>JABAOH010117373.1_pt1 | contig 30495 bp, 36 predicted proteins | sample 7062181 | NCBI WGS metagenome assembly JABAOH01 (sample SAMN14538630, study PRJNA623070) | marine sediment metagenome | biome: marine biome [ENVO:00000428]; feature: marine pelagic biome [ENVO:01000023]; material: deep marine sediment [ENVO:00002113]; isolation source: pool of 5 deep marine...
CGTTCGCACTATCCATGCTATGCAACGAGCCCAAAAACCTTGCAATGGTTTGCCTTAATTTGGATTCCGATTAATTCGATGAATTGAATTTTGCAAAAATGTACGGAGTTTCGTCAGGTTCATTAAAAGTCCAAACAGTTGGAAGGGAAATTATTTGCATTAGATTCATGTCATTTTGTTGAATGATTTCTCCCCATCCAGCTTGAGAATATGGATCGTGCTGATATTTTTTAGAATATGTTCCTGCAAAAACCATTGTAGAATTTACTTTAAGAGAATCAACTGTACTGATTTTTTCAATAAGAGAATTGGCTAGAATATTTCCACCCATTTGAGCCAAACCTCCAATAAAAAATGCAGGATTAGTTAGTTTTAGACTAGAATAATCAAATTTTGTAGCATCAACGCAGTTGGGATTAAAGTCAATGCCAGTATTTTCTGAAATTGATTTTTGTAAATCTACCAGCATATCATCAATTTCAATACTATGTGCATCCAAATCTAAAATTTTTCCACAATATGCAATACGTCCATCCCCTGAGCCAATATCAATAATTTCACGCAATCCAAGTTCTTTTGCAGCTAACACTGCAATGTAAGCTGAAAGTATCCATGTAGGTGAAAAAGGAGCATGGCTTGAACCATGTTGAATACTATTCAACCAAAATTTGTTAATATCACCCTCATAAATCATGCAAGGCGTTTGCCCAATTTTTTCTTCGTATGAATTATAGTAAATAGGATTCTTTCCAGCAAAAAGATGTAGTTTTTGTAGATGGTCTGAATCAATTGGAAACAAATCCGAATTAGAAAGTGGCATAACTTCTTGGATATGACTGGTACCAGAATATTGATTGGAAAATTCTTTTTTTAATGCTACAAAGTTTTTAGCAATAGAATCAATCATGTTTTAGACCATTTTCATATTGCTCAACAAATTCTTTTGTGCTCATTATTTCTCGAAGTTCTGCAAATAATTTTGCCTCTTCCTCAATTCGCTCTTTTGATTTTTGCTGATTTTGTGTGGATTGTAGATTCTTTGATGATTCCTGGATAGAATTTGTTAGTTGTGACATTACTATAGGATGTAGATTCTTATTAAATTTCTCAGAAATCAGATTTTCAATTTCTGCAATTCTAGAAGATAGGATTTTAGATTCTTCTGTTTTATTTTCACTTCCTAGATGTTTTTTTAATAATGATATTTGTGAGGTTACATTCATTATCTGAAAATAGTTTCCAACAATTTCAGGAATAGATAATTTTACTGACTTGCCTAGAGAATCGTTTATGGATTTTTCTAATTGTTTTGATTCAGAAGTAAAAGAATCAGTAATTTCATCAAAAGAATCCGGATTCAAATTCATTAGAAATTATTTTTGGAAATAACTTTATTTGAAAATTATGCTTCTTGTTCTGCTTTCTTAACATAAACATAGTTCATAATCAAGCCTGCGATGATTCCACCTAGGATTGGAGCAGCCCAGTATAACCAATGGAACTCCCAGAATCCTGAAATTAGAGCAGGACCAAATGTTCTTGCTGGATTAACTGATGCTCCTGTTAATGGAACGCCGACTAGGTGTACCAAAAATACCATTCCACCAATTGTAAATCCATGCCATCCTGCAGATGCTTTTTTGTGTACTGCGGACATGAAAATTACCAATACCAAGAAGAAAGTTAGAATTGCTTCAACTGCAAATCCAGAACCAATACTGTTGTTAAGCAGTTCACTTGGACCGCCTTGAGTTGCAAAATTGACTTTGGCTCCAAGTTCTGGTAAAATTGCCTTAAGTGTAGCAGCTGCTGCGACTGCACCAATTAATTGAGATATAATGTAACCAATACCATCTGCAATTCCAATTTTTCTTGTAATCATCATAGGAATTGTAACTGCAGGATTGATGTGTGCGCCAGACACATGACCAAATGCGTAAATCATCAAAGCAATGGCACCACCGTGTCCTAATGAAATGAATAGTACAGACATGGTAGTTAGATCTTCGCCAAATGATGCTATAGCTAGAATTACTGAAAGTGGACCAAAGAATACTAATCCATATGTTGCAACTGCTTCAGCAAGCCATGCACGTGGGTTTACCATTAAGCTAAAGCCCCGCCAGTTTCCATATAAAAGATTCGGACTAGTTTTGTGATCATAAGGTGTGAAAAAATAATTAATTAGGGAAAATTCTGCTTGCATTTATGATCTCTGAAGGAGAGGTAGTTCCAAAGTTTGAGCTAAATGATGCCGATGGGAAGAAAGTAAAATCATCTGATTTCAAAGGCAGGAAACATGCAATCTACTTTTATCCAAAAGACTTTACGCCTGGTTGCACGACTGAGGCTGATGAGTTTTCAAAAGATTATAAAAAATTCCAAAAGGCAGGAATTGAAATAATTGGAATAAGTCCTGATGATGTTGACTCGCACAAAAAATTCTGTGAGAAGATGAAGATTCCTTATCCATTACTTGCAGATACTGAGAAACAAGTTTCAAAACAATTTGGAGTTTGGGGAAAGAAAAAATTCATGGGAAGAGAGTATATGGGAGTTAATAGAAGTACATTTTTGGTTGATGAGAAAGGAAAAATTTTCAAAGTTTATCCAAAAGTAAAACCTGCTGGACATTCAAAACAGGTTTTAGAAGATTTTTCAAATTAAAAAGAAAAGTTATGGGGGTTAGAAACCCTTTGGTAATGAACCTCTAGTTGATCCAGCACTACTGCTAGGTTGAGATTCGGCTTGTCTTTTTGCAGCTAGTTCTTCTGCTGCTCGTTGTAATTCAGCGGCTTCTCTTGATTCACGTTCTAGTCTTTCCAAATATTCGGCCTCATATGCTTCAAGTTGTTGTTTTCTAGAACCGCCACTGCTAGCACTTGCTTGTGTTTGTGCTTGTTGTGTAGATTCCGTTCCTTTTGGCAATTTTCCTTTATCTGCGCTTGGTTGTGGAGGTGGAGGTGGTGGAGGTGCTTGTTGAGCTTCTGCTTTAGCTTCAACGCCTTCAATCTTTAGTCCTAAACCGCCAAACATTTTGTCAGCTGGATGGTATGCCATTCTTGCTCTTGTTGCATAGTATTGGTTAGAATTTGCAGTGTATCCAGTTACAGTTGCTTTTTGAATATTCCAGTTTGTTGTAGGAACTTTTCCTGCTGGAGCTGTTCTTCTTCCAAAGTATCGGTTTGGAGCTGGTGAGTAACCAGTTACCTTTGCTCGATAATCATGGAAGCTTGTCATTGGATAGTTTCTGTATGCAGCCTCGAGTCCCTCTGCAATTGTTGCAGGTGGTGCAGCTTTTTCTTCTGCAGCTGGTTTTGGTGCTTCAGCTGGTTTTGCTTCAGGCTTAGCTTCGGCTGGTTTAGCTTCTGCTGGTTTTGCTTGAGGCTTGGGAGCTTCTGCTTGTGTAGTTTCTACTTGAGCTGAAAGTTTTGCCAATTTTTGTTCTAATTCGGCAATCTTACTTTCAAGATCTTTCTTAGTCGGCTTTTTTGTTGCCATATTTTTTCGGGATAGGAGGTGGCTTTTATTCATTTGGTTTAGTAATAGATGACCAAACCTAACCAAGTTTTATAAGCGCAAAGAGCGATTAGACTCTAATGGACGACTTTGAGAAGGAATATCCGGGATTTGACTGGAAGAACACTCCAGCATACAAACATCCGGGTGGAAAAAATTGTCCTTGTCCAAAACATGAGTACATTAGAGAACAGATCAATTTTACAAAGCAAATAAATGAACAAGGGAAAGAACCCTCAAAAGTTACTCTAAAGTTTTGTCCTGATCACTACAAAGTCTACATGGAAGAAGTAATTCCGGCAATGCCACTAAAGTACAAATTGCTAACAAAAATTGCTCTAAAGATTGGTGCAATTCAAGTAATCAAACTAAATCATATGCAATCAGACATTTGCTTTTACTGCAAATTTGGTTCTGGTGGACATGATAAGAAAAGTGAGCTTCCTCCAATAGAGTAATTTTCAAAATTTTCTATACAGGTCCAATCAAAACTTTTGGTTTGTTTGGTGTGTCATGATGACATCTTTTCCCACAAAGTGGACATTTCTTTCTATCCAAGAAAATGCATTGACAGATATGAGAATCAAGATAGGATTCAGCACTTTTTGTATATTCCCCAGTGCCATTACAAAATGGACATTGAGTACCTAGTAATTCGATAATTCCGTTTCCTTTGCAAACTGCACATTTCTTTTCAGCCAACGTATGAAATCCTTGTAGTTTGAATTAAAAGTCATGTGTAAAAAATTTTTCAAGTTAATCCGCTATTAGACAAATCTAGTTAAGCTTATACTGAATACCTATTTCACTACAGTCGTGCCAATCGAAGACGTTTCCCAATTTGTTGAGAAATTAGAGAAAGCTGGAGAGTTAAAACGAGTAGCAACAGAAGTTGATGCAGATTTAGAGATTGCAGAAATTCTCAGAAGAGCAGTTTACTCTAATGGTCCTGCAATTCTTTTTGAAAATGTAAAAGGCTATGACATGCCAGTTTTAGGAAATGCATTTGGTTCAATGAAAAGATTAGAGATTGGTTTAGAAACTAATGACTTTACAGAAATTGGACAGCGAATTGTTGATTTAACTAAGATGGATATCCCATCTGGATTTCTAAATAAAATAAAAAAACTTCCAGAACTATCAAAGATGTCGGACTCTTTTCCAAAACTTGAAAGTAGTGGACCAGTAACTGAAGTAGTTAGTGAAAATCCATCATTTGATAAAATACCAATTCTAAAAACATGGCACAAAGATGCTGGAAAATTTATCACACTTGGTTTGATTGCAACAAAACATCCCGAAACTGGTGTTAGAAACTTGGGTGTTTACAGAATGCAAATTGTAGATAGTACTCATGCCTTAATGCACTGGCAAAAACACAAGCGAGGTGCGCATCATCATGACATTGCAAAAGAAAAAGGAGACAAGATTGAAGCTGCAGTAATTATTGGAAGTGAGCCTGCAACAGTCTTTTCTGCTGTTGCACCAGTCCCTGAAGGATTAGACAAGTATCTTTTTGCAGGAATTACAAGAAAGAAAGGAATCAAGACTGTAAAATGCAAAACAATTGATTTGGAAGTTCCTGCAAATGCAGAAATTGTTTTAGAAGGATATGTTGATCCTTCAGATATTCGAGATGAAGGACCATTTGGTGATCATACAGGTTACTATACACCAAAAGAACCATTCCCAACATTTACTCTAACAGGAATTATGCAAAGGAAAAAACCAATCTACCTTACAACAATTGTTGGAAAACCAATTGTAGAAGATGCATTTATTGGCAAAGTAATAGAGCGCTCATTTTTACCACTAATCAGAATGTTCCAACCAGAAGTTGTTGACTTTGCAATGCCTCCTGCAGGATGGTTCCAGGGATTTGGAATAATTTCAATAAAGAAAAGATACCCTGGGCAGGCAAAAAAAGTCATGATGGGGCTTTGGGGATTAGGACAATTAGCACTCACAAAGATTTTCGTAGTAGTTGATGAGGATGTAAATGTTCATGACATCAATGATGTTATTTGGGCAATTACTACAAGAGCTGATGCAGCAAGAGACATGATGATAATTAACAATACACCTACAGACACTCTAGATCCTGCATCACCATTAGTGAATTTTGGCTCAAAGCTTGGAATTGATGCAACACAGAAAACCAAAGAAGAAGGATTTGAAAGAGAGATTCAAGAGCAAGTAAAAGTTGATGATGCTACTAAGAATCTAGTTGATTCAAAATGGTCTAGTTATGGACTCTAGTAAGTCTTTATTGCGTTGTAAAAGTTGTCACGTTCTTCTGCTTGATAACCAATTTGATGTATTGCATCAATGATTTTTTTGCCTGTTAGTTCAGTTGACTTTGCTCCAGTACAAGAAACAACTTCCTCACCAATCAAAGTTCCACCAAAGTCATCAGCACCATATTGTAAAGCAAGTTGTGCCATCCCAATACCATTTGTTAACCATGATGATTGTAGATGAGGAATAAGTTCATCATAGACTAGCCTAGAGATTGCTATCATCTTTAAGAGTTGAATTCCACCTGCACCAAAGCTTCGAGTGCTTTCTTGTTGAAGTAAAGTATTGTTTGGTTCATAATTCCATGGAATAAATGCCATAAATCCACGAGTTTTTTCCTGTAGTCTTTTAATTTTAAAGAAATGTTCGGCAATGTCTTTGTTTGATTCTACATGGCCATACATCATAGATGCAGATGCAGGTAATCCAACATTGTGAGCTTCTTCCATAATTCGTAGCCATTCATCACTTGTGATCTTTTTAGGACTAATTTCATCTCTAACAGAATCAATTAAAATTTCAGCACCTGCTCCAGGAATTGATTGCAAGCCGGATTCTTTTAGTCTTGATAAAACTTCTTTTGTTGATGATTTTTCTACACGAGCAATCATATCAATTTCTGATGCAGATAATCCGTGAACTCCTACTTGTGGATATTTTGTGCGAATCATTCTAAATGCATCTTCATAATACTCGATTGGAAGTTTTGGATTGTGTCCACCTTGAATCAAAACTTGTCGAATCTTAAACATCTCCCAAGATGTCTTGACTCTAGCCTCAATTTCATCAAGTGTTAATGTGTAAGCATCTTCAGCTCCTGGTGATCTGTAAAATGCACAGAATTTACAATCAGTAATACAAACATTGGTGTAATTCAAAATAATATTATTAACAAAAGATGCTTTTTTACCAAATCGCTTTCTAGTGATGTGTCCAGCTGCTAGACCCATCAGATGTACCTCTTCGGATTCTAATAGTCTAAGACAATCTTCTTGATTTGGTGTTCTTCCAGCAAGTGAGTTTTCAAGAATATCGCCTATGTCGCTTGCATGAATCTGTTCTGTGAGTTGGCTCAATTGACAAATTTTGATGCTAGACGTATGTTATTTAATCCTTGAGAGGAATTATTCAAACCTAAAGAAGCTAAATTGAATTTAGTTTTAGTTTTTGCAAAGTCTCTTTGCTGTGAAATTTCAGAAAAAAAATCACTTTATTTTTAAGTAGGGCACAGAAAGGAGATCCTACCATGGTAACCGGTCATCAAATTAGATTAAACAGAATCATGAGAAGAGGAAAGATGTTGTGTATTCCTATGGATCATGGAATTTCAAATGGTCCTATAGAGGGTCTTGAAGATCCTCATTCAGTAATTTACGATTGTGAAGGACATGGTCTTACCAGTGTCATCATTAACAAAGGAATTCTCAAAACAATGCCAAAGCCAACTAAAGTTGGAGTACTAGTTCATTTTTCAAGCAGTACATCTCTCTCAATGTCACCAAATAGAAAGATGTTAACAGGTACTGTAGAAGAAGCTGTTCGTCTTGGAGCAGATGGTGTTTCACTTCATATCAATATTGGTGGAAAAGAAGAACCAGAAATGTTGGAGCAACTTGGAATGACTGCTGATCAATGTCACAAATGGGATATGCCACTCTTAGCAATGATGTATCCTAGAGGTGAGAACATCAAGGATCCTCACGATCCAGAAATTGTTGCACATGTTGCAAGAATTGGCGCAGAATGTGGAGCAGATATTGTTAAAACAGTTTACACTGGAGATGTTGATTCATTTTCTAAAATTGTAAAGAGTATACCTGTCCCAATTGTTATTGCAGGTGGACCTAAAGCAAAAACTGATGAGGATATTTTACAAATGACCGAAGATGCAATGAAAGCAGGTGCTAAAGGAGTTACCTATGGAAGAAATATCTTTGCTCATAAGAATCCACAAAAAATGACAGAAGCTTTAGCGGCCATAATATTTAGAAAAGAGTCAGCAAAGGAAGCAGCGAAACGAATTGAGTAGAGCACGTGAATTAATTATTTCGCCCAAAGTTTCAAAGGGGCAGCTAGCAAAATTTCTTCCTCAATTAGAAAATGAAGGAATTAAGATGGTCTACATGGATCCCAAAAATCTCGGTAAGGTAAAGACAAAACTTCAAACAGTTTATCCCTCAAATTCAGCAAAACTGGTAATTCTTGAAAAAGATTCATCGTCCAAACCTAAAGGTAAGAAAGTAGGCAGGAGGTTCAAAGTATTATCTAATGCAGATATTGAAAAAATTCTAGAATCTGCTAAAAAAGGGTTAGATTTTGTTATAGTAGAAGTAAAAGACTGGAAAATAATTCCTTTAGAGAATATTATTGCTAAACTTCACAAAATTCACACCAAAATCTTTGCTATTGCAAGAAATCCCGAAGAGGTAAGAAAGATGTTTTCAATTCTAGAAGTTGGGGTAGATGGGGTAATCTTCAACACTTCATCAATTAATGAGGTAAAAGAGGCTCTAGTGTATCTTGGAACTAAGAGTTTTGATCTAAAGCCAGCAAAAATAATTGAGATAAAAGAAGTAGGTGATGGCGAGAGAGTTTGTGTAGATACTGCATCTATGCTACATAGAGGAGAAGGAATGCTCATTGGAAGTAGGTCCAATTTTCTATTTTTAGTTCATAATGAATCAGTAGGTTCATCATTTACATCACCACGCCCATTTAGAGTAAATGCAGGCGCAGTTCACTGCTATACATTATTGCCAGATGGTACAACTCATTATCTATCAGAGGTTGAAACAGGAACTGAAGTTCTAGTTTTAGATTCTAAAGGAAAGGCAAGAAGAACTACTGTAGGAAGATCAAAAATTGAAAGACGTCCAATGTTAATGGTTAAAGCAAAAGTTGGAAATGAGATTGGGGGAATTATAGCACAAGATGCAGAAACGATTCGTTTTGTAAAACCAAACGGACATTTAGTTTCTGTTACACATCTAAAGAAAGGAGACAGTGTCTTAGTGCATGCAAAACCTGCAACCGGCAGGCATTTTGGAATGGAAGTATCTGATGAGTACATTCTAGAAAAATAAATCATGAAACACAAAACTTGCGTATCAGTTGCAGAAACTACTCCAAAAAAACTTGTATCAACGCTAAAAAGAGCACTCAAAAAATCGGATTATGCCGAAATAAGATTTGATTTTCTAAAACCAAGTCAAGTTCCTGAGGCGCTAGAACTATCAAAAAAATATTTGAAAAAAACAGTTTGTACACTGAGACCAAAATCAGAGGGAGGAAAATTTTCTGGAACTGAAAAAGAAAGAATCTCAATAATAAAATTGATTTCAGAATACAATCCACATCTTTTAGATGTAGAATTCAATACATTGTCTAAAGATAGGGCTCTTTTCAATTATATTAAAAAAACCAAGACAGACATTCTAGTTTCTTGGCACGATTTTAAAAAAACACCAGACATTAATTTTCTTGAAAAAAGATTTCGGCAGATGGCAAAGTTTTCAAATTTTGTTAAAATTGTAACTACTGCAAAAGGCGCTTCTGATGCTTCAAGGGTTCTTTCTCTTTATGGAATGGCAAAAAAGACAAAGCTAATTGCATTTGCCATGGGAGATTTGGGAAGAATTTCTAGAATTTTATGCTTGTATCTTGGCAGTCCATTCACTTACGTATCTTTAGGAAAAGCAGTAGCTTCAGGACAGTTTAGTTTATCAGAAATCAAATCAATAATTGAGACAAAATTACGTGGTTAAATACTAAATTTGCAAGAGGCTTGCGTGCACAAACGGAATATTGGTTCAAAGCATTCTCTAGTTTCCAAAGTTTGGGATACCCTGATCAAAGGAACTGGATTTGATCCTGACGTATACAAATAATCATCCTGAAAACTTTAGAGTTTAAATCAATCTTACATATGAAAAAATTGATGACAGACACATATGCTGTAATTGGAGATCCGATTGATCATTCTTTATCTCCTAACATTCACAATGCAGCCTTTTTGGAGCTTGGAATGGATTGCACATACATTGCTTACCGAATTCCCAAAGGGGAATTAGAAGAAGGATTAGATGCTTTAAAAAAAATCAAAATTGCAGGATTTAATGTTACAATTCCACACAAAGTTGAGATTATGAAGTATTTGGATAAAGTAGATGAAGATTGTAGTATTATCGGTGCCTGTAATACTGTTGCAAATTCTGATGGAGTGTTAAAGGGATACAACACAGACATGGATGGGTTCTTAGAGCCAATTAAAAAAAGAAATTTAGAGATTAAAGATTCAAGTGTTATACTTTTAGGCGCAGGTGGAGCTGCAAGAGCTATTGTTGCAGGTTTTGCCAAAGAAAAAGCAAGAAACATTACAATTGCAAATAGAACAAAACAAAAAGCTGAAGAGTTAGCTCGGTTTGGAAATAAAATTGGTATTGACGCTAAAGCAATTACGTTAGATGAGGTTGGAGATTCAGCATCCGAGTACAAATTTATTATTAATGCAACAGCTGTTGGGCTAAAAAATGAACCATCTCCCATTTCCACCAAATCAATTAATTCTAATTCAGTTGTCTATGATATAGTATACATGCCAATTCAAACTGATTTTATAAAAAAATCTAAAGAAAATGGAGCTGTTGTGATTTATGGCTATGAAATGCTTTTAGGACAAGCTGTTCGAGCATTTGAGATTTGGCATAAAGTAAAAGCTCCATATGATGCAATGAAAAGATCAATTTTAGGAGGATTTTGATGCCATCAGCCAAAGCAACTGTTCATGGGGCAATCTCAATTGTCAACGCAATTGCAACTGGAAAGGGTGCAACTTTGGGCATCTCATTAAAGGTTGAATCTACAATAGAGGCATCTCAAGGAAAGGGGATCATCATAGAATCTAATAATCAAAGCCTTAGTACCCGTTTGATTAATCGAACAATTCAGAAGATAGTTTCAAAAAAAGATCTGGAAAAAACTAAACTTCGAGTATTTCTAAAATCTGAAATTCCAACAGGTTATGGGCTTAAAAGCTCAAGTGCAATTTCATCTTCTGTTGCACTGGCTTGTGCGAAATTATTCAAACCTAAAGTAAATGACCGTCAAGTTTTGCTAGCAGGGGTTGATGCATCAATCGAGACAAAAGTAAGCCTAACTGGAGCATATGATGATGCTTGTGCATGCTACTACGGAGGGTTTGTTGTAACTGATAATTATAATAGAAAAATTGTTCACTCAGAGAAAGGACCGAAAAATCTTACAGCAGTAATTTTTGTTCCAAAATCACGTAAACGTGGAAATGTAAAAAAATTAAAAACATTAGATGTTGTATTTGCAAAAGCTTGGGATCTTGCTAGAAATTCAGATTATTGGAATGCAATGATATTAAATGGATTAGCAACATCCTCAATTCTAAATTCAGATCCAAAAATAATTTCTGATTTGATAGAAAAAGGAGCAATTGGTGCATCAGTTTCAGGAAATGGTCCAGCAATAGCTGCTGTTACAAAGCATGAAAATTTATCTAAAATTAAAAAAGTATTTTCAAATCTTGAAGGAAGAGTAATAGTTTCTGAGATTAACAACAAAAAGGCTGACGTGCATGGACTGTAATGTAGGAAAAGCAAAAATTACTGGCACAGTTTTTTGCCCAACCAATAAGAGCTATACGCATAGGGCGATATTTTTAGCATCTTTGGCAGAAGGTGAAAGTACAATCAAAAATGTACTCCGTTCTGATGATACTAATGCAACTATTGAAGCCTGTAAAAATTTTGGAACAGAAATCAGAGAAGATAAGTCGAATCTAATGATTACAAGTTCTTCGGAGACGCCTATAAATTCAGCAGAAATTGATGCTGTAAACTCTGGAACTACAATTAGAATAGCCGCAGCTATTGCAGGATTAGGAGAAGGAAAAACAACCCTCACTGGTGATGAAAGTTTGCAAAAAAGACCAATGCAGCCACTTCTTGATGCTCTTGAATCTATTGGAGCAAAATGTACCTCTACTGAGGGAAAACCCCCAATTACAGTTTCTGGGAAAATCAAAGGAGGAGAGGTATCAATTCCAGGAGATGTTTCTAGTCAGTTTATCTCTGCATTAATGATTGTAGGACCTAGAACAGAAAATGGAATTGTCTTAAACATTGAAGGTGATTTAGTATCTAAACCATATCTTGATGCAACAATAGCAACTATGAGAAAGTTTGGAGTTTCCGTGAAAACTCATATTCCTTACAAAAAATACACAGTATTACCACAAATTTACAAATCAACAACCTTTGAAGTTCCATCTGATTTCTCAAGTCTTGCATTATTGCTTGCAGCATCTGTACTAATTGGAGATGAATTAAAAATCAAAGTAAAGATGGGAGACCTGCCCCAAGGTGATGAATCTTTTATTGATATTTTAGAAATGCTTGGAGTGAAAATTTCAATTTCTGAAGATACCATTGCAGTAAGTTCCCCTGAAAAACTTTCAGGAGGTCGATTTGATTTAGGAAACACACCTGATCTGTTACCACCATTATCTATTATGGCACTCAAATCGTCTGGACCGATTGAAATTTTTAATGTAAAGCATGCAAGATTCAAAGAAACAGACAGGATTGCAATTCTTGCAAGAGAATTACAAAAAATTGGCATAAAGGTTACAGAAAAAGAAGACGGTCTCGTCTTGGAGAGTTCTGCTGATTTGAGAGGAGCTTCTCTTAATTCAGAAAATGATCATAGATTGTTTATGGCATTTTGTATAGTGGGAACAGTTGTAGGTGATTGTACAGTTTCTGATTCAGAATCGGTTTCAGTTTCATACCCAACTTTTGTAGAAGATTTGAACAAGGTTGGAGCATCTCTGAAAACTTCCGCATAAGGAATTATAGTTAAACTTTTTCGAGATTCTAAGAATAAAATTTCTTTTGGCCCTTTTCGGTTGGATGCAGCTCAATTTTGGTGCCAAAGAGTCCCTGCTTTTTATGTACCTCGAGTAGACCGCCTTTTTCTAACTCTTGTAGAATGGAATCTAGTTCTTTTACATCTAATCCCGTATTTTTTTGAATGCCCTCAAATGTTCTAATTCCAAAGTTAAGTTCGCCTAAAACTATCATGTCTTTTGTTTTTGGTTTAGAAAAATCTCTTTGTGGGCTAGAATCTCGTGGAGGTTGGCTTGAAAATTCAAAGCCTGGAGAAACATGTTTTTCTTGTATTTGTGAATTTTGCATTCGCCTTTTGGCCAATAAACGAGGAATAATCCTAGATAATGGGATAATCAAAAAAATTGCCAAGTAGATCCATGAAAATTCTGCCATCAATATCTAATGTAAAACCATATCATAAATTTGTTCAATTACAAACATTCTGATGCCTAAGAAGAATTGAAATTTGCATTGGTATAATAGTGGTAAATTAGCTACTAGTAGTATGTCAAGATACCAGACTCCCAGCATAAACATGAATGCTGCAAGAGGAGTTGCAATAGGTATTATTTTGTTAATAATAATTGGTGTAGTCGCCTATGCATCAGTAAAGATTGTAGATGCAGGACATCGAGGAGTTTTGCTTCATTGGAATGCAGTTGATCTCACCAATCCACCACTAGATGAAGGACTGCACTTTGTTGTGCCATTTCAAGACGAGGTAGTAGATATCGAGGTTAGAACTCTAAAGTATGAAAAAGCAACAAGGAGTGCATCAAAAGATCTTCAGACAGTAGAGACTACAGTTACTGTCAACTATCATCCAGACAGAGAGTCTGTGCATAGACTATACAAGAACCTGGGACTAGATTATGAAAATAGAGTTATTCAGCCAGCCATTGAAGAAACCGTAAAGCAGGTAACTGCAAACTATAATGCTGAAGCGCTAATCACACAAAGACCGCTTGTCAAAGCAGATATTGAATCATCAATTAGAGAAAGATTAGATCAATTCGATATCGTAACAGAAGTAATCTCAATTACAGACTTTGAGTTTTCCCCGTTGTTTGCCCAAGCCATTGAATCAAAAGTAGAAGCAGAACAAAATGCGCTACGTGCAGAAAATGACTTGAGAAGAATCGAGGTTGAGGCAAAACAAAGAGAGGCAAATGCTATTGGTTTGGCAAATGCAAACATTGCAGAAGCCAGAGGAGAAGCAGAAGCAATTGCAATTATTAACCAAGCACTAGCTGAGAATCCAAATTACCTAGAATGGCTAAAGACACAAGCATGGGATGGCAAGCTACCACTAGTTGTTGGAGAAGGCGGAACTCCGTTTATTCAGATTCCAGTAACTCCTTAGAGAATTTTATTTTTCACTATCTCTTATGGCATCATACATTGCAAGAAATTGTTCTGGTTCATTTTGCCTATAGTTTTTTTCTAGGATTTGAATATCCTTGTGCGAAATCTCCTCTCCTTTATTCTTGTAATAATCTTTAATTATCTGAGATGGAGTTTTTTTGATGTTATATTTTTGAAGTGTCTGATTAACTGATCTTTTACACATTAAATCATAAATAAAAAATCGGTAAATGAGATATCCTCCAAGGCCAACTATTGCAACAATTATGATGGGAATGACAATTATCGATGCCACACATGAAGTTGTTTCTTTTGGTATTTCATTCTTGTTTTTTCATTGAAAAAATTCATCCAGTAAGGAATTATAAGCATCAAGTGGCTTGTTGTAATTATTGTCAGGCAGTTCCATTGGTAAAAGGCTAGTTTTAACCAGTTTTGGCGAAAGTCATGGGAAATGCGTCGGCGCCGTGCTTGATGGTTGTCCAGCAGGCTTGGATTTACAAGAAAAAGATATTCAAAAAATGCTTGACCAAAGAAGGCCAGGTCAATCAGTCATTACCACCCAAAGAAAAGAAGGTGATCAAGTAGAGATCATATCAGGAGTATTTCAAAACCATACTACTGGTGCTCCAATTACGATGGTGATTTGGAATAAAGATCAACATTCTAAAGATTATGATGAATTAAAGACCAAGCTTAGACCAGGTCACTCAGATTATCCTGCCATGATAAAATACAAAAAATTTAATGACTACCGAGGTGGAGGACGATTCTCAGGAAGACTAACTGCAACACATGTAATGGGTGGAGCTATTGCAAGAAAATTACTAAAAGTTACTTTAGGAGTTGAAACAAATTCTTATGTATCTCAAATTGGAAAAGTAAAGCTAAACAATCAAGTTACCGCAAAAATGGTTAAAGCAATTTATTCAAATGAAGTCAGATGTCCTGAAGAAAAAACTGCAAAAAAAATGAGAAATGCAATTCTTTCTGCAAAAAGAAAAGGAGATTCGTTAGGTGGAATTATTGAATCTGTTACAACCAATTTACCAGTTGGGCTAGGAGAACCAATCTTTAGTTCATTAGAATCAGATATCAGCAAAGCAATTTTTTCAATTCCCTCAGTAAAAGGAATAGAGTTTGGTTCGGGATTTGATGGTTCAACCAAATCAGGTTCAGAAAATAATGATCTTTATGTTATGAAAAATGGAAAAATAGTTACAAAGACTAACAACGCTGGTGGAATTTTAGGAGGATTATCAACTGGAATGCCAATTACAATGAGAGTTGCATTCAAACCCGCATCATCAATATCTAAAAAACAAGCAACAGTTGATGCAAAAACGAAAAAATCAACAGTTCTTCAAGTCAAAGGAAGACATGATCCTTGTGTAGTTCCCAGAGCACCACCAGTAGTGGATTCACTAGTTGCACTAACTTTAGCTGATCATGCTTTGATAGGTGGTTTTATCAAACCAGTTCTTTAGAATCATGCCAGAAATAGACGACCTGCGTAATAAAATGGACGAAATTACGCTTGAAATGATAAAGTTACTCAAAACTCGAACTGATATTGCAAGAGAAATTGGGGAAGTTAAAAAAAATCTTGGAAAAGGAGTTACAGATGAGGCCAGAGAAGAGAATTTACGAACAAAAGTTGTTTCATTATGTAAGGAGATTGGTTTAGAGGATTCTATTGCAACAAAATTTCTAAATTTCCTATTAAACGAATCAGTAAAAGTTCAATCTACTAACAAACAGACTCATCTCTCAATTTTTCTTAAAGCTAAAACACTCGAGCAGCAGGGAAAAAAGATTATTCACATGGAAGTAGGCGAGCCAGATTTTATGCCTCCGAAAATTGTTAGAACTGCACTTGAAGAAGCTTATGATAAAGGATATGTGAGATATGGTCAAGCAAAAGGAATTCCAGAATTAAGAACTGCACTTGCTGAAAATGTTACTAAAACTTTCAACATCAATGTAAAGGAAGAAAATATTTTAGTTTCACCGGGAGCAAGATTTTCAATATTTCTTGCAATTAGTACATTGCTAAATCCAGGAGATGAGATTATTGTAATTGAGCCTGCCTGGCCAGCTTACAAAGATTGTGCATTAAATGCAGGAGTGAAAGTTAGGGGGATTAAAACTACTGTGGAAACCAAGTGGGAGCCATCAATTCAACAGATTGAAAGTTCGATTAACTCTAATACAAAAATGATTGTCTTTAACTATCCAAACAATCCAACAGGTAAAATCCTTCCTCCAAAAATTCAAGATGAAATTGTTGAACTTGCAATTAAAAATGATCTTTACATACTCAGTGATGAAATTTATTCACAGTATTCATATCAAGATTGGAAGAGCATTCTTAGTTATCAATACAAAAAAAGTATAGTCACTCAATCATTTTCTAAATCTCATGCAATGACTGGATTTAGAATTGGATATACTGTTGCATTTCCTGAGATAATTGATTCCTTATCAAAGCTTCAAGCACTATGTCTAACAAATGTTTCAGAACCAATTCAATACGCTGCTCTTCAAGCAATAAATGCCGATACATCTGATTTTTCAAAAACTGTCAAATCAAGATTGGAGATTGTAGCCAAAAAAGCACAAGAGATAGGCCTTGATTTTATTGTACCAGATGGCGCAATGTACCTATTTGCGAAGGTAAATCAAGAGGGTTTTGATGGTACCGAGTTTGCAAATAAAATGCTAGATCATGGTTTGGCTGTCGCACCTGGTGAAGGATTTGGAGATTATAGAGATTTCATAAGAATTTCTGCATGTCAGGACGAAAAGACACTAAAAGAGGGGATGGATATTTTACATGATATTCTAGGGAGAAAATGATGGCAAAAAAAATTACAATAATCGGCGCTGGAGGAAAGATGGGCCTATGGTTTGCAAAATATTTTGCAGCCAATGGTTTTGAGGTAACAGGTTATGATGAAGAAAACAAATTTCCTACAAAAAATATCATAAAGTCAGAATCTTTAGTTGGTGCAGTTCTACAAGCAGATTATGTTATGTTATGTACACCAACAAGAAGAACTCCAGAAATAATTAGATTAATTGCTAAAGAGATGAAACGAGGAACATATCTTATTGAGATTTCATCACAAAAATCAAAAACAGTTTCATCTCTTTCAAAAATTCCATCAAAGATTAATCCAATTTCTATTCATCCAATGTTTGGCCCTGGTGCAAAAAAGATCAAGGGTCAAAATATAATTTCAATTCCTATCAAAGATGCTAAAAAAGAATTATCAGTTGCAAAATCTCTTTTTCCTGGAGCAAATTTTGTAACAATTGATGCTGCAGAACACGACAAAAAGATTGCAGTAATTCTTGGTTTAACACATCTTGTGAATTTAGTCTTTGCAAATGTTATATCTAAAGATGAAAAAATTTCACTTACAGAAAAAATGTCAGGAACTACTTTTAAGGCACAAAAAATTCTAGCTGAAAGTATTATGACTGAATCTCCAGAACTGATTGAAACTATTATAGCTAATCCAGAAATTCGCAGAAGTGCAGAAGAATTTTGGAAAGATATTGGAAAATTACTAACCGCTGTTCAAGAAGGTAAAACAGAGGAAGTAGTCAACTATGTAAAAAGTTGTCAAGAGCGCCTATCAGAGAATGTGAATCTGGAAGATTCGTACAAAAAACTTACCTCCATGGTAGGTACTATTGAAAAGAAATAGCTGGCATGCGTTCTACAAAAATAGTTACATCCTTTATCACAGATAACAACAAATTTCTTCTCTTAAAACGAAGTCAAAAAGTAAAGACGATGAAAGGATTATGGGCAGGAATCAGCGGCATTATCGAGAAAGATGAAGAGCCACTTGCAAGGGCCAAAATAGAAATTTTTGAAGAGTTAGGAATTCCGGAAGATGCAATTGCATTACTAAAGACTGCAGATCAGATTAAAGTTGAATCCCCTCAATACAAAAACCATCAATGGGAAATTTTTCCATTTTTGTTTGAAGCAAAAGAACCTAAAATTAAGCTTAATTGGGAAAATTCAGAATATACATGGATTAATCCAGATGAAATAACAAATTATGAGACTGTTCCAAATTTAGAAAAAGTATTACTCAATTTGTTGTAAGTTTTCGTTGGTTTTTTCGTATTTTTGCTGTTGAGGCAACATAATGTATACACAAGCTCCCCCACACATTGTACAAGGAACATTATTTCCAGGGTGCTGTCCAGTTCTGCTATGAATTTTTGCTGCTTCTTCTGGATCAATGGATAATGCAAGTTGTTTTTCCCAGTCCAAAGTGCGTCGTGCTTCGGTCATTTCCATATCCCATTTGATAGCTTTTTCTCTAATTTTTACAAGATCTGCGGCATGAGCTGCAATTCGGTATGCAATTAGTCCAGCTTTTACCTCTTGAGAATTTGGTAGTGCCAAATGCTCAGAAGGAGTAAGATAACATAGTAGATCAACACCTTCACTTGCTGAGACTGCGGCTCCAATCGCACTTGCAATGTGGTCATGTCCTGATGCAACGTCAGTAACGAGTGGACCTAAGACGTAGTATGGAACATCTCCGATTAATGATTTAGCAAGGCGAACATTTGCAGCTACCTCATTTAATGGAACATGACCTGGTCCTTCAACCATTACTTGAACATCTTTTTCATGAGCACGTTTGGTCAATCTGGCAACATTAATCATTTCTTGAACTTGTAATTCGTCGTGAGAATCCAAGATAGAGCCAGGTCGAAGAGCATCACCGAGGCTAAAAGTTACATCGTATTTCTGGGCAATTTCTACTAGATAATCATAATTTGAGTAGTAAGGATTTTCTTTGTCATATTTCAGCATCCAAGCTGCAGTAATTGTTCCACCCTTACTAACAACGCCACCATATCTCTGAACTTTTAGAATTCTTTTGGCAATGTCCTTGGTAATTCCTGCATGAATAGTTGTGTAATCAACACCATCTTTTGCATTATTTTCAAATGCGTTTAGAAAATCATCCTCTGTTAAATTTAATGGGTTTTTGTATTTTTCAACACCATAATTGTATGCTTCATAGATCGGTACAGTTCCAAATGTAATAGGGGCTGTCTCAAGAAGTGTTTTACGTATATGTCCTACATCGCCACCATCACTTAGATCCATAATGGTATCTGCATGATACTTGACGGCAACTTTGGCTTTTTCAATTTCTTCATCAAGATTAACGTTTAAAGTTGAAGTTCCAATGTTGACATTAACTTTAGTTTTTAAACCTTTTCCAATTCCAACATTGTGAATTTTTTGAGGTCTTACATTGTTGCTCGGTATGATTATAGATCCTTTTGCAATTTTTTGGATCAGCCAATCAACTGAAACATCTTCGTCTTTTGCTACAAGTTTCATTTCATCAGTAGCTATGCCCCGCCTTGCAGAGCTCATTTGTGTGCCCATTCTATATTAAATAGAGTTCAGCGGAATTTAAACAGTAGCGAATGGATGTCCAAAATCTCTGATCGCAAAGATTTTTTCATCTAGTATTTGGATATTTTGGATCTTCATTATATGGAAGATCGTCGTAAATACATAGATCGGTTTGAGGTGGATAAAAGAATGCAGGCATTGTGGAAGAGAATTTCAGGATACTAGTAGTGAATTTTGTTCATTCAAGTGTGCTGATGAGGCATCATAATCATTTTTTTCAGCATTCTATATTTTTAGAAAATTTGTTTTAAGGAATTAACAATTAATTAGAAACTAATAACTCCCAGTAGGCTAATGAACATTCTTTCAATTGGAGGGTCTGACCCATCATCAGGTGCTGGCATTCAAGCAGATATTAAGGCAGTATCTAATCTTGGAGGATATTGCCTTACGGTAATTACTGCAATAACAAGCCAAAATACTGCTAAATTCACAAGTGTAGAAGCTGTTTCTGCATCTGCCATCAAGAATCAATTGGATGTGATTCTATCTGATTTCAAAATAGATGCAATAAAAATTGGAATGGTGTATAACTCCAAAATCATCAAGGCCATCGCATCGAAAATTAAAAAAATTAATGTTCCAGTAATAATTGATCCTGTAATAAAATCAACAACGGGTGGAGAACTTCTAAAAAAAGAAAGCATTAAAGATTTTAGAAAATTGCTGATACCACTTGCAGAAATAATAACTCCAAATGTCTATGAAGTAGAAAAATTAAGTGGCTTAAAAATAAAAAACAAAAACGATTTAGAAAAAAGTGCAAAAAAAATCAAAAATTTTGGTGCAAAAAACGTAGTCATAACAGGTTACCAATCAGAAAGAAACAAAATTTCTGATTATGTCTTAGAAGAAAAAAAAGGTTATCTCATATCAAGTAAAAAAATACCAAGTGTCAATCATGGTAGTGGATGTAATTATTCAGCCGCCCTTGCGTTTTATCTAGCATCCGGAACCGATATTGAAAAAGCAGTCAAATCAGCTAAATCATTTACAATTAATTCTATTAAAAACTCAATAAGAATAGGAAAAGGAATTGCGATAACAGAAACAAAGGCTAAATTAAATTTTGAAAATCAATTATATGAAAATATTTCAAAGTTTACAAAACTCAAAAATATTTTCAAAGTAATTCCAGAATGTCAGACAAATTACGTCTTTGCAAAAAATAAACCATCTTCAATTAAATCTGTTTTAGGTGTAAAAGGAAGAATTGTGAAATCAGGCAAAGATGTTATCATTGCAGGAAATTTAGAATATGGAGGTTCTCGACATGTTGCATCTGCTGTTGTAGAAATTTCTAAAAAATTTCCAGAAATCAGATCAGCAATTAATATCAAATATGATGAAAAGATCATTAAAAAATTCAAAAAATCCAAGTTTCGAATTGGATTTTACGATAGAAGAAATGAGCCTACTAGGATTAAGAAAAAAGAAAATTCATCAATTTCATGGGGCATTAAAATGGCGATCAAGGATTTGAAGACACCTCCAGACATTATTTACCACAAGGGAGATTTTGGCAAAGAGCCTATGATTTTGGTCTTTGGAAAAACACCTAGTGAGGTAATGAAAAAAATTTCTTGTATATTGTGATGCTTGTTAGTGTCTTGAGCATCCATACTTGGACATAAATAGTCAAGTTTTTACATAAAATTTCGTGAAGACTGTAATTCTTGCAGGTGGTTTAGGGACAAGACTCCAACCATATACAACATTTCTTCCAAAACCAATGTTACCATTAGGGGAAAAACCACTTCTTGAGCATCTAATTGATTGGAATAGAAAAAATGGTGTTAAATCAATTGTATTGTGTGTAAGTTATCTAAGAAAAACAATAGAAGATTATTTTGAAGATGGTAGTAGATTTGGAGTAGAAATAGAATATGCTAATGCAAATAGACCATTGGCAACAGCAGGACAATTAAAGACTGCAGAAGAATTCATTGATGATACTTTTGTTTGCATGTATGGAGATTCAATTTTTGATTTTAGTTTGCGCAATATGATTAATCAACATAAAAAGAAAAAATCATTTATTACAATCAGTCTATACGAATACAAAACCAATTTGCCTTACGGTGTTATTGAAACTGCAAAAAATGGTAAAGTAATTTCTTGGAATGAAAAACCAGAAATTAATGCAAACATAAACATGGGTTGCTATGTAATGGAACCTCAAATTTTTGATTATATTCCGAAGAACAAATCATATGGAATGGATGATGTAGTCAGAAAAGCTATTTCAAAAAGAAAACCAGTCAATAGTTTCATTACAAAAAAAGGCTTTATGGATATTGGAGATAAGGCATCATATAGAAAAGCCTATCAACAATTTCTTTCAAAGTTGGGTAAGATTTGATGTTCAAAAATGGCTGATGTTATAGTTAGGCAAATAAAAGAAGAAGATCTCTCCAATGGATTTTTAGAATCTCTTGACTCTTTACGAAAAGCAAGCGATATTGAACATGAAAAAGCAAAGAAGGTTTTAGAAAATATTCAGTCAAATCCCAATCATGTAATTTTTGTGGCAGTTCTTGACAACAAGATTGTAGGTTCAACTACTCTCTTAATTGAACCTAAATTCATTCATGAAGGAGGTCTAGTTGGCCATATTGAAGATGTCGTGGTAACTAAAGAAAAACAAGGGTTTGGAATTGGTGAGAAGCTTATAGAGAATTCTTTAGATTATGCAAAAAAAGCAGGGTGTTACAAAACCATCCTTGATTGTACAGACGATGTTAAGCCATTTTATGAAAAAATTGGCTTTAAGAGGCATTCTAATGCCATGAGATTTGATCACTAGACGTAACCTTTTTTCTTTTTTCGTTCTTTTTCTTTGAGTAACATTGCTCCAACAACCATTACAGGAATTGAAACAACAATGAATAGAGGAGGAGTCATTGTAACTGGTTCTACAAGATAAGTTGGTTCTACGTAATCTAACAAAGTGTATGCATAAATCATTCCAACTAACATTATTGCACCACCAGCAATTACCATTGAACCAATTAATTTAGAACCATATCGTCTTGTTAGAAGGTAAGTACTACCTGCTAAGATAACTGCAGGTGCAGCTCCAATAGAAATGAATTGTAAAACTTTTGGCCCAGGTTCTATATCTCTTACAGGATCAATCATGAAAACATAAAGAGTGATAATTTCTCCAACAAACATTACAAATAATCCTAAACTTGCTGCTGCAATGTATTTTTGTATGGCCATCTAACATCGCTTCAATTGGTAGATAAATAAACCATTACAGAATTTCTAGACTATGCCAACTAGATTTGCAAGTTCTTTTCTACATGAAGCACCTAATTTTTCAGCTGCTTCCTCAGGAGAGGTTTTATTAAGAAAAATTCCATATCCCCTTTCCAATCCTGACCAGTTATCAGTAATTGGATAAACTTCAATATGCCAATGAATTTGTCTGCTGTTTTTCTTTTCAGGTGACAAGTGGAAAACCAAATTAAATGACAAGTTTTTAATGCTCTTTACAAGTCCGCCTAAAGTTGCTCGTAAAATTAAGGATAAATCATTAATTTCTTTTTGAGTAATTTTTGAAAAACTAGTGGTGTGTTTTTTAGGACAAATCCAGAACTCATATGAATATGATGGAGCCCAAGGACAAAATGCAATGAATCCCTCGGTTTGTAAGACTTGACGAGGACCACCAGTTTCAGCATTTACAGTTTGACATAGAGGACATACTCCTTTTTCATTGAGAATTTTGTGTGATGCTTCTGCTTCAGCTTCAATCACAGGAGGAATTGTTGAAAAAGTAACAATATTCAGATGAGGATGAGGATTTACGCTTCCTGCAGCTTCACCATGATTTGCGTAAATTGAGACATAAGTTACTCCTTTTTGGGTGTATAACCATCTTAGACGGTCTTGAATTACAACTAGAACGTTGGACCATTGTTCAACACTAATTGTAGAGAAAGAGTCCTTTTCTTTTGGGGAGGCAACAACAATGTAATGATAACCATATGCAGGTTCACTATAATGAGGTCTATCGCTGTAAGTGTTTTCAGTCTCTATTGAAACTGCAGGATGTTTATTTTCAAAAACTCGAATTGACCAATCTTTAACATACTCATCTTCACTATCCTGTAATCTTTGTAGCATGCCATCTTTTGCAACCAGAGATAGTACTGAGGGATTGGTCATTGCTTCATTGCCTGGAGCAAATGGTGATTTTTTTGAATTTGATTTCTCACCGTTTTTTGATACGATCATAAAACGTTCTGCAACGTAGTCTTTTCTCATATCACCCATATTTCATAATGGCAGATCTTGTGTGCTTTAACTCTTTCATATAATTTGTTGATCGGATTTCTAAATGCAAGATTTAAAGTGGACTACTTAAGTGGAAAAAATTAGGAGCTGATTTTCATAGTAAATAACTCTGATGTTCACATGGTTTACGTTTTACTAGATGGAGTAGGAGATCTGCCACATCCTAGTTTACAAGGAAAGACACCATTAGAAGCAGGAGTTACTCCAAACCTTGACAAACTTGCAAAAAATGGCACGATGGGAGAAGTGATATCTGTTGGAAAAGGAATTGCCCCCGAATCAGACATTGCAGTTTTCAATATGCTTGGATACAAATTTCAACATGCAGATTATGCTGGAAGAGGCGTAATAGAAGCAATTGGTGTTGGAATTGACTTTAAAGATGGAGATTTGGCACTGAGAGGAAATTTTGCCACATTAAATGATGATGGTGTAATTACTGATAGAAGAGCAGGTAGAAAAATCGAAAAAGAGGATGCAGATGGAATTGCAAAAGAGATTGAGCAGCAAATACAATTTTCCCACCCAAATACTTCTGTTGTAGTATCACCAACTATAGGTCATAGAGTAACAGTAAGAATTAGAACAGATTCAGAATCCCTATCTGCTAATATTACCAATACTGATCCTGCTTATGCCAGAGTAGATGGAATGGGAATTGCAAAGGCGGTAGGTGATTTTCTAAAAATTGACAAATGTCTTCCATTGGATGAAAGCCCTGAAGCAAAATTAACTGCAAATTTAGTTAACGAGTTTACTGAACAATCAATTAGCATTATGAAAAGAAGCGACATAAACAAGCGTAGAGCTCAAGAAAAAAAGAAACTCCTCAGTAGCATTCTTTTGCGTGATGCAGGAAACAAGTATCCTGTAGTTACACCAATTAATGATTTGTATTCGATGAATTTTTCATGCATAGTTGATATGCCTGTTGAATTAGGCATTTCTGAAGTTCTAAAAATGAAAGCCTTTGAGGCGGGAAATCTTACCGATTATGAAGAAAAGGCTAGAGTAGCTGCAAAAGCAATGGAAACTCAAAATGCAATTTATGTCCATTTGAAAGGACCAGATGAATTTGGACATGATGGAGATGCGACAGGAAAAATGAATAACATTGAAGAGATTGATAGAAGATTTTTTGGAACTCTGTTAGATAATATTGATACTTCTAAAGTTGCTGTAGTTATTTCTGCAGATCATTCTACACCATGTATCAATAAAGGACATAGTGATGATCCGGTTCCTTTACTTGTATCAGGAGATTCAATAAAAAATGATGGAACAGTTAGAGTAACAGAAAAAGAAGCTAAGAAGGGAAGTCTTGGGTTAATTGAAGGGGCTCAAGTAATAAAGACATCTTTAGAATTAATTAAATCTGGAATCTAACTAGTTGCTTATTGTGTTGCATATCAACTACTTTGCTTTTGATTTTATCAACGTCAATATTGTTATACATTCCTGAAAAATCTCCAATTTTTTCAGCTGCACGTCCTAACATACCAATTCCAATTTGATCATCATTTTTTTGAGAGTGAGCAAAAGCTACAGCAACTAGAATAATACCTTGGACCAATTCTTTTTCTTTTCCACTGCATTTCTTCCAAACTCCTTCCCATGCCTCATGAGCTTCCCAAAACCGCTCATTATTAAAATAAAAAATTCCATCTTTGATTCCCTCGTCTTTTTGAATATCTTCTTCTATTACATGTCTGACATTGTCCAATTTTCCAAGTGGACTTAATTTGTCAACAACTGTTTGAAATTTTTCTTTTTCAACTGAAATATCTAGTTCGATAAATTTACTTGCTACTCTAGCAACTCGGACTGATGCCAAATTAGAGCATAACTCTCTTGCCCTATGAACTATTTCTCTAGAGTTTTTTGGTAAATATCCATTATTTTTTAGATGGAGCATGTATCGTTCCATAAAAGTAAATTATCGGGATTTCATAAATTTCTTATTCGTTTTCAATTAAGATTTATATGAACTATCTAGAGGATTTTGGATACATGTCCCTAATTGAAGCAGTAAATGATGTAGATAACACATTCCTATCTAGAAGAGAAATTACTTGCAATTTTGTTGGATTAGGTGGCAAATTAAAAAAACTAGAGGCAGTAGATATGATTTCTAAAGAATTCAAGTTAGATGGCAAAGTCATCATTCCAATTTCTATGAAAAATCATTCTGGAAAACCTCTGATAACAGGAACATTCTATGTTTATGACGATGAAAACTTGGCAAAAAAACATGTCAATCCTGTAGTCTTTACTAGACTTGAAAAAGCAAAATCTGCAGGAGAAAAGAAAGAAGATGAAGTAGAATCAACAGAAGCTGCTCCAACTGAAGAGATAAAAGACGAAGGCGCAGAAGCTCCTGCTACTGAAGCCAAGTCTGAAGAAAAGCCAGAAGAAAGTAAAGAGACTGAGGAGAAATCTGAATAATGGCAGGAAAGAAAGGTTCCAGTCCTAATGTTTACAAATATTACAAAGTAGAAGGAGAAAAAACAACAAGACTGCGAAAGACTTGTTCAAGATGTGGAAAAGGAGTCTTTATGTCTGAACACAAAAATCGTCACACTTGTGGTAAATGTGGACTGACTGAATTTAATCAATAATCTAAGTTTCAGTTTATTCTAAAGATTTTTAAAATTTAAAGTAACAAGGGCTGTCTAAAACGACAGTCCTTGTTGAACCTTATTAATCAGGACATAGATTTTGCTTTCAAAACCCTTTCCTGCCAATAATCAATAGAATGCTGTTAAGTAAAACATATCGGAAAATTGTTTGTTCAAGTATGACAGTCATGAAAAAAATTTTGACGAATTAAAATCGTCTGGAAAGACTTGCAACATTGACTTTTTTTCCTTCAACAACACAATTGACAACGTTAGTAACATCATCAATCTCGTATGGCTTGTAAAGGAGATCAGTCGCTCCCAAGTCTTCTAATCTACGAGCAGTTTGCTCTGTGAGGTCACCAGTAACAGCGATAACCTTTGCTTTAGGGTCCATCTCTTTTATTTTTTCAAGAGCATAGAAACCATCAAAATGAGGCATCATAATATCTAGTAATACAACATCAGGCTTGTGCTTTTGGTAAAGTTCTACTGCTTCTTTTCCATCCCTACCCTTAGCTAAAACCTTGAAATGCTTCATCTCAAGATAGGTTGAAAATACATCCAAAGTATCTTCATCATCGTCTATGACGATTAATTTAACAGCCATGACTGTTTTGTAGAAAATTTTCTAATATACTTCTGTGTGTCAATGTATAACGAACATCATAATTGTTGTGCATAGTGCACAAAATTATCTTATAATAGTGAAATTGAGTGAATAGGAACGAATTAGGAAATTAGTAGAGTTTTTTCTTTCTAATCTTGGAGCTTTTTTGCTCTAGGGCCTCAAGTTGTTTCAATAATCCAGGTTCAAGTTTTATTTTTGCCAGTGATTCAGCTGAAATTTTCATAATATTTGTGTCCAATGCGATGTTGGTTTTTGGGAGATTTTTATCAATCCAGAATTTTAAGACCTTGTCTTCTAATTTGTAGTCTCTAAACCCTGCAGGGAATTTTTTGGTGATATGTAAAAGTAATGTTCGATCGTCAAAAACAGCTTTTGGTTCAAAGAGTCTTGTTTCATCTGCATAGATATTTTCAAATAGATTTCCAGAAATTTCATCAGACAAAAGTTCCATTTTAGAAACTTTTCTGATTAGTTCAAGATAATGTAGAAATTCATGGGCTAAAATTGCATGTATTGTTCCTTTAAGGCCATAAGCTACTAGTGGAGCAGAAATTTGAATTACTACTTCTAGCCTATCATCAATTACTAGTGGAATTGTCCTTGCAAAAAGTATACCATATTGAAATGAGTTAGGGTCTGGAGAGGATACAACTATGGACGGTTCAACATATGCAACTGGATAATTGAGTCCTGATGCTTTTTCTATTCTATTAATTCCAGAAACAACAATTGGAAATCTCTCATTGATTAATGAAAAGACCTTCTCAGGTATCACTCCTTTGTTGTATGCTTCTTTGATTTTGATTAATGGGTCCAATAAACCCCCTCGAGGATCATGAATGTAAAAATGTTAATTTCTGCTATCTTGATCTTGCTTTTCTACCTTTTGATTTCTTTTTCTTCCTACGGTCAGCTCTTTGATCGGCCCATCGTGCGTGTTTTCCCTTTTTTCTTAGTGGCATAAAGATGATGTAAAAAAGTGGTTAGTTATTTGTTATCATTACAGGTCAATTTGATAAAAATCAAATTCTTTACACCTACAATTACTGTCCAATAAATCAGTTAAAGTAGGGCTAATATTATCACCATCAACAAATTTTTTGATTGGAAGTCCTCCATCAACTTTAAGATTCACTGAAAAAGATTTTGAAGATGTTTTTTTGTATTTTAAGGAATAGACTTTCTTTTCATTTCTCTTATCAAATTTTTCATAGACAATTATTGGTGATTTTTTGAGATTTTTGAGAAGTTTTAGTTTTGTAGAGTCAATCTCATTTTCTGAATCGACGGATAATTCTATAATTGATTTGAATTTGATTGGTTCTTTTGGCATTTGACTGACAATTTTTAGTTCCTTTAAGATAATGGGATTAAGTTCTATTTTCTTTGGTAATCTAATTTTGCGTTTTGCAGGATTGAGAATTTTTGCGTAAAAAGGTCTCCCATTTCCTAGTACAAGGCTAGTTTTATCCTCGCCGCCAATCCAGGCTATCTTTACTTGTTTTGCACTAAATTTTTCATATAGATATTGTGAAATTCGTCCTTCAACACTATCAAATCCAGATAATCCATGAAATTGACAAATTCTACAGCCACTTCCATTACATTCATCACATGATTTTTGTTTTTGAGAGAATCCCCGTTTAGTTTTGACATATCTTCCAAAAAGAAAGACGGGTTTTGATCGAAATTCGAGTGAATCATCCTTGAAATTAATTGTAATTGTAAGATCAGGTGAAAAATGTTCGATTGATGTTTTTGTTTTTTTAGCAAATTTTTTTGAAATCTCTTTTGTAATGTCAGTCTTTATGCTATCTATTCCTCTTAGTTTGTACTTGGATCTAACAATATCATCACGATCAACTATTGAGGGTTTCAAAATAGCACCAACTAGAAAAGAAGAAAATTGGAATTTGGATGTTTGTTCTATTAATTTTTCTTGATAAGATTCAAGGTGTTCAAGTAAATTTTTACAAATGTAGCATTTGGTATGTTTTTTCTTTAAAGATTGACGAATTTTTTTCCCTAGTAATTTGTTAGATGATACTCCAATCTTTCGCGAAAATAATCTTCCTAGACAGTTTTCACATAAATCATAGTTTTTGAGTATGGTTTCTGCCTGGGAATAAATTTTAGAATATTTGTTAAGCGATTTCATAGAAAGTTTTTGATTGGAATGCATTATTAGTGATTTGAAAAATTAGAAAATCTAACCTAATCCCATTCGACGTAAAGTTCCTTGCATTTGGCGTCCTTTGGAAGCTTTCATCATATTTTTTGAATTCTTGTAATTTTTTACAAGTTCTTTTACTTCATGTTCAGGCCATCCTGAGCCACGTGCAATTCTTTTGATTCTAGATGAGTTAAGCAAATCAGGATCAGCTTTTTCATCCTTTGTCATACTTTGGATAATGTATCTCCATTTTTCTACTCGTCCTTCCATTTGATCCAGTTGATCATCTTTTACCATTCCAGACATTCCTGGTAGATTATCTAGAAATCCGCGTAAAGAGCCAACTTTAGTAACTTCTTCTAATTGATAATAGAAATCATCCATGTTCATTTTTCCACTAGAGATTCTTTTTAGTCGGACATCATCACCTTCGCTTTCAAGTCTTTTTGCAAGATCTAAAACTGCTTGAACGTCACCCATTCCTAGTAGTCTACCAACAAATCTTGTAGGTGAAAATTGTTCTAGGTCATCAATACGTTCTCCAGTTCCAATGTACATAATTTGTGCACCAGTTGCAGCAGAAGCTGCGATTGCGCCACCACCTTTGGCAGAACTGTCAAGTTTAGTAATTACAATTCCACCAACTGGTACAGTTTTATGAAATGCTTCAGCTTGATTGAAACATTGCTGACCTATTGTTCCATCAATTACTAAAAGAGCTAAATCAGGATCAGAAACTTTGCTAATTTCTTTCATTTCATTTAGCAAATCTTGTTCTTCCTTGTGTCTTCCAGCAGTATCAATTAGAATAATATCAAGACCTGAATTTTCAAAATGTTTTAATCCATTTTTGACAATTTGTGGTGAGTCTTTGTTTTTTTCTTCACCATATACTTCAACATTTGCTTTTTCACACATTGTTTTTAGCTGAACAAGTGCTCCTGGTCTGTATGTATCAGCACCAATAACACCTACTTGGTAGCCTTGTTTTGTCAAAAATTTTGAGAGTTTTGAAGAAATGGTGGTTTTTCCACTCCCCTGAATTCCTAACATCAGAACCCTGTTTAACTTTCCAGGTTGGAATTGGAATTCGGTTTCGTTACCAAGTAATTTTGCTAGTTCATCATAAAGAATTTTTACAATGTGATCCTTTCTGGATAATCCTGGAGGCGGAGTCTCATTTAGTGAACGCTCCTCTAGTT
>JABAOH010010640.1_pt2 | contig 30456 bp, 18 predicted proteins | sample 7062181 | NCBI WGS metagenome assembly JABAOH01 (sample SAMN14538630, study PRJNA623070) | marine sediment metagenome | biome: marine biome [ENVO:00000428]; feature: marine pelagic biome [ENVO:01000023]; material: deep marine sediment [ENVO:00002113]; isolation source: pool of 5 deep marine...
CGAGGCGGGGATTCTGGAAGTATTCGCTAAGCTGGTTGATAAAGGACTGGTTTATAAACAATTGAAGCCGATCCACTGGTCGATTGGGTGTGAGACGGCGTTGGCCGAGGCGGAGCTGGAATATAAGGATATTTCGTCGCCGAGTATCTATGTGAATTTTCCCGTTGCCGGCGAAAGTATCGGCCGATTAGTCGAGCTTGGCCTGGTGGAAGAAGGTGAAACGCAGAACGCGCAGGTCTGCTTTATGATATGGACGACAACACCGTGGACATTAGCGGCTAATCTGGCAATAGCAGTGCATCCTTACTTAGAGTATAAGACCCTGACTTACGAACAGGATGGAAATAAGTATGTCTCATTAGTAGGGATTGACCGGATCGAGGCGGTAGTCGCGGCCGGTGGACTTGATGAAGGTCAATACAGCATAAGCGAAAAATCTGTCAGGGGCAGCGAACTCGAAGGGCTGCGCTACCTGCATCCTTTTGTTGAGAATAATCCGACGGACAAGGATGCCTTTATGGTCATACTTGCCGAATACGTTACGATCGAAGATGGGACAGGACTTGTCCATACAGCGCCGGGTCACGGGCTCGAGGACTATATGTCGGGACAAAAATATGGACTGGCTGTTTATTCACCAGTTTTGGATGACGGGCGATATGACGATACCGTGCCGGACTGGCTGCGAGGGAGAAATGTACTGGAGGTGGATGTAGTTGTCAACAGCCGCCTGAAGGAATTGGGGCTGCTCTATCATCAGGATGAGATAATGCACAGCTATCCGCACTGCTGGCGGAGTAAAGGGCCGGTGATTTTCAGGGCGACGGAGCAGTGGTTCATCAGTGTCGATAAAGAGCTGCCTGATGTGGGTAAAAGCCTTCGTGATTTAGCGCTGGAGAGTGTGAAAAATGTAAGATGGATACCAGTTTGGGGGCAGAAGCGCATCGAAGGTATGCTTGAATCCCGGCCGGACTGGTGTATCAGCAGACAGAGAAGCTGGGGGCTTCCTTTACCTGTCTTTCTGAACGCGAAGGGACAGGCCTTGTTGACAAAGGAATCGGTATTGGCTGTGTCTAAGTATATCGCTGAGCATGGTTCGGATAGCTGGTTTACCGATTCGCCGCGAGAGATTCTTGGCGAAGATTTTGAGGTGCCGGAAGGTTTCGTACTCGATGAGCTGCGGAAGGAAGAGAATATTTTCGATGTCTGGTTTGAATCGGGCTGTAGCTGGTACAGCGTTTGTGTAAAAGAGGCAGGCTGGTCGGTACCGGTGGATTTGTATCTTGAGGGCTCGGATCAGCATCGGGGATGGTTTCAACTGTCACTTCTGCCGGGGCTTGGGGCGACGGGCGGGGCGCCGTTCAAGAGCGTTCTGACACACGGCTTTACCGTTGACGAGGAAGGAATGAAGCAGTCGAAGTCTCTGGGCAACTATGTTAATGCACAGGAAGAGGTGGCGAAATACGGTTCGGATATTCTCCGGCTGTGGGTCTCAAGCGTAAACTATCAGGAGGATATTAAATGCAACGACGAGATAATAGGACGAACGCAGGATGCCTACAGGAAGATCAGAAATACGCTCAGATACCTGCTCGGCAATACCAATGATTTCGACCCGAGTGTCAATAGTGTTTCTTACGATGAGATGTTTGAGATAGACAAGTGGGCAATGCAACAATTGCAAAAGCTGATTGCCGGTGTTACCGAGGCCTATGATAACTTTATCTTTCACAGGGTATTTTCGCTTCTTTATAACTTCTGCACGGTCGAGATGAGCAGTATCTATATGGATGTGCTCAAGGACAGGATGTACTGCGATGCGGCGGACAGCTTGTCGCGGCGCAGCGCCCAGACGGCGATGTATAAGATTTTAGATTCTCTGGTTCGGATGCTGGCGCCTATATTGGTGCACACAGCGGAAGAGGCGTGGTCTGAGATGAACAAGTCACAGCAGGTGGAAAGCGTGCATTTGGCTTTGATNNAGGAAAAAGAAAGCGTGCATTTGGCCTTAATGCCGAAGGTCGATGAGTCGATTGATTTTGATTCAGACGAGCGGCGGTGGCAAAAGCTGATGGGGCTGCGCGACGAGGTCCTAAGGATTCTGGAAGGTTTGAGACAGGAGAAAAAGATTGCAAGCAATCAGCAGGCGTGTGTCACTATTTACTGTGATGATGAAGATGCGAGGGTTCTTAATGATTTCGGACTTGAGCAGTTTGCGGCACTTTGTATTGTAAGTGAGGTTAAACTCCTCAAAGCGACAGGTGAGACTACAGTCGCGGCCCAAAAGAGCGGCTACAATAAATGCCAGCGGTGCTGGAACTATTGGTCGAGCGTCGGTGCCGACAGCGAGCATCCTGATTTGTGTGAGCGATGCGTTAAAGTAATATAACAGGCCCCAGGTCGCAAGACACAAGACTCAAGATAGTTGTTCGCGGACTTTTTGATAGACCTCATCGACGGTTATGGTATCGACGTTGTGTTTTGGGTCCCGGCTTTTGATTTTTAGGCCTCTGGTATATGGTTCACGGGCTACGAGACATTCGCTTCTTTCATACGGGGCTATCCTTGCTGGATTGGACCAACTGAACATTAAAACCAACGGCGTGCCTAAGGCCGCGGCAATATGTCCCGGGCCGGTGTCATTGCTTACCACCAGTCGGCTTCTTTTCAGTAAACAGATTAGCTCGCTCAGAGAAGTTCGTCCTGCAAAGTTTTCTATTGTGACCTTAGAAAGGTTTTGTAATTTATGAATAAGACCGGCTTCGGATTCGGTGCCAACGGCGATTATAGACAAACCAAATTGTGTCGAAATCTTCTCGGCCAGCGCGGCAAAGCATTCCACAGGCCAGCGTTTGTCTTTGTGGGCTGAGCCGGGAACAAGAACTATATAATTGTCCTGGGCAATACCGTGACTTTCCAATAATCTTCCGACTGATTCGGCGGCCTCGGGGTGGTGCGGCAATACAAACTGAACGCCGAGGTTGGAGGCACCGGCAGCCTGGATTATCTTTAAGTAGTAGTCAACCATGTGAATACAATCCTGCGTCTGGGTGATTTTGTGGGTGTAAAAGAGGTGGGCGAATTCTCTGGTGTTTGCCATTCCGAAACGCCTTTTACAGCCTGACAGCCAAGCCAAAGAGGCGGTCCTGAAAAGGCCCTGAAAGTCGATTACGGCATCGAATTTGGCAAGTCGGAGCCTCTTTATAAGCGAAACAAGGCTGCCGGATGCACCGGGATGGAACCAAGCCTTGCCGAGAAACTTACGGTCGAAAGGAATTATCTCGTTCAGGTGAGGATGGTTTTCGAGAAGTGCTGCAAACTCGGGCCGGATGAGCCAGCTAATTTTCGCATCGGGAAAGCTTTTGCGCAAGGCCGTAAGGGCCGGCAGAGCAAGAACTATGTCACCCAGGGAGCTGGGTTTTATAATCAGGATGTTTCGTATATCGGATGTTGTATGTCGTATATCGGGCATCATTTCTTATTTCATTTTTCACAGGATACGAATCATTACCGGGCTATTGTAGGTAATAGATTGATTTAAGGCAATTAGTTTTGTTCTGGTTGGTTCCGAATGTAAAAATTTGCCGCCGGGGGATTGCATTACTGTGAGCGAGAGTGTTATAATTGTAAAAGAATAACATGCCAGAGAAACTCATTGTCTCTCTTTGAAAGAGAAGGACAAACGTGATGCGCAAAGGAAAAGGCATTACCCAGTTAGAAATTGAGATTCCTCATCGGAAAAGCCGAGGCTTGCCCGAAAGACACGGGGAGGAACCCCGCTTCGCGGGAAGCCAAACAGACGTCCGGCAACGACACCAGAGTTTTCTAACGGGATTTACATTGGTAGAGCTTTTGACGGTGATTGCGATCATTGTGCTATTGGTGGCGATATTGATACCGGCCCTTCAGACTGTAAAGAGACAGGCGAATTCAGTTGCCTGTCAGTCGAACCTTCGTCAATGGGGGATTTATCTTTCGATGTACACGGAGGACAACAAGGACAGGTTCTTCACATTGCTGCCCGACCAAGGATGGCGTTACTGGTGGCGGTCGCTGAAGCCATATTACCGTGACAGTAATGATCTGTGTTTGTGCCCGATGGCTACAGTGCTTGTAAACCCGACCGGCAGGCCGAATACAGCTACAAGAGGTGGAAAGTCCATGGCCTGGGGCAGGTATCCGGGAGAATATCGCGACCTTTATGGCAGCTATGGCCTGAATATGTGGGTTAGCGATAACAGGTGCGTGAACCCTACGTGCTGGCATCAGCAGTGCTGGAAAACCATATATGTTAAAGGTGCAGGTAATATACCGTTGCTTCTGGATTGCATGATGCCGGGCGGCAGGCCGGACATCCAGGACGGCCCTCCGGAATTTGAGGATTTGCATGCGGGCATGACCGGGAGATGCTGGATGTCACATTTCTGTATCAATCGGCATGAAGGAACTGTTAACGGTATTTTTATGGATCGGTCTGTAAGGAAGGTCGGGCTCAAGGAGTTGTGGACCTTTAAATGGCACCGCAGCTACAACACCGCCAATCGCTGGACTACAACGGGCGGCGTTTATCTGGATGACTGGCCGGAATGGATGAGGAACTATAAAGACTATTAAAGACGGATGCCGAATAAGGGTGCAGCATTATGTCCAGACAAAAAGGTTTCACTTTGATAGAGCTTTTGACGGTAATTTCCATTATTGTGTTGTTAGTGGCGATATTGCTGCCGACACTGCAACGTGTCAAGAAACAGGCAAAGGTGGTTATTTGTCAATCCAACCTGAAACAATGGTGTGCTATCTTTACGCTATACACGAACAACAACGACGGTCTTTGCCCCAGACAGAAGTTTCTTGGCCTTGCAACTCCTGAGCCCTGGATGTATATCATACATAACTACAGCACCGATAACGAAGGTATATACTGTTGTCCGGCGGCGACTAAGGTTGCAAATCCAATCGCCCAGGACAGCAGCAGCATAATAAGGTCTCCAAGAGAAGCCAATGTCGATGTAACAGGCGGCACATACACAGCGTGGGGTAAGATTACGTTCAAAATCGAAGGCAGTCAGACACCGGCTTACTACGGCAGCTATGGTATCAATAGCTGGCTGTCGCTGCAACAGGAAGAAGGCAACTTTATCGTTGGGGTTGGGCAGTTCAAGGACACCCATGCAAATTGTTTCTGGAGTACAAGTAATGTAAAAGGTGCAGGCAATATACCTGTTTTCCTCGATAGCTGGTGGTGGTGTAGCTGGGTGAAAGATATTGACAGGCCACCGGAATATGACTGCCAGAAGGCGGAGTTTCCCTGTGGATGTCGAGATTCGATACGGCGTTTCTGCTTCAACCGTCATGATGGGTTCGTAAACGCTGTCTTTCTGGACGGCTCTGTGAGGAAGGTCGGGCTCAAGGAGCTGTGGCGATTGAAGTGGCATCAAAACTTTAATACGAATTCGGTTCCGCCGATTTGGCCGGAGTGGATGAGAAAGTTTAAGGATTATTGAAAAAGAAGTTTTTTGCCCGCAGAATAGTTGGCCTTGTTTCAAACCCTACCTTAGATACCTTTCGGCTTGAGTTTAGTTATTTTAGAACGATAAAACACCTCTCAGAGCTGTTCTACAGAAAATTCTGGGCCAATAAATAAGAGTAATAGTAAAGCGACTTATATTCCCTTCCAAAATAGCCGATATATTGAAAGTGGTCATATCCTTTATGGCCTTGAGGAGCCAGTCTTAATTAGAGGAGAATCAAGATGAATGATAAGAAGTCACATAAGAAGCAGGCTGAACGTTTTGTGCTTGCTTTACTTGTATTAGTATTCATAAGCATAATCATTGTGCAAGTTGGGACAGACTCACCAGAAACAACCACTCGAATAGAAACAATTGACTCAGACTTATCAGAAGCAATCCCTCTAATAGGCACAAAGGATTCAGGCTTCACGGAAGAAACTCCTCGAATAGAGGCAGGTTTCATTTCTGGTAAAGACGGCACTTATGTACGTTCCCATTATCGAAGTCTGTATGCTGGAATATTAGGTGAGCGGACAGTTTATGTTCCTTTGTCTTCAGATGCTTACATGAATGCTCTGGACGTAACGCTTGAAGATATTGAGCAAATAGAAGCTGTACGAGGTCCAGAAGAAAAGCTGTTGATTGCAAATGATGTTGCGGGGCTTCTCTGGCAAGTTAACAAAGACATAGACATTTCGATTGTTGGACAGAATCTCTTAGAGAGGGTACGGCCTGAATTCGGGAATGATAATGTAGCGGCTACTGAGCCGAAGCAGGCCATATTTGTAAAATTAACCTGGCGATTCTAACAGGCCAAGGATATGGAAGTTGGGGATGGATGTTGGGGCTCTTCGGGAACCTGAGATTTCTTTTTGCGAACCATAAAATCCCCTTCAGAGCCGTCCTACAGAAAATCCTGAACGCCTCTAACCTGATTACTGTCAGACCTGGAGTTTACTTGTTGTTTCTACAGTTGATTCAAACTGTAGTAGCACTTTATGGTGTCACCACTCGGTTATAGATGCGAAGATCATCAATCAGGCCGGGCCAGAAACTCTCCGGTTCCATAGCTTTGCCAGTCCCAGTTCTGAGGCACACTATTGCACAAATGCCTCGATTTCCTCTGCGGTCAAGGCCACATCGTAAATGCGGACATCATCAATCAGGCCGGACCAGTAGGCTCCGGCCTCCCTGACCTTACCGGTACCGATGTACAGACGATCTTCTGAGACCTCTAAATTATCCTGCGTATCTTCAGCTACGGCGATGCCATCAACGTAAAGCGTTCTGTGCGAGCCATCCCACACGAGACCTATGCAGTGCCAGTTACCATCTGTAATTATCGTTTGTGACAGCAGTTCGGTTCCGTCGGGGCCAGAAGCTTTAAGCTCCGTCATCAGGTTACCTTCTAACGAATCTGTGCAAAGCCAATTCGTTCCGTCCTTTTGAGAGATGACAACTTGTCCTGGAGCGCCACCTTTGATCCAGGCGAAAACACTGAACGGCACCTTTATGATATTCGGTATGGAACTGATAGAAATACAATCATTTACCCCATCGAACCGAAGCGCACCGCCCACCATACCACCAACAGGCTGCCAGACCGGACTACCTGAAGTTCTTCCATCGCAAGTACCAGCACTGTCGTATGCGACCACACCTTTTTCCTCGTCCAGTGCCCAGTGCGCGACGAGCCCAAGCACGTCTACTACTTCTCCTAAAATAGTACAATCAATAAGTGTTGGCTCAAAGCCTCCCTTAAACTCAATTGCGTTGGGGCCGTTGCTTCCAACAATGCAGTTTCTAATTGTCGGGGATAGATCTTTGCAATAGATACCTACTTCCCCACCTTTTATGGTAAGCCCATCAAGTACATATACTCTATCTCTACTGCCGGATAGAGTTATCACCGAACGTTGATAAATATCCTCAATATTAATAACAGTAGATGCCACGACGGATGGATCATTGGGGTCTGTTGATCTGAGTGTCAGATTCTTATCTATGAAAGAGACATTTTCATGATACACTCCAGAACCGACTAGAATCTCATCGCCATCATTTGCATCATTTATGGCAAGCTGAATATTACTGTATGTCTTGCCCGTAGTAAGATTCTCAATTCCATAGTCGGCAGCGGCATATGATATAAGGTATAGAGCAACCGGCAAATTCTCTTCGCATATGGTCTTTATCTGGTTTTCCGGAGGAATTCGGGGTCCTAAAGGGGCCAGTTCGATGCCGAATGAATAAATGCCAAGCACTCCATAAGCCCAGTCCAATGCACTACCAGGGAACACAAACACATCAGGCAAATCACTCCAATCTATATAGTTTGCACCGCTCGTTTCCTTAATTAGATTTCTCATTGTGAACTTCATAGTACTCATTGGAATATCATCCGCGCAGGGTTCTAAAGTATAATTCCACGGCGAGCCGATCATTTGTCCGGGGCTGTGGTAATCCATTAGAACTCTAAAATCGTAGGACAAAATTAGGTCTCTTATAGCTTGTGTCTCCGGTTCGGAAAAAGCACTCGGACCTCGGTAATAATCATGGGACGTGGTTCCAATCGAGCCTGGGCCACCCCACATGTAATCCCAATTTTCGCCCAAATTCACTCCAAATGTCCCATCGTCGTTGTCTCTTCTGTTTTTTTGCCACATCTGGTCAGTGGTACGGCTGTATTCGTAACCATCCGGATTCATTACCGGAAGTATCCATATTTCGCAGCTATCCACCAGATATGTGATGTCTTGGTCACTATAATAGTTGTCAACCAGGTACTGAGCGATGTAGAGTGGGACTTCGATCCCTATCCATTCCCCAGCATGTTCACAGCCGAAAAACAGCGCGCCCGGCTCCTCCTCGTCTTCGGAAGGATTGTCGCTTATTCTTACTGCCCAAATGTCCCGTCCTTCGTGGGTGTTGCCTATAATATAAGTTTTGGCAACTCCTGAATCTTCGAGAGCTTTAAGTTCGGCAATAACTTCGTCATGGGAATGGTATTTGGCTGGTGTAGGCTCTTCAAACAGGGAAATCTGTTTTTGTTTAATTTTCTCCGTATATTCGTAAACATCTTCGGTAATTGCCTCAATAGTAAAGCCGCTTTCTTTAACCTGCTGTCTTTCATCGTCCGTTACTCGGATAAAAAGACCATCCGGCTGAAACTCCCATATATCAAGACCCATATTGACGAGTGCTTGAGCATCATCCTTGTCTGCGACCTGAGCCTTTATCAATATGCATCTATCGCTCGGAGGCTTGGCATACGATACCAGCGTCAAAATCCCAACAACTATGCATATAAAAACAAGGTTAACGCACGTTCTCTGAAACCATTTCATTTTGCACCTTTCTTTCTGCCCTTATGGGCAAAAAAACAGTAAATAGATTGACAAATGTCATTCTGACCGGAGTCTCGACACAGGTCGGGACGAAGTGGAGGAACCCGGCTGCGAATATAAACCTGACATTTTTTGTAGCCAGCTCTCTCGACTTGGCTCGAGATGACGAAGATACAATTTCATTTTTGCCGCACACTGTGCACAGCTTTACTGCCTTAGTTTTGTCATGATGAAAATCTCATTGATGGAACACCATTTGGATTTTCTCCTCCAAACGGTTTATGATATGCAAGCATTATAACATCAGACCAGCTCTTGTCAATTAAAAACGGTGAAATCTTATGGAATATTCATCCTCATCCGGCTGGATTCGGAAATGCCCTTGTTCTCGCTAATCAAAAAGGTTTATAATACTACTACCATTTGGATTAGGTCCCTGTTCCTCTTTATCTCCTCTATAAGACAGGGGCCGTTTTTTATATCTGCTCTTTATCTGTCTGAACCCTCATCAATTCCAATCGTATAGTACTAAGGAACGGAATCTACGGGCCGAGTCGGACTATACAAACTCCTCTCTGGGCCCGATTATCAACGATAGTTCTTATTTGTGCCCTTGCTGCTTACCCTCCTATTTCCTCCAAAAAAAGCGGCAGGGGCTTTTTCATGAATTGCTCTGCTTTTTCAAACATTTATCCATTTTTTCCTTGATTTTTGGCCGCTAATTTTGTAAAATCATACTATATTTGGTTGACTGTTTTGATGATTAGATGGGGAGGAGAGATGGGAAAAAAACAAAAGAAAACAGGAATAGCCGTGGATGTATTGGCTTTAGCCGGCATCTTGGTGTTTTCATTGTTGGCCATAATCAGCATAACATTGCTTCTGTAAAAACGCCCCTCAACTTTCAATTTGAAACCCTTCAAAGACCATTTAAATGACGAAAACGTCTTGAGGAGTATCGTTTGAAGCTTTTTTTGCAGGAATTGCGCTTTAAATTCACTGATAGTGGCGGAAAAAGCGTTAAATTCAGAAAAAGTGTTACATTCGGTATTACCGGTGGCACATATATGTAGTCTTTGCTATTTCATTTTCCAAGGAGGGAAGTAGTACGGTGTATCGAAGATACACTAATACTTAAGCCTCTGCTTTACACATATGATTCTCCTCCATAAAGCAGGGGCTTTTTTATTTCCGGTGTTTATCTGCGTGAACCTGGATTTGTTGCCAATCGTAGAATACTATGGATGGAGGGAGACAATGCGGGCCGAGTCGGACTACCCCACCTCCTCTCTCGGCCCGCTCTTTTATTTGCATATAATCGATAGACCGGACTTGCCAGCATAAAATCCCACACTATTTTAATATATCCCTGTTCCAATTCAACAGATAGCATCGGTGACATGTAAAAAAACCAGCCTTGTCAAACTCGGCTTGCCCCGTTATAAGTAAGGTGCTATATTCGGTACGGATTTCTAACGGGTCAAGGGTGCGGTGACGGTGAGAAAGAAATACTCTGTTTGCTTAAAAACCACTTTTAAGGGCCAATTCGCCATTCATGCAAAAAATCTCATTCGTGGGAATTTTCTGTTGACAGAGTCCTTGAAGTTGAGTATGAACCTAAAAGCTTGTTCGAATGGAGGAGCTGTGGAAGACTTCTCTTTCCTTCCTACCGTGCGTTCCTTCACGCGAGAACTGGGAGAGTCAATCTTTGCAAAGCCAAGTGAATTTTCGGTGAACGCATGTTCCAGACACAGAACGAGCGTGAACAGGATGTACTTGATTAGCACCCTCGTGAGGCGGAAGTCTGGATAGAAAATAGTATTTTGTTGCGAAAGAAGGGTTTATTTCAAAGGAGGTAGCACATGACAAAGCATCGATACATTATTTGGGCGGCTCTGATTGCCGCAATTTTGCTTGTACATTCCACCAAAACGACGCGAGCAAACGAACCGATCTGGTCACGATTTCGCGGGCCGAATGGTTCGGGGCGCGCCGCCGAAGGTCAGAATCCGCCGGTCAAGTTTGGCCCTGAGCAAAACCTGCTTTGGAAAACAGCCGTACCAAAAGGGCACTCTTCTCCGTGCATCTGGGGAGACCATATCTTTCTGACAGGCTTTGACGAGGAAAAGAAAGAGCTCCAGGTGTTTTGTATTGACCGCAGCAGTGGAAATATCCTATGGAGTCGAATCGTGCCTGCCAAAGAGATAGAATGGGTGCACCCAGTCAGCAGTCCTGCTAATGCGACACCTGCCACAGATGGTGAACGCGTGTATGTCTATTTTGGCTCTTTTGGGCTTGTATCCTATGATTTTGAGGGAAAACAGCAATGGGCGGTTCCTTTGCCGATTCCTGAGATAGCATACGGTTCCGGTACTTCTCCCATTGTTTTTGGCGAGCTGGTCATCCTCAATCGCCATGAACAAAAGGAACCGTATCTTTTGACCGTTGATCGTAAAAGTGGCGAAACCACGTGGAAGCAAAGCCGGCAGCCCAAGATGGAAACTCAGTCCACACCCATCGTCTGGGAAAAGCAGCTGGTTATTCACCGGTACGGCGAGATCGTGGCGTGTAATCCAGCGGACGGCAATCATATCTGGTCGGTTTCCGCTGCTACCACTGGTGTGAGTACACCGATAATTGGCAACAACGTCCTCTTCGTCGGCGCGTGGACGAATTGGGGCGAGGAGGATTTACGTGTTACGCTTCCAGATTTTAAGATGCTGGTAGAGAAATATGACAAAGACGGTGACATGCTAATCAGCAAAAGTGAGTTCCCTGAGGACTTGGCGATCGCACGCCGCCCAGAAGCTGGAAATATTAAATATACCCAATGGTATCTAAAGCGATCTTTCCAGCGATTTGACCGTAGCCAGGACGGTTTGCTGGATGAGACCGAATGGAAAAGAATTGTCGCCAGGAGCTTGAGACTTCGCAAAATAGAGCACGGTTTGGCAGCGATCAAACCTGGTGGAAAAGGTGATGTTACAGACACACACGTCCTGTGGAAGGAAAAGAGAAGTGTACCGGAAGTGCCGTCACCACTCTACTATGATGGACGAGTCTACATGATTAAGAACGGTGGGATAGTCTCCTGTATGGATGCCGAAACCGGAAAATTACTCTACCGCGAACGGTTGGGAGCCGCCGGCCTCTATTGTTCGTCACCCATCTGTGCTGATGGAAGGATTTACATCGCATCTACCAAAGGTGTCATAACTGTCTTTGCGGCGGGAGATACCCTGCAAGTCCTGGCCAGGAATGACCTGAAAGAGGCGATTTTTGCAACGCCCGCTGTTGTGGAAAACAAGCTTTATGTCCGTACTGTCAAACACATGTACGTCTTTGGCGAATGATTATCTATACATTCGAGCCTTGGCGACTTTGGCAACAAAAACTGGGGAAAGGAGCTGCAGATTGTTGTAATTCAAAGAAGATTTTGACATTTTGGTGAAATTAAAAGGCGAAAAAGTGTTTTCGAAAGCGCTAAATGGGAATATCGGTCTACCGGTTTATTTCAAAGGAGGTAGAATATGACAAGGCATCAAAACATTAATCGGGCGGCTCTGATTGCCGCATTCTTGCTTTTGTATTTTGCTAACACGACACGAGCAAACGAGCCGAACTGGCCGCAGTTTCGCGGGCCTGGTGGTCTTGGAATTGCCCCGGATAATCAAACTTATCCAACTGAACTGGATATGTCGAAGAATCTTCTCTGGAGGACCGAGGTTCCAAAAGGACACTCGTCTCCGTGTATCTGGGGAGATAGCATCTTCATCACTGCCCGTTCCGGAAAGAACCTCGAGACGATTTGCATAGCTCGTGGAAACGGCAAAATCAAATGGCGTAAGGCCGTGGAGCCCGAGACGATGGAAAAAATCACTGGCACCAACAGCCATGCCTCTCCAACACCTGTGTGCGATGGGAAAAGAGTGTACGTTTACTTCGGCTCGTTCGGTCTTATAGCTTATGATGTTGAGGGCAGTGAGTTATGGAAGAAACCTCTTCCCGTACCTGAGATGCAACATGGTTCTGCGTCATCGCCTATATTGGCAGATGGGTTGGTAGTCATCAACTGTGACCAGAAAAAAGATCCTTACTTGCTTGCGGTTGACAAATCTACAGGGGAACAAGTCTGGAAAATCAAACGTCCAGTCACAAAGAGAGTGTTCAGCTGGTCCACACCTGTATTGTGGAAACAAAGAGATAAGACGGAATTGGTTGTTCTCGGTCGTGAACGATTAATCGCCTATGACCCTAAGGATGGTCGAGAACGATGGTGGGTGGAAAATCTGCCCATTGAGACAGCTTCTACTCCGGTTTATGCAGACGAAACATTGTATGTAACAGCTACGGTGGCTTTTCATGGTGATCTTGTCAATCCTCCACAAATACCTGAACCCAACGAACTCTTTCAGGAATACGATGTTAACGGAGATAATCGGCTGGACGAAGGAGAGGTTCCTGAGGATTTAGTAGCATTGCCTCGCTTAGGACCTCAGCACGTGGGTGTAAAGAAGCATTTCAAAAGATATGACTTTAACGGGGATGGGGCTTTAAGCAAAGAGGAATGGCAGCAGATTAGAAATAATATGCTGAGATGGGTCGGCAGCTTTACAAAAACCGATATGTGTCTGGCAATACGGAGTGGGGGCAATGGTGATGTAACAGAAACTCACGTACAGTGGAGAAATAGTGAGGGAATCAGCCAGGTAACGTCTCCCTTGTATTACAGAGGGCACATTTACCTGGTTAAGTTTGGAGGTTTTGTTTCCTGCTTTGACGCAAAGAGCGGTGAGAAACTGTTCAGAGAGAAAATTGGAGCAAGGGGATACTACTTTGCCTCACCGGTGGCGGCTGACGGTAAGATATACTTCTGTTCACAACCTGGTGTTGTAATCGTAATACAAGCCGGGGATAAATTTAAGATCTTGTCACAGAATAAAATTGGAGAACGCATCGCAGCAACTCCCGCTTTACTGGATGGAAACATCTATCTACGTACTGCGAAGCACGTGATGGCCTTTGGAGGGTCGTAGGGTATAAGAATCCATCCGAGGGTAAATTGTTGCATTTTCGAACGTTGACATCTCAATCTGCCATTCAATAAATTCGCTGGTTAGAGGAAATTTAAAAAGATGAACTCGTTTTGAATGGTATGCTCCCTTTGGGCTCATTGATGGTGAGAGTAGCTGAGTAAGATATTCAACGATAAACACTTTGACTCTTATATCTTACCCTTTAATTATGTCCGACCAAACGTTAAGTATAACGAAACCCAACCAAAAATACATTACAGCAAGTATCCCAAGGCATAAGGCGATTTCATAGAATATCTTTATCAACCCTCGCATCTGTTCCCCCCTTAGCTCTTTTTAGATTTTTATTTAACGTTTTAACTGGAGATTACCTTGCGGTTCTTCTCAGCGTTTTGGAAGTCAACTCCCCATATATAAAGTATAACTTATTTTCATCGAGTGACAAAGTCCGGGAAAATCGCTGTTTTTTGAGATTTCATTGTGTTTTTTGTCTATGTATAAGCAGTAAGTTGAAGAAAAGACCGAGTTTGGGATTGTGAAGATTATTTTAGCAGCCCATTTTTTATGCATCTTCGGACCACATTGCCAGTGCTGCTCGGCTTGCCCCGTTGCATTGTCAATCCCGTGAGACCGACCGCTAACTTAGGGAGTCAGGGCTTGTCTTATGCTTGCTGCGGGGGCTGGGTGCGGTGATAGTGAGGATGTTCCAGTGGCTTAGAATACACTTCGAAGGTCGCATTGCAGTAAAAAATTATTCCTTTCTGAACTTTCTGCTTGACTTCCTTATTTTAAACGTATATAATAGTTTTTGTGGAGTAGTGTTAAGGAAGGGTAGTACCAAGAAAGGATCGTTGCACTTCCTGACACACTTCCTCACGAGGAGATATCTATATCGGCGCTTAACCCTGGGCAAGGTATGGGCGCTGAAGCAGTTTGTAAGTGCGCTCTAATCGGTATGTAGGTTGCCGTCGTAGGATAGGTGTATACCTTGATAGGATGGCTTAGAAGGCGTAAAACATTGTAAAAGAAGTATAAAAAAGGGGGGCACGGGCAGTCTTTGGGAGGAGAGTATATGAAAATATTTTTACTCCGACGTTTCCCATTTAATAAGCTCGGCTTTACCGCTAAGCCTCATTTACAAGAGAGTGTCAAGCCTGTCTTGAGAAGTCAATCTTTCTGGGCTCTTCTCGAGGTTCTTTCCAGCCAGAACGGACACTACAATACGAAAAAGGCTTTACAAGAGTCAAATTGGAGCGGCAAAGGTAGCTAACAAAAAGATAGACCCAAACGAACCATTAACCCAAATTGAGCTCGATATCGTTTTTCTGAGATACTTTCAGGGCCTGTGTAATCCAGAGGTGGCCGAAAAGCTTGGTCTTCAGCTTAATCAGGTCAAATACAAGATAAATAGGCCCAACGTCAAACAGTATATCCGTGAGGAAGTTTTGCCTTACAAACGAAGGCAAAGAATAGCGAAACTACTGGAAGCGCCACGTGTTGTCCCAATAATAGCCGTGAATGCATTTATTTTGGTTGGCGTCCTGGTGTTTTCATTTTTGGCCATAGTTAATGTAGCATTTTTTCTGTAAAAACGCCCATCAACTTTCAATTTTAAAAGGATCATCCGTCCACAGAATCTCACAACCCCTCATCTTTCAATTTTAAGCGCCTCCCAGGCCATTTAAATGACGAACCCTACTATTATGGTAAATTGACCATATGTTTTTGAGTTTGTCCATTTTATAATGATATTTTCAATGCATGTACTTATACTGGAGAAATTCCTTAAGTCTTCTATTTTTAGGGTCGATATTCAATTATGGATGTTATGGTTTTTATGAAAATATTATCCGGTAAAAAATTTTTTAAGATGCATAAAACAAATTGGTGAAAAGGATTCCATACAATGCTTAAAACAAAAGACATTATGAAGAAGAAAGTAATTTGTGTAAAAAAAGACACCCCAGTAGTTGAAGCCATAAGACTTATGTCGACAAACAATATTACCGGCGTCCCTGTGGTTGAAAACGATATGACCCTGGTTGGAATTCTTTCAGAACAAGATGTGTTAAGATTATTTCACACCCATAAAGACGAAAAAGACAGGACAGTAAATACTTTTATGACACATCCTGCTATCTACTTTGATGAGGAGGAACCTTTACTGGATGTTTGCTACCGTTTGAGGGACAATCCTATCAGAAGAGTCCCGGTTACATCAAAAGGCAAAGTGGTGGGCGTTATCAGCAGGTCTGATATCCTTAAATACATTCTTCAACTATGTGACGAAGAAGAGGCCGTTCCAGCCGTCGGTGCTTCGAATAATACAGCACGATAGATAACCTCCAAATAAATTTGGGCATGTGTTTAGCATAACAAACGGATGCTTTCAGGCGTTTATCGCACGTAATCTTTCAATTTTAAGCGCCTCACAGGCCATTTAAATGTCGAACTCACATTAAGGGAACAAAATACCCTTTGTCTTTAGTGTTTTTTGCGACACAACTCGTTAAACCCACCGGCAAAATTGTTAAATCCAAATGAAATTCTGGTATTATGAGACTTCAAGTGTACAGGAGTCTTTAAGAGCAGTGTCTATGGGAAATGTCGGCTTATTTTACGAGAGGCGGCATGATGTCCATTACTATTTATTCATTTTTAAATTTTGCATAAGAACTATTATTCTTGAATATAGATAATTTTATCCTACAATTGCTCCCATCCTGAAGAATGTGTCAAATTGTGCGAGGACAACATGGGAAATATCACGACGCATAAGAACATTGCCATATTCGTGATGGATATTCTCAAGCACGAAAGCAAAGACCATCCCGGCGTTTTCCAGGAAGAGGACGCCTGGTTCTTCGAGTTGGGCAACTGGTTCACGGACATGTCCCAGCTTCGGGATCCGTATGCGTTTATCTCGGGCAAATCCGCCATTTGGGAGATGAAAACCGGTATCAGCTTGACGAACGCCGCCCAATACCTTGACGAGGTCATGGGTAAGCCTAAGCCGGATGCCCAGAAGGACCGCGACTTTACATACGAGCTTGAAGGCGGACCAGTGCCGCGCAACGACCCGAAAAATGACGGCATCCTCGCTCGCTGGCTACGTCTGCTCGTTTTCGTCTGGGGTTTCGAGGTATTCGTCCACCGAGGCAAGCATATACCGGCGAGTGAGTTCGAGAACATCTTTAAGACTTTCTACACACAGTACTACCCCCATGAGCATTTAGACTGTCCGCCTTGTCCCGACGGTGACAGCCCCGAGGACCGGGTGATCAGTAACCGTATAGGGTCCCTCGTGGCCGATCACCGCTGCGACACGCCTCCCATGCGTCCCAAATCCGCGAAGAAATCTGGGGCCACTCGGAAGACGGACTCGTGGGTCCGCATCAAGCTGCAGGACGAGTTCGGACACCCGCTCTCAAACGTGAAGCTTATGTTGTCAGCGACGGACCACCCAGGCCAGAAGGTAACCACTGACAAGAACGGCATGGTCGAGGTTACGGGTCTGTCATACCAGGCCAAGGTGGAAGTCTTATGCCCCTTGCTCTCCACCAAAGAAAAGACCCCTGAGCACGAGGCGCGGCTCGAGAATACCTGGACCACAACCACCAAGAAGGTTGACGGTCACCCTATCGACAAGGGTGAGGCCCCCCCGCCGGGCTCGCAGCGCAAGTTCATCGCCTGTGTTGAGCCGGTGAAGCCCCAAGCCAAGCGCAACCTGAAAGTGCTGGCCTCTGAATTGAGCATAGGTTGGGAAGACCTATGCCGTTTCAACTTCGGCACGGATATTCCGCGCAAGGTGAATTTAGCCTTGCGTGATCGCGTGGGCTGCTACCGGACAGTAGACCGGGCCGGAAACTATACGTTTGTGGGCGACGAGAAGGGCGTAATTTACTTGCCTCATATGTGGGAGATGAAACGTCTCGGTGTGAATCAAACCCACGTATTCCGGGCAACTCGCGCCGACGGTCGGCCTGTGAAGCTACCGAAGAAAGCAGGCCGAGGGGCTGCAAAACCTACCAGGCCGGAGGGCGCGCCCACGGCCTCATCGAGCTCATCGCGCGCCGTGCTGGCTTACCTCGACGAGCATATCGAGTTCGTGGCTGACCTCTTAACCTTTATTGAGCACCACTGGAAAAAAATCGCTCGAGACAATCTCTCAGATTCCGAACGACAGATCCGCCGCCGGCTGCTCGTTCTGTTCGGTCACACCTGTCACGTTGTCGAAGACTTCTACTTACATTCGAATTTCGTGGAGATCGTGTGGAGCATGCTCCGGCGTGATCTACCCAAACGCTGGCGCAACCAGGCTGAGAAGCACCGACACCACCGTCTCTATTACCGGCGACTGCGGGCCCCGCTCACCAAGGGTGAAGCTCTCCATCCGGAGAACTCAAAGGATGGTCAGTCGCACATCTTCACGGGTTTCTTCGGGGCCAAAGACGTTTTCCACACCGTGACGGATGCCTTGGACGGATTGAATGAAAAGCTAAAACTTGACGATCCGGCTGCCATCATTAGATGGTTTCCCGGCGCCGGGGATATGCTGGGGAACCGAAGCACAGAGGATATCTCGAAGTTAGTGGAGAAAGACGCGAAGAACCCGGACGATCCTGCGGCCACACATCGGCTCGCGATAAAGGAGTACGAAGCTGCAGTTGTGATATGGGACACTCTCGGTTGGGTGGCAAGTAAGAAACGCCGTCACCGCCTTTTGCACGACGACCCCATCGACGAGATCGTCGGGCGGCATCACAAAAGGCTCAAAGCCGGCACTTATGACCGGGTCTTCAGAACCCTGTTGGATCACAAGCGCCTCCATTCGCGATCTGTCGATACGCTCAAGAAGGCGTTCAGACTGGACAAGGACCTGATATTCAACTCCGAAGGTAAGATCCGGGCGGAGTGGGAGAAGGGAAAGAATTTACCGGTGGGTATTCTTGGAACCTTTGGATTCCTCCTTACGATGGCTCAGGCCGCCGAGGAGGAGCACGAGAAGTCGGAGGAAAAGAGCCTCGACCACGACAGAGACGGTGTAAACAACAAAGACACAAAAAAAGCCTACGATGCGAGCTGCAACGATGCAACTGCCGAGGACATCGGTTCCCACTCACTCCTGGCAAAGGACAGTCCTCGCAAAGAGCCCCTGCGTGAACCGGCGATCAACCTTGCTACTCGTGTCGCCTGCTTCGTTGCCCAGACTCTGGCTTCGCAGATTGTCACTAACAAGGTCAACCTGGCCAAGTTCAACAATGAGGCCTCGGGTAAGAAGACCGAGGGGTCATTCAATACGATAAACCGAGGGCGCAGTGTCGATTGGCTGCACCTGCTCCAGCACTTCCTCTGCCACCCCAACGAATGTGAGCACAACTGGCACATCGAGGCTATGGATTTGAAGCCGTCAGTCGCAGAGTACCTTAAGCACAACACCCACTATGTGCTGCGCCGGATCGACGTGAAGACGAGGGACGAACGCATTAAACAGACTGGCCGCAACCAACTCGAGCATGAATATCACGCCTTCGAGGAGGTGAAGGAGAAGGAGTGGAAGGAAAGGTAAAGGCTCGTAATGAACACTGAGAACGACAAGGGCAAGGTGCACCATGTTCGGGAGAACGAGTGTATTCTCGGGATCGCTGTCGAGAATGGCCTTTTCTGGCAGACGGTGTGGAACCATCCGCGTAATGCCGAGTTGAAGAAAAAGCGTAGTGATCCAAACCTGCTGCTTGAGGGTGACGAGGTTTTCGTGCCTGATCTTCGGGAGAAGCAGGAGATATGTGCCACCGAACAGAAGCACTGCTTCCGCAAGAAGGGTGTCCCTGTGCTTTTTAGGCTGCGCCTTCTCGAAAACGACGAGCCCCAGGTCGATGTGCCCTACATCCTCAATATTGACGGCATTTTATACAAAGGTCGAAGTGATGGTGAAGGCATAATTGAAGTGGCTGTTCCGCCCGTCCCCAAAGAGGGGATTCTTACACTTGGTGAGGGAGACGAAGCGGAAGAAATACAAGTGGCCCTCGGCGGAGCCGATCCAATAGGCGATGTAGAGGGTGTGCGAAAGCGGCTTTTCAATCTGGGCTATGACTGCGGCGCTAAGGACGATGAGGAAGCCCTGGCCGCTGCGATATTCTCCTTCCAGCTGAACCAGGGCATCGATGTCACAGGCGAGTTAGATGAGGCAACACGTGATGCTTTGCGTAAGGCGCATGGTTGCTGATTGCTGTTCTGGTTGAAGAATTTAGGTTTTGCACTTCACTCACAGAACGGTCATTAGTTTCAATTTAAAGCATTTCACAGGCCTTTCAACCAGCATCCTTGTCAAAAGAATGTAATCAGATCGGGCTGGAGCAGCTCTCATTAGTCCCTAAATCTACTGCCAATAACTTGCATTATAGCGACTGAGTTTGCTATAATTATGTCACACGAGTAAATTAGCCGGACTCATAATTTCGGGCGAAATATCTTGGTTTGGAAGAACCTTCTTCGACAGAGAAGGGCAAAAGCTATGCGCAAAGAAAAAGGCTTTACGTTAATAGAGCTTTTGGTGGTTATTGCCATCATTGCGTTGTTGATGGCGATATTGATGCCGGCGTTGCAGCGCGTGAAGAAGCAGGCACAAGCAGTTAAGTGCCGGGCCCACCTTAAACAGTGGGGTGTTATCTTTGCGATGTATACCAGTGAAAACGACAATAAGTTCATGCATTGGGATGCGGGCGTATGGGTAGAACCGCTGAGGCCGTATTACAAAGAGGGTGGTGAGGCGATGCGTACCTGTCCGAAAGCCACGAGGAGTGTTGAGGAAGGAGCTTTTCCTACGTTTGCCGCGTGGGACAGGGTCAATCAGTATACCCTGGAGGAGGAGGTTTATCGCGGCAGCTATGGTATCAATAACTGGCTTTATGACCGACCGCCGGGCGCAACCAGCTCAACTCTTATGTGGGGCAATCCCTCTGCGAATAATTGGATGACTACCCAGATTAAAAATGCCAACAATGTACCGATGTTTATGGGTTGCTGGCGCTGGGGTGGTGCTCCTTATGATACCGGAGATTCGGCTTCACCGGCAGGCTGGAATGAGCCTCCGCCGTCGGAGGACGTATTTACAAATGGTTTTGGGCGTTTCTGTCTGAATCGGCACAACGGGACAGTTAACGCCTGTTTCGTAGATTTTTCTGTCAGAGCGATAGGGCTGAAGGAATTGTGGAGGCTGAAGTGGCATAGAGTGTTTAATATAAATGCTGCACCGCCGGATTGGCCGGAGTGGATGAGAAACTTTAAGGACTACTAACGACAATCGCTGAGGGAAGACACAAAATAATGCACAAACGAAGTGGGTTTACTTTAATAGAGCTTTTAGTGGTGATTGCTATCATTGCGTTATTGATGGCAATTTTGATGCCGGTTCTGCAGCGGGTGAAAAAGCAGGCAAAAGCGGTTGCGTGTCAATCTAATCTGCATCAGTGGGCTGTTGTCTTTGAGATGTACGCGGGTCAAAATGACGGGTATTTCTGGAGTGGGGATTTTAACAGGGGCGGATGGGAGCAGTATGTCTGGGTAGGACCGCTGCGGCCTTACTACAGCGACGAGAGAGAAATGCGTTTCTGCCCGACGGCTACAAAACTCAGGGAAGAAGGAGCCCGTGACCCGTTTGCAGCGTGGGGGCCTATGCAGCAGACCGGTGACCAAAGCGGCAGCTATGGAATGAATAACTGGCTCTGTAATCCACTGCCGGAGGTGGAGTTTATACACGGGCGAGAAGCGACCAAAGATAACTGGCGGAATGCTTATGTTGAGGGTGCAGGTAATATACCGCTGTTTTTAGATTGCGCGTTTGTTGAGGGCAAGCCGTACGATTTCGATACTCCTCCGGAATATGACGGTGATATATCAACGTATTTAGTAAGCGCTTTACAAATCAAGCGTTTCTGCATGAACCGACACGGTGAGTATGCAAACGGCGTTTTTCTGGATTTCTCCGTTAGGAAGATTGGGCTTAAGCAGCTGTGGACTTTTAAGTGGCATCGAAGCTTTGACATAAACAACTCGTGGACTACAGCTGGCGGAGTTCAGCCGGATGACTGGCCGGAGTGGATGAGAAGGTTTAAGGATTATTGAAAAGAAGCAGTTAATCCTTCCTAAACCTCACGCTTTCCTGTGAAAGTACAAGCGTTGGGCCTCTGGATAAAGTTGCTGCCGCATTTTTTCGTTAGACATATCCCGATACAAACCCTAATATTATTCCAAATTACTTTGTAGAAAAGTCTATTTGTCATTCTGAGTTCGCCGTAGGCGGGCGAAGAATCTCTAATTCTTCGACCCAAAGAGATTCTTCACTTCGCTACGCTTCGTTCAGAATGACAATCTTTGCGTTTTTTCAACAATTTAAGATTTGCTCTATGGCTGAAAAAGGGAAATATGTTTATGATTGGCCGAGGCCGATGGTTACTGTAGATGCGGTGGTCTTTACCAGAACCGGTGACAAGACCAAGGTTCTGCTTATCAATCGCGGAAAAGAGCCATTTAAGGGCAAGTGGGCACTGCCGGGCGGATTTATCGATATGGATGAAGAGCTGGAGGACGCGGTCGCAAGAGAGCTGGAGGAAGAGACGGGGCTGGTGGGTGTTCAATTAGAGCAGATGCATACCTTCGGTACAGTCGGCCGAGACCCGAGGGGCAGACAGGTTTCCATAGCATTTATGGGTATTGCAACGAAGGGACAGGATAAGATAAAGGCCGGTGACGATGCAGCACAGGCCCAGTGGTTCGATATAGAAAACCTGCCGAAAGATATGGCATTCGACCATAAAGACGTGGTCAGATTTGCAATCGAAAAGCTAACAAATGAATCAAGGCGTTGACATTTCGGTTGATTTTGCGGGGATACGGCTGGCTAATCCGGTATTTACGGCTTCGGGGACGTGCGGATATGCCGATGAGCTGTCTGATTTTATGGATTTAAATACGCTCGGCGGATTCATTACAAAAAGTATTACTCGCCGTCCGAGAAAAGGGAACCCGACGCCGAGGATTGTCGAGACAGATTCGGGGATGCTTAATGCGATTGGATTGGCTAATATCGGATTAGATAAATTCATCGAAGAAAAACTGCCTGTTCTCGAAAATATGAGTGCTGTTGTTTTTGTTAATGTGGCCGGCCAAACTATTGATGAATACGTGGCTGTGGCGCAGCGGTTGTCCTCTGAAAAAGCGATAGCCGGGTTCGAATTGAATATTAGCTGTCCCAACGTCAAGAAAGGCGGGATAAGTTTCGGCACCGAACCTGAGCAGGTAAAAGAGATTACTTCGGCGGTGAAAAAAGCTGTCGGGCAGAAGATTCTGATGGTCAAGCTATCCCCTGCCGTTACTGATATCAGTATAATAGCGCGAGCAGCGATTGAGGCGGGCGCCGATGCACTCAGTCTGGTGAATACATTTACGGCGATGGTTATCGACATTGAAACCCGCAAGCCGGTTTTGGCCAACCGGACCGGTGGGTTGTCGGGGCCGGCGATAAAACCGGTAGCAGTTCATCTGGTCAATAAGGTCTATAATGAAGTTGCGAAAAGCCGCGGAATACCGATTCTGGGCGTGGGGGGAATCAGGACCGCTTCGGATGCAATCGAATTTATTATTGCGGGGGCTTCAGCGGTGGGTGTCGGTACGGCGAATTTTATTGAGCCGGGATGCGCGGCGAAAATAATCGAAGGCATAAAAAAATATTGCGTTCGCAATAATATAACTAATATCAAGGAATTGACTGGTTCACTTTTAGAGGAGAAATAATTATGGCCGGCAAAATGTTTCGCATCGAAAGAGTCCTGTATAAGCAGTTTTTCACTTCCATCGTTCTTCTGTTGTCGGTTATTCCGGGCCTTGCGGCAGGACAGGAAATACAATTAGATGAACGCCCTGCCGAGCCGGGTGAATGGGGTTACCGCCCTGCCGCCGGTGCGGTATCTCAGGTCAATCCACCGAGCTTTAGCTGGCGGCCTCAAAGAGGGCTGACGTGGGAAATCGAATGCGCTCGTGACACAGGGTTTGGAAACGTCGAATATAGTGCAGAGAATATCGAGTTCAATGTACACTGTCCGCCCCGCACCTTTAAGGCTGGGACTTACACGTGGCGCTATCGTGGCAAAGGTAAGAACGGCCGTTATACGAACTGGAGTCCGCCACGAACGTTTACTCTTGCGAGTGACGCTGTAGTAATGCCGCTGCCGGCCCGCAAAGAATTGATTGGGCGGATACCAAAAGGCCATCCGCGGCTTTTTATGCGTCCTGAGAACCTCGGACGCCTGCGGGAGCTGGCGCGGGGCGAAATGAAGCAGGAGTATAATAGACTCGTAAGTGATTGTGAGAGGATTTTGTCCAGGCCGCCCTCGACCGAGGAGCCGCCGAAGTATTCGGACGATTTGGAACGCGGCAGCGAGGCCTGGAGGAAGATTTGGTGGGGTAACCGGACATATACCATCAGGGCACTCAACAGTGCGGCGACATTGGCATTTACGAGATTGCTCGGCGGACAGGAAAGATACGGCCTTGAGGCCAAAAGAATTCTATTAGAATGTGCCAAGTGGGATCCGAAAGGCAGCACCGGTTATCGCTATAATGACGAGGCGGGTATGCCTTACAATTATTACTTTTCGCGGACATATACTTTTGTTAATGACCTGCTTAGCGAGCAGGAGAAGAGAATCTGCCGGGAGGTGATGAAGGTGCGGGGGGACGAGATGTATCAGCATCTTTGTCCGCGGCATTTGTGGCGGCCTTACGGCAGTCACGCCAACCGGGCTTGGCACTTTCTTGGTGAGATTGGAGTCGCCTTTCTGGGTGAGGTCGAGGGAGCTGAGGATTGGGTCTGGTTCGCAGCGAATGTCTTTTTTAATGTGTATCCAGTATGGTGCGATGATGATGGAGGCTGGCATGAGGGGGTCAGCTACTGGTCGAGCTATATCGGTCGTTTCACTTGGTGGGCTGATGTAATGCGGGAGGCCATGGGTATCAATGCCTATGACAAGCCGTACTTTTCCAAGGCCGGCTATTATGCGATGTATCTTATGCCGCCCGGCAAGGTCAGCGGGGGATTCGGCGATGGGGCCAATCGCAGAAGGGCTTCAACCCTCGTGCCGCTGCTGAGCCAGCTTGCGGCGCAAGCTGGCAACGGACATTGGCAGTGGTACACAGAGCAGATGGGCGGACCCGAAGTGACATCGGGATACATTGGATTTATCCGTGGTGCCCTGCCGAAGGTTGATTCCAAACCGCCGGATGAGCTGCCTGCCTCCAAGCTCTTCAGGGGTACCGGGCAGGCCTATCTGAATACGACGTTGAAGGATGCGGGGGAGGACGTGCAGGTCATTTTCAAGTCGAGCCCTATGGGGACGCAGTCGCACGGCAATGCAGGCAATAATTCATTTGTGCTCTGGGCGTATGGTCAGCGGCTACTGATTCGTACCGGCACCTATTATAATTACGGGGGGCCGCATCATCGTGACTGGATGTGGAGCACTCGCTCGGTTAATAATATTACGGTCAACGGGCACGGCCAGCGCAAACGTAACGCCAATGCCCGGGGCGAAATTGTTGCTTTTAAAACTACGCCTTCAATGGATATAGTCGTCGGCGAGGCGGGGCAGGCATACGAACCTGCTATAGAACGTTTTACGAGGGCGGTCATTTTTGTCAAGCCGGAATTAGTGGTCGTTTATGACCGTTTGGATGCGGGGGAACCGGCAACGTATGAATACTGGCTGCATGCAATCAATAAGATTGACGTTGATGGCCAGCACAATATCCGGGTCCAAAACGATGATGTGGTTTGTGATATAGATTTTCTTACACCATCGGGTCTTATTTTCAGCCAGACAGACCAGTACGACCCCAATCCTATCCCGCGTATCAAGCTACGAGAGTGGCACCTGACGGCGAAGACAGAAGGAAAGAAAAGACAGATGGAATTCGTAACACTCTATCGTCCGCATCGTCTCAAGGACGAGGTGCCTGATGAGTCAAGTCTGGAACGAATTCAGGGAGGTTATTTATTGAAGGCCAAAATATCCGACGGCGAATTTTCGGTGCTTCTACCAACCTCCGACGATGTTACTTTGAAAGCAGACGGTCTGGAAAGCAAAGGTGCAATCAAATGCAGATCAAAGAAAGAAGGCGGAAAAGTTCAAATATTCGGACTTGATGAATAAAAGGAGTGAAGCGAAATGGCCAAATCCTACGACATAGCTCAGGACAAGGATATGGAACAATTATACAACGAAAGAATGAAGCGCTACATTACGGCAATGCGGAACGAGAAGCCGGATATGATTCCGATTCGGCCATTCGTTGCCGAGTTCACAGCCAAGTATGCCGGGTACACCTGCCAGGATGTGGCGCATGATTATAACATGGCCTTCGAGGCTGCCGTGAAGTGTGCGAAGGATTTCGACTGGGACGCCGTTGTTCCGAACATGGTCTATGTCTGGACGGGTCTGGCTCAGGCTGCCGGATTGCGCTACTACGGTATCCCCGGCATAGGCATCCCCCACACGGTCGGCTTCAACTACATCGAGCCGCCGGAAGAAGAGGCATTTATGAAGGCGGACGAATACGATGAGCTGATCGACGACCCGACCGGCTTTCTCTACAACACCTGGCTGCCTCGCGTCTCCACCGAAATCAGCAAGATTGGTGAGGCCTCGACGAGCCGCAACAACCTGGCACTGGTCAAGAGCGGTATGGCTATGCTGCAATACTTCTACGCCTTCGGCCCGCAAATCGCGAGGCTGCGATCCGAATGCGGTACGGCCTCGGCTATTGCAGGCATCTTCAAAGCGCCGTTCGACATTATCGCCGACAAATTGCGAGGCTACCTTGGGCTAGTGAGTGACATGCATACGCAGCCCAAGAAAGTGCTCAAGGCCTGCGAGGCGCTGATGCCGCACCTGGTCAACGTGGGCCTGACTACTGCCGATGCGAACAATCAGGTGCCCATCGGCTACTGGATGCATCGCGGGTGCGTGCCTTTCTTCAATCCGAAACAATTCGAGTCCCACTACTGGCCCACGCTCAAGCCCTGTATCGAGGAGTTCTGGAAGAACGGCCACCAGACGCTTTTTTACGCCGAGGGCAGGTGGAAGCATCACTTCGAGACCTTCCGCGAGCTGCCCGACCGCAGCATTGTGTTTCACTGCGACCAGGACGATATCTTCGAGGTCCATCACAGCCTGCACGATAAGTTCGCCATCAGCGGCGGCATCCCGAACGTGATGTTGAGCTGGGGCACGCCTGAGGAAGTACGGGAGTTCTGCATGCGGGTCATCAAAGAAGTGGCCCAGGATGGGGGTTATATTATGGACGCCGGCGCCATTATGCAGGATGACACCAATATTGAGAACATGAAGGTAATGAATCAGGTGTGCCGCGAGTATGGTGTCTATTCATCCGGGACTTACGAGACGCCGACCGATACGCCGCCGTGCGATTTGCCGACATCATTGGAGTCACGTAAAAAAGTGAAGGGTATGGCGGGCCGGGCGACGCCGCGAGTGAAACCCGGTGTTTGTATTCCATGGGAAGAGAAATTAAAAGAGATGCCTGAGATTTCGGGGAACAAAGAGCTCATCCGGAAAGTGTGGGAAGACATTGACAGCCTGGGTTATGTTTATATCTGGCAGTGCCTACTGTCATTCTGAGTTTGTAGTTCTATTGATGAATTAAAATACACGAAAGACGAATGGAAGAGGATTGGAGGTTGTAGTATGAATCCAAGACGGCATATCACACGTCGTGCCTTTATTAAAAAGGCCGCAAGTGTTGCCGGGAGTATTGTTGCATTTCCGTATATAGTCCCTTCATCGGCGCTGGGCAAGGCTGGTTCGGTTGCGCCGAGCAATCGAATTATAATAGGCTTTATTGGTGTCGGTGGTCACGGCAGAGCGGTTAATTTAACTAACTTCCTAGGTAATGCAGATGCTCAGGCGGTCGCCGTTTGCGATGTCGATACCAACAACAGGAACATAGCCTGCGAGATGGTGAACCAGAAATACGGCAATAAAGATTGTGCAACTTATAATGACTTCCGGGAAATTATCGAGCGGGATGATATCGACGCTGTGATGATTTCCACGCCCGACCACTGGCACGTTCCAATCTCGATAGCAGCGGCTAAAGCTGGAAAAGATGTAGAGTGTGAAAAACCAACGCTGACCGTTGAAGAAGGACGAATCCTTTGTGAGACGATGAAGCGTTATAATCGTGTCTTTCAATGGTCCACGGAAGACAGGTCAGTGGATGTGTATCATCGAATGTGTGAGCTGGTTCGCAACGGTAGAATCGGCAAGGTTCACACTATCCGAGTAGAGTTACCGAGCGGACCGGATACGCCCGGTGACCCGACGCCAATGCCGGTGCCGGAAGGTTTTGATTACGAGATGTGGCTGGGCCCGGCTCCGTATGCACCATATACAAAGGACCGAATTCACTGGAACTTTCGCTGGATTCTCGATTATTCAGGCGGCCAGTTGACAGACTGGGGGGCTCATCTTCTCGATGGTGCACAATGGGGGAATGATACCGAATATACGGGGCCAGTGGAGGTCGAGGGCAAAGGTGTTTTTTGCAGCGAGGGACTCTTTGACACGGCCAAAGAATACAGAATCGAATACAAATACGCCGACGGTGTTAGATTGATAGTGACATCGGGCACGCCGAGCCTGCGATTCGAAGGATCCGAGGGATGGATAGGCAATGTCGGCTGGAGAGCGAAATTACAGGCCGAGCCTAAAAACATTCTGGACTCGGTGATTGGCCCGAATGAGATTCATCTATATACATGCCGGGCCGGCGAGCAGCGGAATTTTCTTGACTGCGTGAAATCGCGTCAGGACTGCTACTTTCCGCCGGAAATAGGACAACGATGTTTCACAATCGCCCACATCGGCAATATCTCAATGCTGTTAGGACGAAAACTGAAATGGGACCCGGATAACGAGCGATTCATAAATGATGAGCAGGCCAATAGGATGCTGTCGAGGTCGATGCGTAGTCCGTGGCACTTTTAGGATTGGCTATTGTCTATAGGTTATTGAAAAAGGGAAGAATTATGAAAGCTCAAAGCAAAAAGATTTTTGTAATTTTGCTGCTTATTGGGATTTTGTGTTTATTACTGGCAGTAGATGCCGGTGGAGAAGATGTCCGCAACAGAGTCAGTCTAACAGGCAGCGATTTTTCCCAGTGGCAGGATAATACCGGACAGTGGGAGATTGTCGGCGATGCGTTTATTAAGCCCGACAATGAGAAGTTACTGAGCAGCAAGCCCGGTACCGGAGTGATTGTGAACGGGCCTACCGGCAGGACATCGCATCTTTTCAGCGAAGACCAATTCGGTGATATAAAAGCCCATATCGAGTTTATGGTTTCCGAAGACTCGAATTCCGGTATTTATTTTATGGGTAGATACGAAATACAGGTATTCGATAGCTGGCAAAAGAAATCGCAGTATCCGGGAATTGAGTGCGGTGGTATCTATCAGCGCTGGGATGAAAACAGAGAACCGAAGGGCTACGAGGGTCATTCTCCAAGGGTCAACGTATCACGAGCTCCGGGACAGTGGCAGACGTTCGATGTAATTTTTCGCTCCCCCCGTTTTGATAAGAATGGGCGAAAGATTGCCAACGCTCGTTTTGAGAAGGTTGTTCACAGCGGGACCGTGATACATGCCGATGTTGAGTTGACTGGGCCGACGCGGGCCAGTGCGTATAACGATGAAAAACCGACCGGGCCGTTAATGCTGCAGGGCGACCACGGGCCGGTGGCGTATCGCAATATTCGGATTGAACCGGCCGGGCCGAATCCGTTCTTTGCGATGGATACAGGAACAAAAGACGACAAACATAAAACCGCAAAAGAGCAGGTGGAAATGGTCAAGGAATTAGGCTATGCGGGAATCGGATGCACGGCGGGCGAGGGACTGGGGGAAATGCTCGAAGAGCTGGATAAGAACAGCCTGAGAATGTTTGCTGTTTATCTTGGTGCGAATATTGACGCAGACCAGCCGAAATACGGCCCGGAATTGAAAGAGACAATAGAGATATTGAAGGGGCGCAATGCAATTCTGTGGCTGTTCGTGCTAAGCAAGAAGCTCAAGCCCTCTTCGCAGGAAGGTGATGCGCGTGCTGTGGAAGTCATCCGGGAGATTGCAGATATGGCGGGTGAATCCGGAGTGCGGGTGTCACTATATCCACACACAGGCTTCTGGGTAGAGCGAGTGGAGGACGCAATACGAGTGGCGAAGAAAGTTGACCGCAAAAATGTGGGAGTAACCTTCAATCTCTGTCACTGGCTAAGGACAGATAAAGAAAAGAATATGAAATCGCTGATAAAATCGGCAATGCCATATTTGTCTGTCGTAAGCATCAATGGTGCTGATAGTGGAGGTGCAGATTGGAAACAATTGATTCAGACGCTGGACCGCGGCTCCTTTAATATTCTGCGCTTCCTAAAAGTTCTGAAGAAATCCGGCTACACCGGCCCGATAGGACTGCAGGGCTACGGCATTGG
>JABAOH010000674.1_pt1 | contig 30454 bp, 36 predicted proteins | sample 7062181 | NCBI WGS metagenome assembly JABAOH01 (sample SAMN14538630, study PRJNA623070) | marine sediment metagenome | biome: marine biome [ENVO:00000428]; feature: marine pelagic biome [ENVO:01000023]; material: deep marine sediment [ENVO:00002113]; isolation source: pool of 5 deep marine...
AAACCACCCAAAAAAAGAGGCATCTTAGATAAAATAAAAAGAAAACTAACTGAAAAGAAAATAACTGAAAATGATGTAAAAGACCTTTTATACGATTTAGAGGTTAGTTTAATAAGTTCTGATGTTGCTGTTGGAGTTACTGAAAAAATTTGTAATGATTTAAAAAACAATTTAGTAGGTAAATTCATCAAAAGAAAAGAAATAGAAAAAATTATTAAAGAATCCTTTAGAAAATCAATTCTTGAAATTTTGGATGTAGAAAGCTTTGATTTATTAGAAAAAATAAATACCAAAAAACCATTTCTTATTGTTTTTCTTGGTTTCAACGGTTCTGGAAAAACAACTACAATTGCAAAGATAGGTAACCTCTTACAAAAAAATAATCTTAAGTCTGTTTTTGCTGCTGGAGACTCTTGGAGAGCAGCTGCAATTGAACAAATAGAAGAACATGGTAAAAAGCTTGGAATAAATGTTATTAAACACAAGTATGGTGCAGATCCAGCTGCTGTTATTTTTGATGCTGTTAAGCATGCTCAATCAAAAGACATAGATGTTGTTTTATCAGATACTGCAGGTAGGAGCCATGCTAATGTAAATCTTATGGAGGAGTTAAAGAAAATAGTTAGAGTTAATAAACCTGATTTAAAAATTCTTGTTTTAGATGCTTTAACAGGAAATGATATCTATGATCAGTGCAAAACATTTAATGATGCAATTGGAGTTGATGCTTTGATATTAACAAAGGCAGATGTTTATGAAAAAGGTGGAGCTGCTTTGAGTGCTTCTCACACAATAAATAAACCTATTTTATACTTAGGAGTAGGACAGAATTATGAAGACTTGGAGAAATTTGATCCTAATAAAATTGTTGAGAAACTGTTAGAGTAATTCTAATTGTTCTCTTAAATTTTCTAATGTAGGTCTTACATTATCACGATAATTTAAAGAATTAATATTAACAGATGTAATAGCCTTAATTAATTCAGGGTTTTTATAACCATTTCCAATAACACATCTTGCCGCTTCTTCTCCAGCAAAATAACCAACTGTACAAGTATCGCCTCTTAAATAATAATTTTCTCTCACTCTTTTAATTCTAGTTCCTGGACAACCTTCACAATTTCCATCATTCTTTTTACATATTTCTAATGCACCATCTACTATTTTTTTAACTCTTTTTAACTCTGTTTCCCGCTTTATTAAATCTGAGGTAGATATTTCTTCTAGATCTATTTTTTGTACAGATACATTTTTTTGCATTATTTTTATTAATAATTCACATTATTAAGTTTTTCGATTTTTTTTAACATAATTTCTATTATATAGGTATTATTATTCCATCCAAATCTTCATAGTTCTCTTCTAAATAAGCTTTAGCAGTTAAGGCACACAACAAGGCATCATACTCATCTTTGTTCTTTCTTGGTTCTTTAGATAAACCAAGTATTTTTTCTGATGCATTAGAAAAAACTTCTATAACTTTATAATTTTTTTCTCTCAAAGTTTTAACAAGTCTAGAGGCTCTTAAAGCTAATATTCTCATTGTTGGCAATAAAGGAGATAATGGTTTAAAACCTTTTCTTAATAATTTTTCATCACAAGGTCTCCAGGCCCCAAACCTAGGCAACCAAAAAGGAGCATCTATTGCAATACAATCAGGCCTTATTCTATCTATCTCATTTATTATATCCTCATCACTAAACAAAAGCTTAGTCTCTGTTTTAAAGCCTATTAATGAGCAAAAACCTGTTGGATTTTCAAACTTTCCAGCCAGGTCTATACCAACAACCCTCATATTAAATATTTAAAAACCATAAAATTAAACTGTTACTTATGTTAGAAAAACTGAGCTCAGGTCTAAAAGAAGCCTTAAGAAAAATAACTAAAGCTGGGTATATTGATAAAAAGGTTTTGGATGAATTAGCTAAAGATATTCATAGGACTCTTTTGGCAGGAGATGTTGATATAACACTAGCTCAAAAATTAACTAAAACAATAGAAGAGAGAGCCTTAAAAGAAAAACCACCAAAAGGAATGACACCTAAAGAACATGTAATAAAAATAGTTTATGAGGAATTGGTAAAATTTGTTGGCAAAAAACCAGAAATAATGATGAAACCAGGAAAAATAATGTTCATTGGTTTGTATGGTTCTGGAAAAACAACATCAATAGGAAAAGTAGCGAAATATTATCAGAAAAGAGGTTTGAGATCAGCTTTGATAGGATGTGATATTCACAGACCAGCTGCAATGGATCAGTTGTCACAATTAGCTTCTCAAATTAATATTCCCTGTTATGCTCCTAAAGGTATAAAGGATCCTAATGAGATTTTAAAAACAGGACTTGAAAAATTCAAAAAATATGATATAATAATAATTGATGCTTCAGGAAGAAGTGCTTTGGATAAAGATTTAGCAGTAGAATTAAAGAAATTAGCAGAATTTTCAAAACCAGATGAGGTTTTATTAACAATACCAGCAGATTTAGGACAGGCTGCAGGAGAACAAGCACAAGGCTTTAAAGAATTGGTAGGAATAACAGGAATATTTCTAACAAAAATGGATGGAACAGCAAGAGGTGGAGGTGCTATTACATCTTGTGCAATTACAGGAGCACCAATAAAATTCATTGGAACAGGAGAAAAAATTGATGCAATNNCAAGGTTTAATAGAAAAAGCAAAAGAAGCTGATATTAAAAAAGAAACTGTTGAGAAAATTGCAACAGGAAAATTCACAATGAATGAATTCTTTGAACAATTAAAATCAATGCAAAAAATGGGATCTTTGAAATCTGTTATGGGAATGGTACCAGGACTTCCAATGAAATTACCTAAAGATTTTGATACTTCTAAACAAGAGAGCAAAATGAAAAAATGGTCTTATATGATACAGTCAATGACTAAAGATGAAAAAGAAGACCCACAAATAATTGATGCTTCAAGAGTTAAGAGAATAGCAAAAGGTTCTGGAACAACTGAAGCTGAGGTAAGGGAATTATTAAAAACTTATAATCAAATGAAAAAAATGTTAAAAATGTTTTCTGGAAAAAGAGGAATGATGTCAAAACTTGCCAAGAAGTTTAAAGGTTTTAAATTATGAGAACTCTTGTTCTCTATACAAGGTAATTTTATGATTAATGATGTTATAAAAATTTTAGATAAGAATTTGTGTGATCATTGTTTAGGTAGGCAGTTTAGTCAATTACTTAGAGGATGTAGAAACGAGGAAAAAGGTAAAATTATCAGAAGTTTTATAGCTATAATGATTGATGGAAAACTAGTAGATCATTCAAAAATAAATCCAAACAATTTTTATGGTTTTAGATTCAGACAAAACAAAGAATTTGCTAAAAATCTAAAAAAGAAAAAATGCTGGCTTTGTAACAATCTTTTTGATAAATCAGATTCATTAATCAAAAAAGCTGTTAAAAAACTAAATAAAATAGAATTTAACAATTTCTTGGTTGGCTCAAAAGTTTCTTCAGAAATTTTTGCAAAAGAGGAAAAAATATGGGAAATAACAGGAATAGAATTTGTAGAATCAATAAAATCTGAAATAAACAGAGAATTAGGAAAGAGATTAGGCTTTTTAATTAAAAAACCTGTTAATTTTAAAAACCCAGAGGTAGTGGTTTTAGCAGATTTTGAGAAAAACAGTGTTGAGATTCAGATAAATTCTCTTTATATTTTTGGATATTATAAAAAATTGAAAAGAGGGATCCCTCAATGTAAGTGGGGAACTCCTGGAAAATATAAAACCTCTATTCAACAAATAATTGCAAAACCAATAATGAAAGCCACAAAAGGAACCAATAATAAGTTTTCAGGTTCAGGGAGAGAGGATGTGGATGCAAGATGCTTGGATCGGAGACCTTTTGTAATAGAGATATTAAAACCTAAAAAAAGAAGTATTACTCTGAAAAAAATTGAAAAACAAATTAATAAGAGTAAAAAGGTTAAAGTAAAAGGATTGAAGTTTTGTGAAAAATACATAGTTAAAAAAATAAAAGCTGAAACTGGAGACAAAATTTATAAGGTTTTAGTTAAATTTAGCAAACCAGTAAAAGATTTGAAAAAACTAAAAGATTTGGTTGGGATTATTTCTCAAAGAACTCCTATTAGAGTTGCTCACAGGAGAGCAGACAAAATAAGGAAGAGGAGTGTTAAATCAATAAAGTATAAAAAAATCAACAAAAAAACAGTTGAACTCAAGATAGAGGCCTCTTCTGGTTTGTATATAAAAGAATTAGTTACAGGAGATAATGGAAGGACAAAACCTTCTGTTGCTGAAATACTAAATATTAAGGCAATTCCAAAAAAATTAGATGTTATAAAGATTGAAAAACCAAAAGATTTATAAAGTTTTTTTATTTATAAAGATTTTTACTATTTCTAAGGGTCAAATAATATTTTGTTTGTGTTACTACAAATAAGAGGTTATGGTCGGAAAAAAAGAAGGAACATTGGGGATTATGGCATACATTGGGTATTTTACTATAACAGCTCAAAAGTATTTTTTACAAACACCACCATCAGGAGATAATCCAGCAGAACAAGCACTTTGGTTTGCAACAAATCTTCCTATAATTGCACCGGCAGCTGTTTGTGTTTACGAGGGAATTACTCGTTATTTCAGAAAAGATCAAAAATAAGGAGGTAGTTAATATGTCTGCAAGAATACCAGTTGAGAACAATGGAACTGTTGAAATGAGAGAAAGACCGCTAAGGCAATATAAAATAGATATTTCAACAGAAAATGGTTATTTATACACAAAATGTACTTGTGGAAAAGAAAAAAGAATTAATCCTAAAGCTTACATGTTTGAGGGCGAAATAGGAGAATTTACAAAAAAAGATAAATGTGAATGTGGTAGAGAAATTTTCACACGTGTTTCAATGGTTGATGGAAGACCTGATGTTAGAGTAGCTGTAACAAAATATCATATTCCATACCTAGGAATAAATTTTGGAATGGAAGAGGTGCCAGGCGGTCCAGATGTTAGATTTAGAAACAATGGTTTAAATGTTCAACCAACTCAAAAATAATTGGATCATTTTTTTCTTTTTTGATCCAATTATATAAACAAAAAACTTATAAAATTTAGATTCCAATTGAAGTTATGGAAGATTTTGATTTAAAAGAATCTATCAAAAGAATAGAAGAAAAACCTGAAGAAAAAATTAAAGAAAGACCTAAAAAAGAAAAATACAAAAGGCCTTCTTGGGATGAATACTTCTTAGAAATAGCAAAACTGGTTGGATCTAGAGGAACTTGTGACAGGGGAAGAAACGGTGCTGTTTTAGTAAAAAACAAGAGAATTCTTACAACAGGCTATGTGGGTGCTCCAATGGGTTTAGATCACTGTGATGAGGTTGGACATTTGATGCATGATGTTGTTGGTCCTGATGGTAAAATATCAAAACATTGTTTAAGAACTATTCACGCAGAGCAAAATGTTATTGTTCAAGCTGCTTTACATGGAATTTCAACCAGAGGAGCAACTCTGTATGTTAAATTTGAGCCTTGTTTCACTTGTGCAAAAATGCTAATTAATGCAGGAATTAAAAGAGTTGTGTGTCAGAAAAAATATCATGCTGCAGAATTAACCAGAAAATTCTTTAAAGATGCTGGTATTGAGATAGTTTATATAGAAGATAAAGTTGAAGAATATCCTGATCAGTGAATTCTTTCTAAAAATTTATTTAATTTTTTATGTAGATGTTTGAGTCCTTCTTCATTATTATCAATTGTAAAATCAGCTAGCTCTATAACTTTTCCCAATCCTTTTTCTTCTATATCTCTTTTGTCTCTAGCTCTAAAATTTTCGATATTAATATTAGAATCTTCTAATTTTCTTCTCTTAAATCTTATTTCTTCATCAGCATTTATATAAACAAGATAGAAATTTTCAAAATTCTTCTTAAATAGATTAACTTCTTCAACAGACCTAAAACCATCAACCACAACCTTTTCAAGATTATTTGATTTGATTTTTTCAATTAGTTTTTCAGCTAGAATTTCCCATTTACCAGTTTCTCTTCTTAACTGATCCCCTAGTTTTGAAAAAATATTTTTCTGTTCTTCATAAGTTCTGTTTTTCAATAGTCCTCTTTTTTCTGCTTCTTCTTTTAAAACATTAGAAAAAACAAGTTTAGAAAAACTATTTTTTTCTAGATATTTAGCAACTTCACCTTTTCCAGAACTTGCTAAACCAGTTAAACCAATAACCAAAAGCATATAAATTTATAAGATTTCAATTAATTAAATTAAACGGTGTTTATATGGTTGTAAAGTCTCATGGACCAAGAAAAAGAACAAGAGAAAAGTTCAGAAAATCAAGAAGAACTCCTATAAATGAATTTTTAAAAGAGTTTAAAATAGGAGATAGAGTTGTTATTGATATAAACTCTTCTTCTGTTAAAGGGATGCCATTTAGAAGGTTTCAAGGATTGTATGGAAAAATTGTTAAAAGAAGAGGTAGGGCTTATTTGATTGAAATAAAAGATGGTAAAAAGAATAAAACAATAATAGCAAATCCTGAACATCTGAAAAAAATATAATTATTTAATACTTATTCTATAGTAAGCGGAGGTTACCAAGTCTGGTCAAAATCATTGGCTATAGGTGCAAGGTTGAGGGCCTTGTGGGTTAGTCCCTTCGCAGGTTCAAATCCTGCCCTCCGCATTTCTAAAGTATTTAAATCAAAAATTATATTAGTATTTACATGAAGGGTATGATTATCCCAAATCACTTAGGTATAATTTTGGACGGCAATAGAAGGTGGGCTCTTAGACACAAACTGAAACCTTGGAAAGGACATTTTTATGGAGCTGAAAAATTTGAAAAGTTTTTAGAGTGGTGTACAGAATTAAATATACCTCAGGTTTCTGCTTATGTTTTATCAACTGAAAATCTAAACAGATCTGAAAGAGAAGTTAAAGAGCTACTCAATCTCTTTAAAAAAGAATTAGAAAAGCTTGAAAGAGAAAAGACATCCTTTCTAGATAAATATGAGATAAAAATGAAATTCATAGGAAATTTGAACAGATTGCCCTTAGGTCTCCGTAGAGTAATGGGAAGAATAATGAAAAAAACAGAAAAATATAATAAAAGAGTTTTTAATCTTTTGGTTGCATATGGAGGAAAGTTTGAATTAACCCAAGCTGTTAAAAAAATAGCAAGAAAAGCCATGGAAAAAGGAGTAGTAACTATAAGCCAAAAAACAATACAAAAAAATTTACTTATAAAGGATGAGGTTGATTTGTTAATAAGAACTGGAGGAGAATTTAGAACTTCAAATTTCTTACCTTGGCAAGCAGCATATGCAGAATTAATTATTTTAAAGAAATTATGGCCAGATTTTACAAAAAGAGATTTAATTAGATGTATTAAAGAGTATAACAAAAGACAAAGAAGGTTTGGTTATTAATTATTTCTTTTTAGGTCTCATGAAAGGAAAGAATATTACATCCCTTATAGAGGTTGAATTTGTAAACAACATAACTAATCTATCAATACCTATTCCAATTCCTCCCAGAGGCGGCATTCCATACTCTAGTGATCTGATAAAATCTTCATCTAAAGCCTCTGTCCAAGGTTGATCAACTTTCTTTCTTAATTTAACTTGTTCTTCTAAAAACTTTCTTTGTAATAAAGGATCATTTAATTCAGAATATGCATTTCCAAGTTCTAGCCCACCCACAAACGGTTCAAACCTCTCAACAAATTCAGGATTACCTCTTTTTAATTTACAAAGAGGGGTTGTCTCTTTTGGATAATCCATAACCAAAGTTGGCTTTATTATATTTTTATCAAAACTCTCAAACAAGGCATTTATTATTTCTCCCCTTGTCATATCATTTGAGATTTCTATATTATGTTTTTCTGCATTTTTTCTTAATTCTTTTAAATCCATTTTGCTAACATCTACTCCAAGATATTTTTTGATTGCATCAACCATTGTTATTCTTTCCCATTTAGCTAAATCTATTTTATGACCTTGATATTCTATTTTAGTTGTTCCAAGAACTTTTTTTGCTACGTGTCTAATTAATTCTTCAAAAAGATCCATAACACCATTGTAATCAATATAAGATTTGTAAAGTTCCAATTGAGTAAACTCTGGATTATGTTTTAAATCAATAGCTTCATTTCTAAAATCTTTTGATATCTCATAAACAGCATCAAACCCTCCAACTATTAATCTTTTTAGATATAGTTCATCAGCAGTTCTTAGAAATACATCTATTTTTAATTCATTTAAAAATGTTTTAAATGGTCTAGCTGCTGCACCCCCATAGATTGATTGTAGAATAGGTGTCTCCACTTCTAAGAATCCTTTTGAATTTAAAAATTCTCTAATAGCATCAATTATTTTTGTTCTAATTATAAAAGTTTTTTTAACGTCAGGATTCATTATCAAGTCAACACATCTTTGTCTATATCTTATTTCTACATCTTTTAATCCATACCATTGAGATGGTAAAGTTCTAAGAGCTTTTGATAGTAAAGTTAATTTTTTAACCAAAACACTAAGTTCTCCTTTTACAGTTTTTATAATTCCACCTTCAACTCCAATTATATCTCCTATGTTTAACTTAGAAAAGAGTTTATACTCTTTTTTAGAAACATTATCAGCACCAATAAATACTTGGATTTTTCCAGAAAAATCTTCTATGTGAGCAAAACTTAATTTTCCATGTTTTCTTTTAGATCTTATTCTTCCAGCTACTGCAATTTTTACATCTTTTATTGTTTCCCCAGACTTAATCTTAGAATATTTTTCTATTACTTCTTTTATATAATGAGTTCTATCAAATTTGTATGGGTAAGGATCAAATCCCATTTTTATTATTTCTTCTAATTCTTTAATAGATTCTCCTGTCATTTACCTCACTATATATTAATTTTAATTAAAATATTTATATTAAATCATATAAAAAAAGTATATGATAGACCTATATTTATTGTCTGTATTAATTTTCTTTTCAATACTAGCAATACTAATATACAGAGACAGAAAGAACATAGATTTTAAATACATTTTATTCATGAGAAGAACAAAAAGATTTAGAAACATTCTAGATAAAATAGCTAAAAAATCAATCTTATTCTGGAAAATAGTAGGAACAATTGCTTTTTTGGTTTGTCTATTCTTTATGATAAATGGAACTTATACCATGTTTGATGTCGCTTATAAAGTTTCTACAGGTGTTATAACTCAACCAGCATTATCTATTGCTCTTCCAATTCCTTCTGAACAAATGGTTGTTGGTCCAGGCTTTATTGGAATACCATTTTGGTTTTGGATAATAGTTGTTGCAACAATTTTAATACCTCATGAAGCCTTTCATGGTATTATTGCTAGAGCTGAAAAAATAAGATTAAAAGATGTAGGGCTTTTGTTACTAGCAATTTTTCCTGGAGCATTTGTTGAACCTGATGAAAAGCAACTTAAAAAATCTAAGTTAATGACAAAGTTAAGAATTTTTTCTGCTGGAAGCTTCATTAACATAGTTATAGGTTTGTTGGTAATATTTCTGGTTCAAAACTTGATTTGGTCTACTAATGTTTATGGAATATTAATAACAGGTATAAATGAAACATCTCCTGCAGCTGAAATAGGTTTAGAGTCAGGGATGATTTTAGAAAGTATAGATAACAAAGAAATGAATATTGGATTTAATGACTATTCTTTCTTGGTTTTAATGGTTCCAAGATCAAATACAGAATATATCACAAAAACTATGTCTCATTTAATTCTACTCAGAAGACTTGAAGTTTATGAACCTGGAGATACTGTTACATTAAAAGTTAGTGGAATGAATTATGATTTAGAATTAGGAGAACATCCTGAAAGAGAAGGATTTCCTTACATTGGAATAACTTCAAAAGTTTATACGAGAAATGTTAGTTTCTTTTTTGTTTTATTTCCTATTTTAGCCATGATAGCATCTCTTAATATATTAGTTGGAATTTTTAACATCCTTCCAATTTATCCTTTAGATGGAGGATTAATTGTTAAAGCCATAACAGAAAGATATGCTAAAAAAAGATCGAATCAAATAACAATGGCAATAACTTTTATTTTGTTACTTGTTATAATATACGCTTTTTTTGGAGGATACATTAGTTAAGGACTGATCTTTAATTCTTTTATGTTGCTATTTCTAACTAGAAGTTTTCTTATAGCTTTTATATTGTTTCCATTTCTTCCTATCACAGCGCCCCTATCTTCTTGACTTATGCTTACTATTGCCTTTTCACCTTTTAATTCAATTTTTTTGGCTTTGAATATCATGTTTTTTATAAATTCTTTATTATTTTCAGCCCATTCGAAAACTTTTATTGGTTTTCCTAGCATTTTTTCTGCAGTTTTTATATTATGTCCACTTTTGCCTATTGTCATTGCAATTTTTCCAGGATTTACAAGAAAATAAATGGTTTTAGAACAAATACAGTCTCTAACTTCTGTTCCAGTTATATTTTCAAATGCTGTTATTACTCTTATTGTATCATTATCAAAATTTCTCATTTCGTTTCACTTAAAATTGCTAAAGTAGCTATTGAAAATGGTTTTCCACAAAATATACCAAGTTGTTTTGCTGTTCCATCAAAATTTTCTAATTTTATTCCAGTTAATTTAGTATAATGTTCTAAATCTTTTTTAACGTTTTCAGGACAATTATTTGCTATTACAATCATTTTTACATTTCCCAGCTTTAAATACTTTATTGTCCTTTTACTCCCTAAGATAACTTTATTTTCTTTTAATGCATTTCTTAAATCTTCTATCATAGAATCATTTTTTACTTTTAACTTTTTATACTTATCACAAATTACTTTTTAGGTTTAAAAACTAGTTTAAACATTCCAGTTCCCACAGGAACAACCTGATTTATTATAACATTTTCTATTATAGAATCAAGAGGATCTACTTCTGCATTTNNGCAACTCCATACCTTCCTATAGCCTTTATTTTACCATCAGCTGTCATAACATCAGCAACAAGCATTATATGTCTTATATCTACTTCTAGACCTCCTTTTTTCATTGTGTCCATGGCAAAATTAACTATAGATTGTCTTGCTGCTTCAATACCAAAGGCTTTGTAAACTTCATGTATATTGTTTGATATTGCTCTTTTTGCATCAATACCAGGAACATCTAAAACTTTAGGAAGATTACTTCCAAGAGTGTTTATAACCCATTCATCATCTTTTTTAAGTACTCTAACTTCTGAAACACCTTTGATACCTTTTATACGAGTTTTCAGAACTTTTGTTTTTATTTTTTGCAATTTTTTTATTGTTATCTCTTCTTTTGGTTTTATTAAAATTTTTGTTTTTGTAATTTTTATGCTAAAATCTTTAAATGAATCTTTCAAAATTTTAACTACTTTACTAACTTTTATTCCCCTCTCTTTTATTCCTTTAAAATCTAGAGGGATTTCAATTCTCATATTAAGTATATCAACAGCAGGTTCTATTGTTATATCATTTAATTGAGTTTCTTGAATTTCAGCCGCAACATTATAAGCTTTTTCCATTGTGTTGTGTTTTTTCTTTAAGTAAATAGTCATCATTGGTGTTTTCGGTGTCCTTCTTGCATCGAATATTTCTATTAATCTTGGTAAACCTAAAGTTACTCTAATCTCAGATGCTCCTGCTAAGTGATAAGTTCTCATTGTCATTTGGGTTGCTGGTTCAGATATGCTTTGGGCAGCCACAACACCAACTGCTTCACCAGGTTCGTAACAACTATTTTTATAAATATCAATAACACGTTGTATTATTCTTTTCTTTTGAGCTTCTGTTAGTTTAAATTCTTTAAATACATTTTTTAAATCTTCTATAATTTTAGTGGGTAAAACGTTTTTCAGTTCTTTTAATTTCATTTTTTTCACCTAACTACAGACTGTGTTATTGACTCAACATCTAAAAATCCCCAATCTGATTTAGATGGATCAATATTATCTTCTCCAGGAGTAAACTGTATAATTATGCCTCTATTGTCTTTCACAGTATAATTATAATCAACTTTTAGATCTTGTAATGCGTTCATTAATCTTCTTTCCAAATAACCACTGTGTCTTGTTCTTAGAGATTTATCCATTAGAGATTCTCTGCCAGACACGGCATCAAAGAAGAATTCAAAGGGATTTAAACCAGACTTAAAGCTATTTCTTGAAAACCCATGTGCTGCTGGAGAAAGATCATCAACAACAAAATGAGATAATGTCCTGTTTCTATAACCCCTGTTTATTCTTTCGCCTAATATTCTTGCTTGTCCTAAGCTTGCAGCCAATTGTGTTAAATGACTCATAGATGCTCTTGCTCCAGATCTTACCATGATAGTTACACAACTTTCTCTTATATTCTCTTTTATTATTTTTTCTGCCTCTTCTGTTGATTTGGACAAGGTTTTTAGTATGTGGGCTTCTAAGCTTTCTCTCATATCACTCCCAGGCAAAATCTCTATTTTACTTTCTTCATATAAGTTAATTAATTTTTCAGTTTCTTTTTCGGCTGAATCTAATATTTGTTTTATTTTTGTTAAAATTTCTTCTTTTAAATCAATTTCATCTAATCCAATTGTAAAGCCTATTTTATCTAAATATTTAATTCCGATAGAAGATACTCTATCTATAAACTTATGTGCCACTTCAGTTCCAAATTCTTTTTCTATAACATCAATAAGTTTTCCATATTCAGAGCTTATTGCCTTTGAATCTATAACACCTCTTTTTAAAGTCCCATTCTTTATAACAACATAACCATCATTTGGACAAGTTCCTTTAACACATTTTTCACAACCACAAACCTTTGCTTTAAATTCTATGTACAAACCTTTAGGTAAGAGGTAGCTAAAAACTTCTTTTCCAGTAAATGTTTTTTTCTTAGGTAGCTCTACATGAACTCCTACATCAGACAATAACTCAAAGGCTTTTTCCCTTGTTAAAACAGTATCTTTATGGGTGAGTTTATAACAACCTGATATGTGATCTTCTTTACAACCTATAATTGGCCCACCAAACCTTGGAGACCTTATATGATTTTGAACTTCCATCAACAATTCTGCTTCCGCTCTTGCCTCTTCTGTTTGTGGTACATGTAAATTCATTTCATCGCCATCAAAATCTGCATTATAGGGTGGACATGTACAAAGATTTAATGTAAATGTTCTCCAAGGTGTGACCCTAACTCTATGAGTCATTATAGACATTCTATGAAGAGACGGTTGTCTGTTAAATAGTACAATATCACTATTTTGTAAGTGTCTCTCAACAACATAACCTGGAACTATTTCTTTAACTATTTCCTCTTTTGTTTCTTCTGTTACCTTTTTCCTTTTTTCATCAGGCCTTACTATATAATTAACAGAAGGCCATGCTGGAGATCTTAATACCAATTCTTTAATATATTCTAAGTTGTTTTCTGTAACAGTAACAGGTATTGTTAATTCCCTTGCAATAACTTTAGGAATACCAACCTCATTTATACTTATACAAGGGTCAGGAGAAATGACAGTTCTTGCAGAAAAGTTAACTCTTTTTCCTGTTAAGTTATGTCTAAATCTACCTTCCTTTGATTTAAGTCTGTCTGATAAAGTTTTTAAGGGTCTTCCAGATCTATGTCTTGCTGCTGGAATTCCAGATAAACTATTATTAAAGAAAGTTGCAGCGTGATATTGTAAGAGTTCCCATAAGTCTCCTATTATAAAATCAGGAGCACCAATTTCTATGTTTTCCCTTAACCTTTGATTTATTCTTATTATGTCAACAAGTTTATGAGTTAAATCATCTTCACTCCTTTCCCCGGTTTCTAATGTTATTGATGGTCTCATTGTGACTGGAGGAACAGGTAATAATGTTATTATTAACCACTCAGGCCTCCCTCCTTTTAGCTTTAATGATTCTAAATCTCCGTCAGGTATTTTTTCAAACCTTTCTCTTATATCTAATGGAGTTAGTTCTACTACTTCTTCTTTTTCTCCTATTTCAAAAAATGTGTACGGTTTCTCGAATTTGATTTGTTTTTGTTCTTCTCCACAATGAGGACACTTCTTTATAGTAGTTGTTGCTGATGTTGATATGATTCTTCCACAACTTTTGCAAGTCATTTTTAATATTTTATAAATTAATTTTGAATACAGAACATGAATAACAGGTTTTGTTAATTCTATATAACCAAAATGTCCAAAACAAGATCCCATACTTTTTCCACATGTTCTACATCTTAATCCAGGGTCTATAACTCCAAGTTTAGGATCCATCACACCCCCTTCTAATGGAAATCCATCATTATCATATAATTCTGCTTTTGTGATTTCTGTTGATGCCATTTTCTTTATTATTTGAGGCGATAAGAGGGTGAATTCTATAGAATCAATTGATCTCCCACTAATATTAATTTTAGGATATATCATTAATGTTTTTAGTTCATTTAATAATAGTTTAAATGCATAAGACATTTCTATTTCACTAACATCACTCTCTTTGCAAACTGGACAAATATTTTTTTCTATCTTTCTATCCCAAATTGCAGTTATACCACACTTTTTGCAAAATGGAATAGTAACTTTGTCAGAGTCAAACCTTTCTTTTAATGTTAACACAGCACCATGAGCAATTAAACAATCCTTTTCCATCTCTCCTAATCTTAATCCTCCTTCTTTTGCTTTTCCTTCTGTTGGTTGTCTTGTTAATAGAGTAACAGGACCCCTTGATCTTGCCTGAATTTTATTTGCAACCATATGATCTAATTTTTGATAATAAATAATACCGACAAATATTTCGAACTCAAACTTTTCTCCAGTTATTCCATTGTACAAAACTTCTTTTCCATCCCCTCTAAATCCTAGCTCATGTAAAACTTTTCTTATATCATTTTCTTTAATACCAGTGAATGCAGAAGCATTGTTTTTCTTACCTTCTAAAGCAGTAGTTTTTCCAGCTAATATTTCTAAAAGTTGTCCTATAGTTTGTCTAGATGGTATAGAATGAGGGTTTAATATAACATCTGGAACTAGACCTGAAGATGTGAAGGGCAAATTTTCTTGAGGAGCTATTAAACCAATAACAGATTTTTGGCCATGTCTAGAAGCAAATTTATCTCCTAATTCAGGAACCCTTAAATCTCTAATAGAAACTTTAACAAGTTTATTTCCATTATAAGTTTCTGTTAAGAAGATCCTATCAACAATACCTTTTTCTCCGTGTCTTAAACATATTGAACTTTCTCTCATATTAGCAATTCCAGACATTAATTCATTTGCTGATAAAAATCTTAGTGGTGATATTCTTCCTACTAAAACAGAATCGCTTTCAATATGAGATTCTGGTGGCAAGACACCATCTTCTGCTAAGTTTGCATAATCTTCTTCACTCTTATATCCTCTAACATCTTTGTCTGGTGTCCCAATTTTATCTTCCTGACCACCCCAATATCTTTTTTCTTCAGCAGAATATATTCTATAGAAAATTGATCTAAACAATCCTCTCTCTATGGAGGCTTTATTAAAAACAACACCATCAAACATGTTGTATCCTTTATGACAAGCAATTGCAACAACAACATTTTGTCCTGCTGGATGTTCATCAATACCAACAATATCATTTGTCTCAGTTTTTACTAAAGGAACTTGAGGATAAATTAAAACATTTGATTTTGTATCACTTCTTAAAAAGAAATTTGGCTGATACAGTCCTATAGATTGGCAAACCATCTTTGCTCCGAGATTTACTCTGTCTCCTCTATTATGTTCTGCAAAGGGAAGTAAACTTGCAGGTATTCCAAATATTCCTATTGATGATAATTCTAAATGAGTGTGAGATGGTTTTATATCTTTTTCATTTAAAGCAACCAAAGAATTGCCTTCTTCTTCAGTATCTAAATATTCAATACAATTCATTTTTATTAAATCATACCAACCAATTTCATTATTAGCTAATTTTTCCAAGTGTTCTTCTGTGAGTTTTGGTTTACCATCTTCTAAAATTATTAAAGGTCTTCTAACCCTTCCTGCGTCTGTGTTAATTCTTACTTCATTTATATCAGACAGAAAGCTAAAGTTAATTTCTCTTGATATTTTTCCATCCCTTCTCTTTTTTCTTAAATCATCAATAAAATTTTTCACATCAGCTGTGTATCCAATTGGAACACCATCTAGATAAACATCAACATCTTCCTTATCCAATTTTATATGAGATATTATTCTTTTCTTTTCATTTGGGGTTACTCCGTCTGTTATTTCTGTAAATAAAGCTAAATGTTTTCTTAGACCAATTGTTGGACCTTCTGGTGTTTCTGAAGGACAGAATCTTTGCCAGTGTGTTGGGTGCAGTTCTCTTGCTTCAAAATGTTCTTGGGTTGATGTTAGTGGCGATAAAACAAGTCTCATGTGAGATAAAGAATCAATATAATTTTTTCTTTCTAGTCTTTGAGAAACTCCTGTTCTTCCGCCAATCCAGGCTCCTGTTGCCATTGCAGATGCCAATTGATTGGTTACAACATTTGCCTCAACAATTGTTTGAACAGGAGGCAGCTTTCCTCTTTTTGCCATTTTTTGATAATTGTATTTTATTCTAGCAATCAATCCCCATCTTCCAACAAGAATAGATCTAAATAAAAGTTCTAATAAATCTCCTGATAATTTAATCCTTTTGTTTCCATAGTAATCTAAATCATCTTCAGGTACCTTTCTTAATGATAGCTTTATTATTTTGCTTATTGCTTTTAACAAGTAATTTGCCTTTTCTTTTCTATTCTTAGATTCTTGACCTAAATGTGGGAGAAGATATTTATTAATAATTTGTTCAACTCTTTCTTTTCTATATTCCTTTTGTACTATTTTAAGATGTTTTCCAATGAATTCTAAGGCATCTCTCTCTGTTTGAACATCAGTTTGATAAAGATTAACATAAAAATCATTTATCACTTCTTCATCTTTTAAACCTTCAACTATGTCCTTATCTTTCTCTAATCCAAGAAGCTTTAGCAAAACAACTATTGGCAATCTACGAATGTTTGCAAATGAAATATAAATGGTGCCATCATTTTTTCTTTCTATTGTGTGTCTTTGAATAAAACCGTTTCTTTCTGAATTTATTCTTATTAATTCTGTGTAATTTCCAACATTTTGTTCTTCTAAAATCATTCTATTTGGTGCTATCTCTTCCATTAAAACTAAAACCCTTTCAGTCCCATTTATTATAAAATATCCACCAGGATCATCAGGGTCTTCTCCACTTTCTTCTAGTTCTTCTCTAGATATTTTACTTATAGGACAGATTTTTGATTTTAACATTACAGGCATTTCTGCAAGTAAAACATTTACAGGCTCTTGTTCAACTTTATTTACAATTGGAGTTATCTCAACGTAAACAGGAGCTGTATAAGAAAAATCCCTTATTCTAGCTTCCATTGGTAAGATTTCTCTAACCGCTCCCTCTGCCTCTTTTACACATGGTTTTCCAATAGAAATTTTTCCAAATTTTATTATAAGCTCTCCTATTTCTGGGACCTCTGGTTTTATCTCTCCTATTTCATCTATTATTTTTTGTAGTCTATTGTCTATAAAATCATTATAACTATCAATCTGGAATCTAACAAAACCAACATCATTTTTAAATGCTTTTAAAATTTTATTCATAAAATCACTTCTTCTTTTTAACAACAATTCTATAATATGTTGAGGTTCCCGCTGTTTCGGATCTTCTAATAATTTTTAAAATATCTCCTTCTTTTGCATTTAATACCTTTGAAACAGGGTCAGTTGTTAAAATTTTTGGAAGGTTTTTAGGTTTTATTTTAAATTTTTCTAAAAGTTTCTTTTTTTCATTTTCACTGAGAATAATGTGCTCAGGCACAAGTTCATGTTTTAGAATATTAAATTCTTCTACCAACCTATCACCATATACTCCTCTTTGAGAGTAAAAACCCAAAAACGTAATTTTTATATTGTTTTCCACCATTTATAAACTTTACTGTTTGTCGAATTTTTTATTTCCTTCTCCTCTTGGTCTTTTTCTTGGGTTTTTTCTTCTTTTTAGGTCGTTTTTTCCTCTTTTTAGGTAATTTTTTAGGTTTTATAGTTTTTAAAGGAGTTTTTGGTATTTGAGGAGCCTCTTCCATAACTTTTAGTTTTACGTATTCTGGTGAAGGTGGTGGAAAATATATCAATATTGCAAAACTTATAATTGAAATTGCTATAAACAACATACCTAAGGTTATTATCAAAGCACTCAATGGATTGGAATAAACTATTGCAAAACCGATTATAATTAAAATCAAATTTAAAATTACTATTGCTAATCTTTTCATAATCTATTTATAGAATAGCCTGCTTAAAAGTTTTTTGGTTCCTTAACCATCTTTCCCTTCATTCAATTTCACTCTCTTTTACATCTTCAAATTTAATTTTTATTCTCGATGAACTGGATACCTTGGTTTTATATCTATTTTTCCGGTTATATCTGTAATAATAAGTTCATCCGGCGTTACTTGATTTAATGTGTACCAGTGACCATGTTTGTCTCTGTCCACAATTTGCATAATATGGAGTTCAGTGCCTTGCCTTAATCCTTCTCTGAGGAGGTCTCTGTACCCTCTTGATTTCCTCCAATCAGGAAGGAAAGTTAAGCCTAATTTCTCGAAATCTTTTTGATGTCTTGCTACCAGCTCCTCATTTGCTAAAACTGTAACATCTGAACCTAAACCGCTTGGTCTTCCATATTTTTTTCGCAGAGATTCATTTAAAGTTTCGTAAGCTTCTGTAACAGCTTTAGAAGGGTCTTTCTCTTTAGTTTCGTCATAATTTAGAACCAGAATTGCAACTCTTCCAAATTCTTGGTCTCCAATCTTCATAATTAAAATAAGAAGTTAATTTATTTAAAACATAAAGATGGGCCCACAGGGATTCGAACCCTGGACCTATCGGTTAAGAGCCGATCGCTCTACCAACTGAGCTATGGGCCCGTGAATTAAAATTAAGAAAAAGACTTTATAAAATTACTTCTTTCTATTCTTCTTTAAGGGATGCTTCCATCTCCAATTATAATTTTTTAATTTTCTAGAAGGATAACCACATTTACTACATTTTCTCTTTTTTATGTGAAAAGAATAAGACCCACACCTTCTACATCTAGTGTGAATGACTTTTCTATGCCTACCAAAAGAAGGAGTTCCTTTAACCATAAATATCACTTAGATTATGCTGGTGAGATGTAAATTATTGTATCTCCTCTGACAAGAGTTGTACCAAGTTTAATTTGTGTGTCGTCTTTTCTTTCTTCAGCTTCTTCTAGCCAAACATTTAAATGCAGATCAAATGCTTGTAGAACTCCTGTTATCTCTGCTCCATTCTTTAGTTTTATTATTACCCTTTTTTCTTTTGATTTATCCAAAACATCTAATGGTCTTGTCATAATATCAACAATTAAAAAACTCTATAAGAGATATTGTATTAATATATTTAAATATAACGATTAATAATTCATAAAGTGATTAAATGGTAATAACTCAGCACAAAAGTAAAAGAAAACTTACAGGTGGATTAAGAAAAAAACAAAGAAAGAAAAAGAAAAGAGATTTTGGTAAAGATTTTTTTCCTATAAAAATTGGAGATCAAAGAAAAAAAGTTATAAAAGGTTTGGCTAATTTTAAAAAACAAAGATTGCTTCAAGTAGATAAGGCAAATGTTTTTGATAAATCCACAGGAAAAGCACAATTAACAAAAATATTGGATGTTAAAGAAAATCCTGCTAATCCACACTTTGTTAGAATGGGAATAATAACAAAAGGAGCTATTATTAAAACCGAGTTAGGGTTGGCAAGAGTTATTTCTAGACCTGGACAAGATGGAGTTGTAAACGCCATCAAGATTGAGAAGAAATAAATCTTTTACTGTTTTACTATTATTATGTCTTCTAAATATGCAAAAACTGGAGTTGATGTTCATAAAAAAGGAATAGAAGTTTTTGAAGCCACTGTTAAAAATATTATTCCAGGAGCTTTTTGTGTTGTTACACCAGATCCAGATTTACCTGAATATGGCTTAATAACTCACTTAGATGGTGCAGGTAGTAAAACTATTACAAATTGGCTTATGGCTAAAGAGTATGATGATAATACTTATTTTAGATCAGTTGCTACAGACATAGTAGCCATGAATATTGATGACACTGATTGTGTTAACTCAGAACCACGTAGTTTTGCTGATTATGTTGCAATAAATGGATTTACAACACCAAAACAAGAATTCTTAAAAGCTCTTAATCAAGGTTTAAAAGAATCATTTGATTTATTAGACAAATTTGGAATTAATCCTTATTTTGCTGGTGGAGAGACTGCTGATCTTCCAGATTAGGTAAGAACGGTTGATATTTTAGGAGTTATTGTTGCCCGTGTAAAAAAAGTTGATGCAATAATTGGAAGGAATATTAAACCAGAAAATTACATTGTTGGGCTTAGGAGTGGTGGAAAAGCAAAATATGAAAACAAGGAAAATAGCGGAATAATGTGTAATGGATTAACTCTTGCTAGACATTGCTTAACCCATAAATATTATGAAGAAAAATATCCAGAAATAAGAGATCCTAAAGGCAGTCCTTATACAGGTAAATTTAAACTTGATCAACATTTAGATGAAGTTGGTATGACTTTGGGAGAAGCTTTAACATCACCAACTAGAATATTTTCACCTATCACTAAAAAGATTTTAGAAAAGCATAAAGAAGATGTATTAGGTGTAGTTCATGATACAACTGGAGGACAAACAAAAATTCTTAAACTTGGTAAAAATATTCACTACATCAAATCAATGCCACAAGAGCCAGACCCTATATTTACTTTAATTCAAAAAGAATCTGGTGAGAGTTGGAAGGACATGCATCAAGACTGTAACGTGGGTACTGGTATGGAATATATTGTAAAAGATATTAATACAGTTGATAGTATTAAATCTATTTCTGAATCATTTGGAGTTGGTGCTAAATTAATTGGTCATACAAAAAAAAGCGATGGTTCTAATAAATTAACTATTTACAGCAAATTTGGACCCTTTCAATATCGTTAAAATTTGTATCCTAGTTTCTCAAATATTTTTTTCATTAACAAACTATCTTGTTCTAAAATCGGAGATTCAGAAATTATGGTTATATCAATTTTTCTTTTAAGAATTTCTTTGGCAAACGGTTCAAAATCAGGTCCAGCTTCTCTCATAGGAACATGATGTCTTTCATTGCCTCTGCCAATCCCAACTAAAGAATATTTTATTCCTGAGAAATGTGAATGATATTTTTTTAATTTTAAAATCTTTAATTTATCAAAAATTTCTTTGTAATTGATATTACCTCCATTCCTTGCATAGATATGAGCAGGATCTAGATAAGGGATTATATGTTTCAATTTTTTACAAACTTTTATTATTTCATCTAAGGTTCCCCATACTTTTTGTTTTCCCATGGTTTCTATTCCAAAGTCAACATTCCATTTGTTTTTTTCTATTTTATTAGAAATTTCTTTACAAGCCTCAAAAATCATTTTATTAGCCCTTTCTTTGTCTTTACCATAATATCCAGCATGAACAGCAACAACAGTTGCATTCATTAGATTACCTCTTTCCAAAGAATCTATTATTCTTTTTTTACTATCTTTTACTACTTTCTTTTTTTCACTTGCTAGATTAACAAAATATGGAACATGAATCGATAGTTCAATATCTAATTCTTTTGCAACATCTCCTATTTTTTTAGCAGTTTCCAAAGACATGTGAATACCATGAGTAAAAGAAATTTCCATGGCTTGTAATCCTAATTCAGATACGGTTTTAACACCTTCTACTGAAGAACTTCCTTTGCAAGAAATAGGTATTCCAGACGGACCTAAACGAATTTTCATTTAATCATTTTTTAGCATAAACAATAAACATTTTATTTAAAATTTTCAACATATTATTTTCTCTTACATATTTAGCTGCTTCAAGACCTCTAGTTTCACGAATAATTTTTTCTGCTATTTGTATATTTGGAAACGTTATAAAACTATCAAGAACTTTTGTTTTAACAGTTTGAAATCCTTTTAACTCTTTTAAAACGTTTTTATATCTTTTTTGAAAAATACCTTTGCTGTTTGGATCTTCTATAAGTGTAAGTTTTTCCCAATCATCATCACCATTATTATATACAACCAACAAAATTCCATTTTTATTTAGAACTCGTTTTATTTCTGAAAAACTTTTCTTAAAATCTTTAAAATGTTGTATAACCCAGCTACATATAACAACATCAAAGAAATCATCGGGATAAGGAATATCTTCTGCTGAAGCTCTTTTAACTTCTATGTTCTCTATTTCAACTACCTTTTTTTCCATATAATTTATCATATCTTCATGTGGCTCTATAGCGCATACTTTTTTAGCAATTTCAGATATGGGAATTGCTAATCTTCCTGTTCCTGCTCCAACATCTAAAATTGTTTTATCTTTTAAGTCTATAAGATTCAAAATTGTTTTAAGTTCAATTTCAGTTGGATCAAGCCATTTTGTAAGAGGATCGTATCTCTCTGGTTTTTTATATATGCTCTTCCACTCCTCAAATGTTGAAAGGTCAGCCATTTTCATTCCTTCTTTTTAAAAAATAACCAATTATTTGGTGGTTTGAACTTGACTAAAACATAAATTCCTTTTAATTTCTTTCCATTTATTTTAAAAACTATTTTTTTATCTTTAACACTTATTGGTTCATAAGTTCCTTTGTCCCATATTTTAACTTTTCCAGCTCCATATTGGCCTTCTTTTATTACACCTTCGAAATTTTTGTAATCATATTCATGATCCTCAACCTGAATGGCTAAAACCCTTCTTTTATTTGCTTCTTTGATATTTTTTGGAATAGCCCAACTTTTCAAAACACCTTTTTTCTCGAGTCTTAAATCAAAATGATGGTGGGTTGCCCAGTGTTCATGAACTACATAAACTAACTTTTTGCTGGATGACAATTTTATACCAGATTTCATAATATCATTTTTTTTCTTTAGTAGCTCCCTCTTTTACTTCTTTTGGTTTTTGTTCAATTTTTTCTTTTTTCCCTTCAGGTGGTGGAACCTCTATTTCACTTTCAAAAGCAATAAATTTGTTTATTTTAGTATCATAAACCCAAACTAAGAGGCATGCCAACAAATAAGAAACAATTAATATAATAACAGTTACAATTAAATCTAAGTTTGGTGCGTATGATTCAAATAAAGACTTTATTATAAAAACTCCACCAAAAAGAATAAAATCATTTGATACTTTTTGAGGTAAAACTAAAAACAAAATGATAAATATTATAATTTTTTTCCAATCAGGTGCTAAAAATTTTAAGTTCATTAAATCACTTTAAAGTTATTTTTATCATATCTTTAGCAATAACAGTATTTTTGAAAATTGATTTAGCAGCTTTTAGAACCTCTTCTGTTGTTTTATACCTTCTGCTAAGATGGGTTAAAACTAATTTTTTTATTTTATATTTTTTAGATAGTTTTGCAATTTCTTTAGCAGATGAATGAGGTCTCTCAACTCCCATGGGCTCAATAAATGTTCCATCATGAATTAGTAAATCAGCTTTTTTAGAAAATTCAAAAAGTTCTTTACAAGGCATTGTGTCTCCAGAATAAATTATTTTTCTTCCTATTCTTTTTTTAGCTATCTGCTCTAATTTTACAATTTTATTCTTTACTTTTAACTTGCCTTTTTCTTTTATTTTTCTCATTTGTATTCCTGATAATCCAAACTTCTTAGCCCTTTTAACATCAATGTTCCAGCTATCTTTTTCTTTAAAAGCATAACCAAAAGCAGGAACAGAATGTTTAACCTTTATGGCATAGATTTCATAAAATTCATTTTCAAATATCTTTTCAAATTTCTTATCTTCATCACAATCATGAGCATTTATCTCAAATCCAATTCCCCAATAACTTAGTTCAACTATTGCATCAATAAATCTTGATGCCTCTGGCCCATAAACCTCTAATGGTTTTTTTCTTCTAGATAAGTGTAAACTCTCTATTAAAGGCAAAATTCCTGCAAAGTGGTCTGCATGCCAATGGGTTATGAAAATTTTAGATATTTTCATAGGAGAAACCCTTGCCTTTTGTAGCTGTAATTGTGTTCCTTCTCCGCAATCAAAAAGAATGTAATCTCCACCATATTGTAAGAGAATGGCTGGATGTCTTCTTCTTAAGCTTGGGATGGCAGCACCAGTGCCTAAAAATATAATATTAATTGGTTCTGGCATAAAATCACTTTTCAATTTTTTCATGAATTAAAATAACTAAACAACTTAATAGATATAATACAATTAAAATAGTAAGATAAAAAATGAAAGATATTGTAAAAAAATTAACATAATCTTTCATTCCTTTAAAAAAGTAATTATAGATATTTAAAAGAAAAACTACTATGTAATCTTCTTGATATATAGATCTTATTAACAAGGTTTCGGTCATAAAAATTATTATAAAAATTAAATAAATTGCCAATTTTTTCCAATCAGGTGCTAAAAATTTTTTTAACATCAAACCACATTTAAATCCTTTTCAAAATATTCTCTGAGAAATACTCTGAATTCTCTTGGTAATTTTTTTATTAATTTAATTGCATTGTCTCCATCAGCTATCTTACAATTTCTAATAACAGTAGCAATTTTGCTCGGGATACCTCTTTCTAATAAATCCTTTTTTGATTTTTTAAACAAATTTTTCAAAAATTGTGAAACTTCAGTAAAATCTTTTTCAAGTTCAACAAGCCATTTTTCATTTTCAATAAAAACTTTTTCTTTTTTATAATGTTTTAAGAATTCTTCTGCATGCTTGCTATAAACATCAGGCCCTACATTTTTTGAGGTTTTAGGTATTTGCCAAATTTCCATTTCAAAAACTAAAACACACTCTTTGTTACAATAAAAATCACTCCTCAGTATTTTAAAACCATTTTGTGTTAGCATTTTTCCCATTATTTTAGAGAATCTCTTCATTTGAGGATACAAAACATCTTCTATAACTTTTGGTCTTTTAAAAACTATTAAGTACAATCTTGTACCTCTATTTTTGATCCTTTTTGAAATCTCAGCTATAGAATAAGGCTTTAAAGGCTTTTTAAAAAAGAACTCCTTTTTTGGATTTTCAATAAAATCTTTACAAGCTTTGACAAATGTATAAAACTTCTCAACAGAAATTGCAGCTCCCACGTTCCTATTTTTATCAACAGGATCTATTACAATTAAAGCAGTTTTAAATTTTTTTGCAGCCTCTCCTCTACTTAAATTGGCAAAAGTTATAACATGACCTGCTCTCCATTTATACGCATCTTTAACACAGTTCATAAAACTTCCATATTTTATAATTAATAGCTCGCAGAGGTAACCAGAAAAACCCAAAGTTTTTACATCAGCCCCATAACATTTGTTAGCTATGCAAAACTGCTTTAACAATCTAACTTCATCAGGATTTTTAAGATTTTTCTTAACAAATCTCACATGATGTGGTGTTCTATCAACTGCAGATTTTATATTTTCAGCGTGTTTAATGTCATAGCAAGGAACTATATCTATTTGGAATTTTCTTACCCATCCTCTTAGATATGGGTGCTCAGCAAACGCTATCTGATATCTTCCTTTAAGAATTTTTATTATATTCTTAGCTATTTCAAGACCTTTTTCTTCTAGTTGTTTTCTAGAAACATCTGGTTTAAATAATAAGAACAAATCTAATTCATATTTTTTAGACAACCAAGTATTTTTTTCAACAGAACCGCAAATCATTGGTTTTATATCTTTAGACAATTTTCTAGAAGTTTCTATTAATTTTTCAATAAAATCATCTATTTCTCTTTTTTCATTTTCACTAGGTTTTATCTTTTTTAGAACTCCGTTTAGCTTCATTTACATCGATTAGATTTATAAATAAGCAAGTAAATAAAGTTTTATGGTCAACATATATTATCCATTTCAACAAATGTGGACTAGTATTTGGTATAACTTTGTTATAAACGTACCAGAATTAATATGGGTAATAATCTGGCTACTAATAGGACTTTTAGTCGGAAGAGCTGTAGGATGGATTGTAAAAAAGTTCTTAGTAAGTATAAAAATAGACCAATACATTTTTGAAAAAGAAAGATTTAAAATGAAACTATCAGATGTATTTTCAGTTTTAACTAGATGGATAATATATCTATTATTTATTTTGTTCGCAGTTGAACATCATTTGACTTTTTTACCAAGATTTGCAAGTTTAATTACAAGTGCTATAGGGTTTTTAGCAGGAGCAGTAGAAGCAACAGTTATAATTATAGTTGGTTACAGTCTAGCTTACTACATAAAAGATAAAGTTATGCGTTCAAAAACTTTCTACGGAGACATAGTCGGAAATGTAATATTCTTCCTCATCCTTTATGTTTCAGTAGCATTGGCACTACCCTTCATTGGCATTGAAACAGAGTTAATCAATTGGATACTAGTTGTAATAGTCGCTTCATTTGGTTTGGGAATGGCTATTGCATTTGGTCTAGGTTTAAAAGATATTGTCAGAGATGTTGCTAAAGATTATACCAGAAAAGTCCTTAAGAAAAAGAGAAGAAAATAGAATAGTATGTTAGTAAAAGAAATAATGACTACTGGCGTAAAGACGATTAGACCTGAGGATACTGTTAAAAAATTAGCTGAAGAAATGGTTAAAAATAAGATAGGTTCATTAGTAGTTGTTTCAGGCTCTGGAGGAGTTGTTGGAATAGCAACAGAAAGAGATATTATAGAAGATGTTGTTCTTTCAGGAAAAAATCCAGAAGAGATGAAAGTTCAAGACATAATGACAAAGGATTTAATAACAGTTAATCCTAGTAACACATTAGAAGAAGCAGCAGATGTTATGGTAAATCATCATATAAAGAAACTTCCTGTAATTGAGGGAGGAAGATTAATAGGAATTGTTACAGCTACAGATCTTATAGCTTACGAGAACAAATTAGTAGAAAAAATATCACATCTCATAATGGCTTCTCCTTTGAAGAAGATTGGGGGCTAACCATAAAATTCTCTTTCTCCAGATTGATAAAGCCATATAGCAATGTCTAACTCTTCTGGATGTATTTTTAATTCTTTTGCTAGTTTCAAAAACTTTTTTTCCAGCTCAATATATTGTTTTTTTGTTAAACTCCCTAGTTTATATTTATTATGTCCAATCTCTCTAAGAAAATTTTGAACATGAACATCTATAATTGGTAGGCCTTTAAAGCCAATATTTCTCATAAAATTAGCAGATTGTTTGATTCCTATACCTTTAATATTTTCTATTAACCACTTTCTCAATTCTTTTGGCTCAGAACCAACCATTCTTTTTAATTCTGGTAATTTTTTCCTAGCTTCAATTATGCGTTTTGTTTTAACATCAGGAAACCTTACACCTTTTAAATAATTTCTCAGTTCTTCTAAATTTGCTGTAAAAAGCTTTTTATCAGCTTTTAATCTGTTGACAGCTTCTCTACAATTTTTTGCTCTTGACTGAGACGTTAATATAGAAAAACATAATTCTCCAAACAAACACTCATCATCTTTTATATCACAAGTCTTAATGAAATTTCTTATTTTTTCTTTTTTCTTTTCATAAAATTCTAAAACTTTATTTACTTCAATACTCATAATAAATGACATAGTTTTTAAATTATATATATGATTTTTATGAAATCTATAGTTGAATTAAGAAATGTTTTTAAAGAATATATAATGGGAGAAGTTATTGTAAAAGCTATAAATGGAATTAGTTTTAAAGTAAAAGAATCTGAAAATATAGCAATAATGGGACCTTCTGGTTCAGGAAAGTCCACAATACTTCATTTAGTAGGATGTTTAGATAGACCAACAAGAGGAAAAGTTTTTATAGATGGAAAAGACATTTCTCATTTAAATGATAATGAGTTAGCTATTATTAGGAGAAAGAAAATAGGTTTTATATTTCAATTCTTCAATCTTATCCCATCTTTTACAGCTTTAGGAAATGTTGAGCTTCCAATGATGTTTTCAGGAACTAAAAATCGAAAAGAAAAAGCTAAAGGACTGTTAAAGACAGTAGGTTTAGAGCATAGACTTCATCATTATCCCTCTCAGCTTAGCGGTGGAGAAACTCAAAGAGTAGCAATAGCAAGGGCTTTAGCAAATGATCCTCAAATAATATTGGCTGATGAGCCTACAGGCAATTTAGATTCTAGGTCTGGAAAAGATGTAGTAGATGTTTTAGTAAAATTTAATAAAGAAAAAGGAGTAACTTTATTAATTGTTACACACGATAAATCAATAGCCAGACATGCTAGAAAAATAGTTAAATTAAAAGACGGAAAAATAGTGAGATGATTATATGAAAAAAATAATGATTTTAATATTGTTTTTGATTTTGATTGGAATAGCTGAGGCTGTTAATATCTCTTTGACTGTTTCTTGGCAATTGTCTTCATCTACTGTAAGACCTGGTGGTGATTTAATAATTTATTTAACAGTAACCAATCCGGGGCTTGATTTAACAGGTGTTGTATTAACAGCAACTGCAGGACCTTATGTAAAACTAACTTCAGGTGGCAAAATAGAGCTTGGAGATATGCCTGCCACAACATCTCAACAATCTTCAATATCTGTAAGAGTTGATGAAGATGCTGAAGCAACCACTTCTTATGTTTATTTGGAAGCTAAATATTATTACAGTAATTCTGAATACAAGAAAACATTTTATGTGCCAATAATAATTAAAAAAGACCCTATTTTAGAAATTGTTAATGTTAATTTCAATGATACTATTGAACCAGGAAAAACATTCTTATTATCTTTTGATATTTCTAATAAAGGTGATAGCACTGCAAGAGATATAAAAGTTAAATTAAATAAAACAACTTTATTTACAACTCCAGGCTCAACAGGAGAAATTATAATTAATGAATTAGGTCCTTTAAAATATGAAAGCTTAGATTTTCTAATAACAATAAATCCAGATGCAGATATAGGAATAGAAACAATTCCTGTTATTCTTTCTTATTATGATAACACCAAGGCAAATAATTACACAGAAACTAAGAAAATTGGCTTAAAGGTATCAGGAGATGTTGATTTTGTAGTTACAATAGATTCTTACAATAATTTTTATTATGGTAGAACTGGCGAAGTATCAATATCTATATCAAACCGTGGTTTAGCATCAGCAGAATATATTCAAGTAATTGCTAGTTCAGACTTTGGCTCAAAAGAATTTTACATAGGAAGTCTAGATTCAGATGATTCAGAAACAATTGATTTACCTCAAGATTTGACTAGAGCCTCAGGAAAATATTCAATCCATCTAAATTTGCATTATAAAGATAAATATGATAATGAATATTCTTTTGAGAAGACAGTTGAAGTAATTCCTACTAATGCTCCAATAGATTATACAACTATTTTAATTGTAATAGTTGTTCTGGCAATTATTGTATATTGGATTTACAAAAAAAGAAAGAAGTGATTTAATTGATTAGGGAAAGTCTAGAATTGTCTCTTGATAGCTTGAAGCATAGGAAAATAAGTTCAGCTTTAACAGTTCTAGGTATAGTTATTGGTATAACAGCAATTGTTTCTTTATTATCTATAGGTGAAGGTCTCAAGTATTCAGTTTCTAAACAATTAGAGGCTGTTGGTTCTGACAAAATAATTGTAACATCTGGTTCAAATATTATGTCAGCTTTTATGGGAGAAGGTTTAAAAGAAAATGATGTAGATATGGTCGAATCTGAAGATGGTGTTGAAATAGCTGTTGGGGTTTTGTTTAAAACAATTCCAATTAGATATAGAAAAGAAAATTTAATAGGTCAAGTAATAGGGGTAAGTTCAAAAGACACACAAAAAATTTTAGATCAAATGAAAGTTTGGGAAATAGATTCTGGAAGATATTTTAAATCTGGTGAAAAAGGAGGTGCTATTCTTGGTAAAATGGCTGTAGAAAACCTTTTTGAAAGAGAAGTTAACATTGGAGACTCTGTATATATAAAAGATGAAAAGTTTAGAGTTATAGGAATTTTTAAATCTACAGCTAATAATCAACGAGATAAATCTATATTTATACCATTAGAACAGTTAAGAGAAATTATTGATAGCAAAGACTCTTTAACAATGATTTTTGCCAAAGTTTCAGATGTATCTAAAGCAGAAAAAATCGCTGAAGAAATAGAAGAAGAACTTGATGAAGAATATGGCGAAGGATATTATCAAGCTACCACTAGCCAACAAATGGCTGAAAGTGTAGGATCAATATTTTCAATTCTTACTTTTGTTTTAGGAGGTATTGCATCAATAGCATTAATAGTTGCTGGAGTAGGTATATCCAATACTATGTTTGCAACAATTATGGAGAGAACAAGAGAAATCGGTGTTATGAAAGCTACTGGAGCTACCAACTATAA
>JABAOH010176210.1_pt1 | contig 30450 bp, 31 predicted proteins | sample 7062181 | NCBI WGS metagenome assembly JABAOH01 (sample SAMN14538630, study PRJNA623070) | marine sediment metagenome | biome: marine biome [ENVO:00000428]; feature: marine pelagic biome [ENVO:01000023]; material: deep marine sediment [ENVO:00002113]; isolation source: pool of 5 deep marine...
CGTGCCGCCTCGACGATGATGAAGAACCTGATGAAGAAGAAGGGCGTGGCCAGTATCCAGGATCTGCGTGAGCTGGCGGTCGAGGCCGACGTGCGGATGATCGCCTGCCAGATGACCCTGGATCTGTTCGAGTACACGCTCGACGACATGATCGAGGGACCGGAACTGGGCGGCGCCGCGACCTACATCGAGGTCGCGACCAAGAGCCACATCAACCTGTTTATCTGAAGGCCCCGGCTGATTGCCACCACTGACGGATCGACACCACCATGGCTGACCAATTACTCGACGCGAAGGGCCTGAATTGCCCGTTGCCCATCCTCAAGGCCAAGAAGGCCCTGAAAGCGGTGCCTGCCGGCGGCACACTGGAAATCCTCGCCACCGATCCCGGATCGGTGGCCGATTTTCAGGCTTTCTGCCGAACCACTGGCAACGAGCTGGTGGAGCATGACGAGGACGGGGGTGTGTACCGCTTCGTGCTGAGGAAACCTGCCTGAGCTCAACCGGTCCCCGCGAACGCTGAGCGCCTGATCAGCCTCAATTCGTTACCGCCGCCCGGCGCCGGTCGAAACTCGGCCTCGTCGGTCATGGTTCGGATCAGGTACAAGCCCATGCCTCCATAGGGCCGGTCGGCCAGTGCCTTATCCAGTTGCGGTGCCGGGACCTGGCCCGGGTCGAAAGGTCGGGCCTGGTCGCGGATGCACACGACGACATCGTCCCCCAGCCGTTTCATGCGCACCTCCACCGGCCCGGGGCGCCCCTGGTAGCCGTGCTGCACGACGTTGGTGACGGCTTCGTCCACCACCAGGCGCAAATCCGCCAACACCCCGGGGTCGACACCAAGTTGCCGGCCGGTCTGGTCGATGTAATCCCTGAACCGGGAGAGGCTTTCCAGGCTGGCTGCCTGGCTGAAATATGGGCCCTGCTCGCGGGTCATGGGGTGCCGCCGCACGCCGAAGCCGGCCCGCTCAAAACGATTCCAGCGCCTGGTCCCGATCGTGGTGAATGTCCAGAAACGCATCGAACCCGAGGGTCCGGATGACTTTTTCCACCTCGCTGTTCGGGTTGAGCAGCTTGAGGTACTTCGATCGCTCGAAGGCGTCCGACTGCTCACGATCGAGCAGGTTGTTGATGGCATGAATGGCGCGGAAGCCGGCGCTGCCCATGTACCCGACCTCGCTCATGTCCAGCACCATGTGCGTCGTGCCCATGGCTATCATCTCCGCGGCCCGGTCCTGCAGGATGGGCTGCGTGCCCGCATCGATATCGCCCTGCAGGCGCAGCACCGTTACCGGCACCCTGGCCTGTGCCTGTTCAACCATGATGCTGAAAGTGGTCATGCGCCTGCCTCCGTCACGGTCGCTGAGTCCCCGGGGCGATTCTAACCGTTCGCCCGCGCTGCGCGCGACTCAGACACCAAGGAATTTGAGTGCCAGCATGCTGATGTCGTCGGACTGCGGGGCTTCGCCACGAAATGCCCTGACCTGCCCCAGGATGTGCTGCAGCAGTTCGTCGGGCGTCAGGGCCCGGACGTTTTCCAGTTCCAGCAGACGTTGCTCCGAAAACTGATCCCCGGCCGCGTTCTTGGCCTCGTTCACGCCGTCGGTGAAGGCCAACAGCATGTCACCGGGTTGCAGCATCACGTGGGCCGCGCGGTAGGGAGCCGCGGCAAACAGGCCTACCACGCCGCCGGTGACCTCCAGCGTGAGGCACTCACCGTCGCTGCGAAAAACGATCGGCGCCTCGTGTCCGGCATTGACGTAATCGAGCCGGCCGCTGGCCGGGTCGAGGATGCCGAAGAATACGCTCGCGAACATGCTGGAGCTCGCGTGGGTAGTGGCAATGTAGCGGTTGGTGGTCACCAGGGTGTTGACCAGGGTGTCCTGCTCCCGGGACGCTCCCGCCCTACCGGCAGTATCGGCGTCGATCCTGGGGTCGACGAAGCCATACAACGACGCGGCCCGGATGAGGCTGCGAAACAGCGTCATGAACAGGGCCGCGCCCACGCCCTTGTCGCAGACATCCCCCAGCACCAGCGCCAACCGTCCCGACCCGGGGAGCTCGAAGGCGTCGTAAAAGTCGCCGGCCACCTCGCGCGCTGCTTCGAAGCAACTGGCAATCTGCCAGTGCTCCGCGGTGGGCAATGCGTCCGGCAGAAACCCGGCCTGGATCCGGCGTCCGATTTCCAGTTCCTTCTCGTAGGCCAGCACCTGCTCGGTGCGGGTCTTGACGTCGTGGACGATGCCCCGCTCGCGCTGCAGTACGGCGTGCAGGATGGCCTGGAATCCCCCGGGATGCGTGGCCAGGGCGTCGAACAGGCTATCGCGTTCGAGTTCCAGCAGGGTGGCATCCGAGGTCGTGGTGACCGTGGCGCTGCGCACCTCGGCATCGAGCACCGCCATCTCGCCGAACACCTCCCCCTCGCCGAGCCGCGCGAGGGTGACCTCGCCGTCGTGCACGCGGACCTCGCCCCCGATGATGACGTACATGGTGGAGCCCGCCTCACCCTGGGTGACCACCGCGCGATCCGGACCGACGGTCAGTACCCGGCAGCGGGCCGCCAATGCCTGCAGCAGCTCGTCCGGCATGCCCGCCAGGAACCCGCAGGCGTGCAAAGCCTCCATCTTGTGTGCAGCTGATGCCAAATTCATCCCCTGGCGCGACCACCGCGATCGCCGGTCGCGCCCATGTTAACGGATGCCCGGCCGCTGCCGCACCACCAACTGCGCCCGCCAGCCGGCGTGGCCGAAGGGCCCGGGCAGGCCCCTTGCCTCACGGCTTCGCGGGTGCGTACGGGTTGGGCGGCAGCAGTTCCGGCGGCAACGGCTGGCGGCGGCCGCTCGCGGCCGGCGCATAGTTCGCGGCGAGGTAGTCCAGAATGCGTGTTTCGGTGTCCGCATCCAGCGGCCAGAGTCCCTGCGTGGCCTGCATCCAGCGGATCATGTGCTGCCAGGTCTGGCGTTGCCCGCGATTCTGCGTGACCAGTCGCGCGGAATGGCAGACCGTGCAGTGGGCCCTGACCAATTCCCAGCCGGCGTCCAGCACCAACCCGGTGTCCGGGTCGAGCTCGGGCCCGCCCGATGCGTTGGCCGTCAAACCGGCGACGGCCGCGGCAATCAGCAGCACCCGGCCGACCCACGACCGCGCGCGAGCCATCCGCCGCCTCACACCGCCTGCACCGCGATGCGGTGACAGGCATTGTTGAGGTAGCCCTTCGGGTTCCAGGCCGGCACCACCATGGGTTGCGAGCGCCCCTGCTCGTCCTCGGCGCGCGCCCAGAGCTCGTAATAGCCCGGCGTCGGGAATCGGACCCGGGCGTGCCAACGTTGCCAGGCCAGCCGGTTGGCCGGCGGCGCAAGCTCGGCGCGCGTCCACCGGGCGCCGAAATCGATCGACACGTGGACCGCTGCCACCCGCAGGTCGCCGGCCCACGCGTGCCCGCGCAGCGCGAGGAGTTCCGCAGCCGGGTGAACGAGGCCCGAGCGGGGCGCGGTGATCAGTGACTTGACCGGCATGGATTCGATGATGCACATTCCCGCGTCCGGCACCTCGCTGCCCGGCGCGGCCGGTTCGCACGGCACCCGATAGGAAGCGCCGCCCATCTTTTCGCCATCGTGCACGCGGTCGCGCACGGCGATGCCGGTCAGCCATTTGCCGCTGGTCGAGGCCGGCCACCCGCCGCACACCAGGCGCAGCGGAAACCCGTGCAGCAGCGGAATGTCTTCATCGTTCATGGCCCAGGCAACCAGCGTCTCGTCCTCCAGCGCTTTGCGCATCGGCACGCCGCGCGAAATCGGCACCCGCTCAGGATCGCCGCTGAGATGGGTGTCGGCCGCGCTGTAGCCGATGTACACGGCGCTGTCGGCGATACCGCAATCCTCCAGCACATCGCGCAGCCGGGCGCCCGTCCAGCGCGCACAACCCACGGCGCCGGTGGTCCACTGGTTGCCCGTGGCCGGTGGATCGAATTCGGCCCGTCCGTTGCCCCCGCACTCCAGCACGAGTTGGTAGCTGTGCGCTGTAAACCGCCGCTTGAGCTCGCCCACCGTATAGCGCCTGGGGTTCAGGCAGGATTCCCCGCCGACCGCCAGCGGCCACCCGTCCGGCTCGGCGGTGGCCGGGGGCGGGATGCCATTGTTGCGGACGAACAGGCGTGAGGCCGGGGTCACCTCGTCATCCAGCAGCCAGGCTGGCGTCTCGGCGTTGAGTGGCCGGTCATTGAGCACCACCAGGCCATCCTTGCCAGGAATCTGGAACGGTGCGTCGGTCTGCGCCAGCGCAGCCGGTATCAGTCCTCCGGGCATCAGGTGGGCGAAGGGAATGGCAGCCCCCAGCGCGGCGCTCATGGCCGCGTAGCCCGATCCCGCGAGGAAGCCCCGCCGGCTCAGCGGGTCACAGCGCCGTCCCCACAGGACGCAATCGGCCCGCTCGGGATCGTCCCGGTACAGGCGATGTATACCGACACGCCGGTTGCCTTTGCCCATGATCCCGGTCCATGCCCTCCAAACACGCTGCCCGGCGAAGGCCGGGCAGCATACGATCATGTCCGAGGTGGCTCAGAATCGCCAGCCGTAACTGAGCTCCAGTTCGAACTGGTCCATTTCCCAGGTGACCGTCTGGGTCGGATCGAAGTTGTTGGGCCCGGTCTGGTCGTTCTCGGGCGCGTACATGACGGCGAAGTTCCACTCCCGATTCTCACGGCTCTGCTTGGTGAAGCCAAAGGTGAAGTGATGCTCAATCAGGCCAGGTGCGAGGATATTGAACGTCATCTCGTCCTTGGGGATCGGTTGTTCGCCGTAGCTATAGCCGGCGCGCCAGGTCCAGTCCCCGCCGTTGCCCCACTGCAAGCCGACTTTGAACACGGTCATGTCATCCCACCCGAACGCGCCGCCATCGCTGCCGCCCAGGCATTTGTTGAGGTCCGTGCCGCCCTGGCCGGCGGTGGGACACTGGAACAACTTGGAGATCGTGTTGCCGGGCGCCTTGACGTCACTGATCCAGATGTGTTCGATGTCGAAACTCAGCGCCACGTTGTCACGCACCATGTGGGTCAACCCGACCTTGAGGTTCGCAGGCACATCGAAATCGCCCTGCTCCGGAAACAGGTCTTTGTAGTCGTCGAACTCGGTCATGTAAATCCGCGACTGGTAGGTGATCGCGAAGTTGGTGCGCTCCGAAAGCTGGGTGTGCACGCCGAGCTTGAGCCCCGCCCCGTAGGCGAAGTCGTGGCCATTGTTCGACAGGTTGGCGGGGAACTCGGTGCCGCCGCTGGCGGCAAAGGTGCGGGTCAGGCCCGCGAAGCTGCCCACGCCGCGAGCCTCGAAGAACTGGAAGCCCAGGATGCCGGCCAGCCCGAACGAGGTGCGCTCGCTGACCTGCTTCGCCCAGGTGAGGTCGAGGAACCCCTGCGAGTAATCGACACCGGCGTCTCCGGCTCCGTAGGTTCCCGGTAAGGTGAGCACCGGCAAGGGCCCCGGGCCATCGGGATCGAACGTGGCTGTGCCGCCCTTCCAGTCGGTGTTCATGCCGCCACGCCCATAGAACGAGACCACGAACGCCGAGTCGTCGCCCCGCTGCCAGCTGCGCGCAAAGTGCGGGATCACGAAATACTCGCTGTCGCTGTCGATGTCATTGGGGCCAATGGTGAAGGCCCCGAAATTGCCATTGATGAGGCTGGGCGAAGTCTCGTAACTCCGCCGCGGGCTGAACAGGGCCGCACCGATCTGCATGCTGTTGCCCACCAGCACCGCCGCTGCCGGGTTGTTGACCACGTCGATGGCGTCCTGTGGCAGAGCAATGCCGGCCCCGGCCATACCCTTGTTCTTGGTTCCGGTGCCGTGCGTGAAATAACCGTTGGTCGCGTAGGCGCTGCCGGCACAGAACCCCCATAGCGCCACCAGGGCAAGGGTCGGCCACCGCCTTTGGATCGTGTTCATTCGCTGCTCCCTCCTGACCCGATTAGAATCTTTTAAATTAATGTACGCTAATTAATATATACCTGATATAGCTGCCAAGGCCAGCGTTCTCGTTGCGATGCCCGCGCGCCGTTCGACGGGCTCAGCCAACCGCGCTCTCTTGCAACGCATTACGGCTCGGCCATCACCCGAATCACGGCCGATGCCATCAGCGGTCCCGGACCATGTGCGGTGCGTTCCGGGCACAGGGCGAAACCCGCCCTCAGCGACGCCTGAGTCGGAAGTAGCTGAACAGCTGTGTTCCTCCCGAAGGGGTGACATGCTCCTCGTCGAGCTGTTCCTCCAACGCAAAAGCCGGGCCGAGTTCCGCGAGCAGCCCGGGTGCATCGTACTGCACGATATCCAAACCGCTGCAGCGCCGTGGCCCCCCGATGGCAAAAGTGGCGATGATCGCCTGGCCGCCCGGGCGCAACGCCGCATGGAGTGCGCGCACGTAGCCCGTGCGCTGGTCGGCGCTGGTCATGAAATGGAACAGCGCGCGATCGTGCCAGAGTGCATAGCTGCGCTCGGCCTGGAAGGTCGTCACGTCGCCCACCAGCCAGGTGACGCGCGCGGCTTCTGCGCCAAGGCGCTCGCGCGCGCGCTGCTCGGCGGCATCCGAGATATCGAGCACCGTCACGTCCCGGAACCCGGCCTGCAAGAGTTCGTCCACCAGCACCGAGGCGCCAGCCCCGACGTCGATCAGGGGCTCTTCACGCCCGAGCCCCGAGCGGCGGATCAAGCGCAAGGACGTCGCCGCGTGGGGCTGGAACCAGCTGACGTCCCGCTCACTGCGTCGCCGGTAGACGGATTCCCAGTGTTCCCGTGCCTCGAAAGTGCTGTTCGCGTCGGCCACGTCAGCTGCGCTGTTGTCCCATGCCTGAGCCCTCAGTCACTTTCGAGCAGGCTCTTGAGAGAGCGATCGAAGGGCAGCCGCAGATAGGCCGCACCGTTGCGGTCCGGCGGCGGCGCCGCCCCACCCCGGATGTTCACCTGCAGGGAAGGGTAGATCAGGCGTGGCAGGGCCAGGCCGGCATCCCGGCCGGTGCGCATGGCGACATATGCCTCGCGATCGACGCCTTCCTGCAGGTGCACGTTGTGCGCGCGCGAATCCGCCACCGTGACCATGTTCAACGGCTCCTGGCCTTCGGCCGGGTAATCATGGCACAGGAACAGCCGCGTGGCGTCTGGCAACGCGTGCAGGCGGGTAATCGAATCGTACAGGCGCCCCGCATCGCCGCCGGGAAAGTCGCAGCGGGCCGTCCCGTACCCCGGTGCAAACAGGGTATCGCCGACGAACGCGGCATCGGCGACCAGGTAAGTCACGCTGTCGCTGGTATGGCCGGGTGTTTCCATCACGCGGATTTCGAGGCCGCCCACGGCAAGCGTATCGCCCTCGCTCAGCAAACGGTCGAACTGGCTGCCGTCCGGGGTCACGTCATCGAGGTTTAACACGCGCGCGAAGGTTTCCTGAACCGCGCAAATGCCCTGGCCAATGGCAACCCGGGCGCCGGTCTGCTCGCGGATGTATGCCGCCGAACTGAGGTGATCGGCATGGGCATGGGTCTCTAGCACCCAGGTGATGGCCCGCCCGCTGTCGGCGGCGGTGGCCAGCACCAGGTCCGTAAAACCGGTGTCGGCCAGGCCGCTGACGGGGTCGAACACCCACACGGGATCGATGATGGCCGCCTCCTTGCCATCGTGCTCGGACAGGAGGTAGGTCCAGGTACAGGACTCGGGTTCGTAGAAGGGGATGACTTCTGGGCTCATCTGTGGGTGCCGCGGGCCGTTCGAATCAGCAGTTATATTCGATAATTGTAATAAACCAAACGCACAAGTACACTGCGCGTCATGGAGCCGTCCCGCAACCTAGTGGAATTCGAAAACATCGACACCGAGTCGATGCGGCGCAATGCCGCCGATGCCGTGCGCCTGCTGAAGAGCCTGGCCAATGAAAACCGCCTGATGATCATGTGCGTGCTCGCCGAGGGCGAGCTGTCGGTCTCGCAGCTGAACCGGCGCATCGACCTCAGCCAGTCGGCCCTCTCCCAGCACCTGGCCATCCTGCGCGAGCAGGGCCTGGTTCGAACGCGGCGCGAGAGCCAGACCATCTACTACTCGCTGACCGATACCGCGGCGATCGGTGTGCTGGAACGCCTGCACGAGATTTTCTGCTCGACCTGAGCCGATCGGTGGTGCAGCCAGGCCCACACCCGACCATGCTGCCTGCCTGCGAGCGCCTGGTGAGCGAGGCGCGCCGGTCGGTGCGCGAAGTTTCCTGGGACGAGGTGCGGTCCCCGGGGGGTGCGGGCGATCATTATCTGATCGACGTGCGAGAGCCCGATGAGTATCGGGCACGCTCGGTGCCGGATGCCATCAATGTGCCCCGAGGGCTGCTGGAGTTCGCGATCAACCGCCATCCGGCGCTGCAGCACCTCGACGAGCAGGCGCTGCTGGCAACGCCCCTGTACCTGTTCTGCGGCACCGGCGGGCGCTCGGCGCTGGCCGCGAAGTCTCTGGAGAGCCTGGGTTTCGAGCAGGTCTATTCGATACGCGGCGGGCTGGGCGCGCTGCCCTGAATGCCTCACCGGGCGCGATCAGCGGCCCGCAAGACTCCGGCCAGCGTCACGAACACCAGCGACATCGCCAGGGCGAAATTCCATTCCAGCGCATTTTCCACGCGGTCGAGGAAATTCGGATCATCGATCAGTTTGCGCTTGAATGCCGAGCCGACGCCGAACACCCATTCCAGGAGCACGATGACACCGAAGGCCTGGATCGGGCCCTGCAGCCGGCCTGCCAGCAGGGTGTGCCGGCGCGGCCACAGCTCCGCCGCCAACAGCAGCTGGGCCAGGCCGGTCAAACCGAAATAGAACACCACCCCGTAACGCCGCAACCAGCGGTATACCTCGCCCTCCGTACCCAGCCACAGGGCGTAGACCACGAAGAAGGCGGCTCCGATGATGCCCAGCCGGGTCAACAGGCGGTTGCGCCTCGCACGCTGCGGCAGCTCGGACTGCAGCAGCCGGCCGGTAACCCACCAGGCCCAGGCCATGCACGCCGCCGCCAGGGGCGCGAGCGCCTTGAACAACCACAGCCCCGGACCGGAACGCACGCCGCGGCTGACCGACATGCACCCTTCCCAGTACGGGAAACAGGCCTCGAAGCCATGGTGGCTGTTGATCAGCAACGCGCCGTTCGCGGCCAGCACGGGAACCAGCCCGGCCAACAGGGTCACCCAGGCGTCGCGTTTCATTTGCCGATGCAGAAGCTGGCGAAGATGGCGCCCAACAGATCGTCCGGCAGGAACTCCCCGGTGATCTCGCCCAGGGCCTGTTGCGCCTGGCGCAGCTCTTCCGCCAGCAATTCCGCTGCACCCGTCTCCGCCAGCGCCGCGGCGCCGGCCTGCAGGTGCCCACCCGTGCGTCGCAGCGCATCGAGGTGCCGGCTGCGCGCCGAGAACGTGCCCCCGGCATGGGCCTCCAGGCCGGCCAGTTCGCGGATCAGTCCGACCAGGCCGGGCAGGCCGTCGCCCGTGGTCGCCGAGAGGTGAACCGTGCCGGCGGATCCGTCCACCGCCGCTGAGGCCCCGGTCAGGTCGATCTTGTTGAATACCCGGATGCACGGAACCCCCGGCGGCACTTCATCTGCCAGCCCGGCCCCGGGCTCGGTGCTGTCGATGACCCAGAGCGCCAGGTCGCAGGTTTCCAGCGCGGCCCGCGCACGGCGAACGCCTTCCGCCTCCACCACGTCCTCGGCCGGTCGGATGCCGGCCGTGTCCGCGATATGCACCGGCAGACCATCGAGCGACAGGGTCTCGCGCAGAACGTCCCGGGTGGTGCCGGGAACGTCGGTGACGATGGCCGCCTCGGTGCCGGACAGGGCGTTCAGCAGGCTGGATTTGCCGGCATTGGGCAAGCCCACGATGGCAATGGTGATGCCGTCCCGCAATAGCTGGCCCTGATGCGCCTCGTGCAGCAGGGTGGTGGTGGCGTCCGCCGCATCGCGCAAGCGCTCCGCGATGTCGCTGTCGGCCATGAATTCGATTTCCTCCTCTGGAAAGTCCAGCCCCGCCTCCACGAACACCCGCAATCCCGTCAAGCGTTCCTGCAGCGCCCCGACGCGCCGCGAGAACACACCCTGCAGCGAGCGTTGTGCGGCCCGGGCCGCAGCCGCCGTTCCGGACCCGATCAGGTCGGCGATGGCCTCGGCCTGTGCCAGGTCCAGCTTGTCGTTGAGGAATGCGCGCTGGGAAAACTCCCCCGGCGACGCCGGCCGTGCCCCGAGCTCCATCAGGCGCGCAGCCAGGAGTTGCAGGATCACCGGACCGCCGTGGCCCTGCAATTCCAGGACGTCCTCCCCGGTGAACGAGGCGGGTCCCGGAAAACGCAGCGCAATGCCCGAATCGATCGCCTCGCCCTCGGCATCGCGAAAGGCACCAAAAGCCGCTACGCGCGGCGGAGGCAGGCGACCCAACACTGCGCGCGCCACGTCGTCCACGCCCGGGCCGGATACCCGGATCACACCGATACCCCCCATGCCGGGCGGGGTGGCGATGGCAAAAATGGTGTCCTCAGCCGACATCTTCTCTCACCGGCGAACGCGCAGCGTGCCGCGCCGGGCACGCCGCATCGGGCTCCGGTCGTTCACGAGCTGCCGGCTATTTTTTGCGTGATATACCACTGTTGAGCGAGGGACAGGCCCGCGTTGGTGGCCCAGTAGAGCACCAACCCGGCCGGGAAGAAGGCAAACATCACGGAGAACACCACCGGCATGGCGTTCATCAGCTTGCGTTGCATGGGGTCCATGCCTGCGGTCGGGGTCAGGCGCTGGGTGAGAATCATGAAGCCGGCATTCAGCAACGGCAGGATGAAGTAGGGGTCCCGCGCCGACAGGTTCTGGATCCAGCCGAAGAAAGGCGCCTGCCGCAATTCCACGGACTCGAGCAGCACCCAGTACAGCGCGATGAAGATCGGGATCTGCACCAGGATCGGCAGGCAGCCGCCGAGCGGGTTGACCTTCTCTTTCTTGTACAGCTCCATCATGGCCTGGCTCATGCGCTGGCGGTCATCGCCGTAACGTTCGCGCAGGGCCTCGATGCGTGGCTGCAGTTTTCGCATGCGGGCCATGGACCGGTACTGGGCCTCGGTCAGCTTGAAAAAGGCTGCCTTGATCAGCACCGTCAGCAGCACGATCGCCCACCCCCAGTTGCCGATGAACCCGTGAATGCCCGACAGCAGCCAGAACAGCGGCTTCGAGAACACGGTGAAGATGCCGTAATTGACGGTGTGCTGCAGACCCGGGGCAATGTCATCGAGCCGCTCCTGCAGCTTGGGACCGACGTACAGGGTGCTGCCGAACTGGTGCGTGTCACCGGCCGCCACCCGCAGCGGTGGAGCGACGGCGCGCGCGATGTACCGCGGCCAGCCCGAAGGGCTGTACTCCTGGGTCGAGTAAGTCGCCGGCTCATCTCCCGGCGGAATCCAGGCGGCGAAGAAGTAATGCTGGATCATGGCCAGCCAGCCGCCCGTCGTGCTGCGCTGGTAGGCTTGCTCGGCAACCTCGTCGAAATCCACCTTCTCGAACTTTTCCTCGGAGCTGAAAAACCCGATGCCCCGGAAGCTGTAGCTGCCCGGGTCAGTAAAGCTGCGTTTCTGCTCCTGCGTAGGCTGGGCTTGCTGCAACTGCTCGTATCGGCTGCCGACCCAGTCGGAACCCGAGCCGTTGCTCAAGGTGTGGCGAACGCCGATGTCGTAACTGTCCCGCTTGAAAATGAAGGTCTTGGTGACCTCGAGCCCCCCGGGATCCGCCCAGGTCAAGGGCACCCTGAGTTCTTCGGCGCCGTCCGGGAGTTCATAGCGATCCTGCCCGTACCGGTACACGCTGGTGTGGTTGGGCGCGGGCTGTTTGCTGAGCAGTCCCGATTGCGCGATGAAGAGCTCCTCGCCGGCCGGGTTGAACAGCCGCACCTTGTCCATCGGTCGGTCGAGCTCGACCGGATAGTCCAGCAGGTAGGCGGACACCACGGTGCCGCCCACCGGGTCGATGGCGAGTTCCAGGACATCCGTGATGACCGTTATCGTCGTGGCGCCCGCCGTCATCTGGGGCGCGGGGCCAACCGCCTCGGGCTCCTCCTGGCCCGCCGGCGGCAGGTCGGCGGGACCGGGCGCATCGGGTATGTCGCCCGCCTCGGGCACCTCGTCCGCCGGGCTGGGTATCGCATCGACGGACGTTGCCGCAGGGCTGTCCGCCTGCCGCGGGCGCGGCCCGTAGTCTTTCTGCCATTCCACCCACAACAGGTAGCCAAGAAAGATCAGCGTGATGAACAGCACTGGACGTAAGTTGGCCATTGAATCCTGTATTCCGTCTAGCCCGTACCTAACCGGTCGCGGCGCCCCGGACCTTTCGCCAGTGCTCGCCCAGGGCCGTGCGCAGTTGCGCGTTGCTGGCCGCCGCCGCGGCCGCCCGGGGCACGACGACGATGTCTTTGCCGCGGCCGCCCGCCAGCGCCTCCCGGTGCTGCCTGAAATCCTCGCGAACCACACGCTTGAGCCGGTTGCGCACCGAGGCCTTGCCGCTCACCTTGCGGGACACTGCCAGGCCGAGCCGGCAGGCTGAACCACCATTGTCCCGGAACAGCACGCGAAAGTAACGGTCGTCCGACACCACGGGCCGCTGAAACACGAACCGGAAGTCGGCTGCGGTCCTCAGGCGTGCACGGCGCGGGAATTTCATGGCTGTTCCAGCCGCCCGCCCGGCCGTGACCCGGCGGCCCGACGCAGCTTGCCATTCCGGGTCGAACGCCGGGATCAGGCGCTCAGACGTTTGCGGCCCTTGGCCCGGCGCGACTTGATCACGGCCCGGCCGCCGCGCGTTGCCATGCGGGCGCGGAAGCCATGCCTCCGGGCGCGCTTGAGGCGGCTGGGCTGAAAAGTACGCTTCATGTCTGGAACCTCGAACCGGTTGCTGTCGTATCGTTCGGGATCTCCCTGCGGATGCCCGACGCAAGAGGCGAATGGTAGCCCGTAGCGGCTTTCTGTTCAAGAAAAACGCGGTGATGCGGGCCGCGTGCAGAGAATCCACGATTTAGCAGTAGCCAAGTTATCCACAGGGCTGTAGACTGTGGCTGCGCCCCGACGTGACCCCGGCAATGATCTGGCCCCTGGCGGTTGGCTCCGGATTCCGGCAGCCGCCCAAAGCCGCATCCCTCGCGGTTGCCCGGTGGGTAGGGCGCCACGGCTCCATCGGTCGACGCGCGGACCGGTGATACATAAGATCAGAAACGGCTGTTCGGCGACATGTCGCAAAACATCTGGCAACTTTGCCTCAAGCACCTGGAACGCGAGTTGCCCGCGGAGGACATCAGCACCTGGATCCTGCCCCTGCAGGTCACGCACAGCAAGGGGCAGACGCGTCTGCTGGCGCCCAATGCGTACATCCGCGATCACATCAGCACGCACTACCTGGAGCGTATCCGCGACATTTTCGAACACCTCGGCGAGGCCCGAGAGTCGGCAGTGGTGGAGGTCGGCAACGGCGACCGGCCCACCCGACGCGCGCCGACCTCAGGACCGGACGAGTTGCTGGTCTCCTCCGGGCTGGATGGCCGCTACCGATTTGACAATTTCGTGCGCGGCAAGTCCAACGAGCTGGCCCTGGCGGCGGCCCAGCAAGTCGCGCAGAAACCGGGCGGCGCCTACAACCCGTTGCTGTTGTACGGTGGCACAGGCCTTGGCAAGACGCACCTGCTGCATGCGGCCGGCATCCTCATCCTGGAGCAGAGCCCGACAGCCAAGGTGCTGTACCTGCATTCGGAGCGTTTCGTGTCGGAGATGATCCAGTCCCTGCGGCGCGGCTCGATCGAGTCATTCAAGAGCCACTACCGGTCCGCCGAAGCGCTGTTGATCGACGACATCCAGTTTTTTGCCGGCAAGGAACGAACCCAGGAGGAATTCTTCCACACGTTCAACGCGTTGCTCGAGAGCAAGCAGCAAATCATCCTGACTTGCGATCGCTACCCCAAGGAGGTAGCGGGCCTCGAGGCACGGCTGCGCTCACGGTTCGGGTGGGGGTTGACCGTCGCCATCGAGCCGCCCGATTTCGAAACCCGGGTGGCGATTCTGCTGAACAAGGCGCAGGAACGGGGGGTCGCGCTCGACGAGGCGGTTGCCTACCTCATCGCGCGCCGCATGCGCTCCAACGTGCGGGACCTGGAGGGCGCGCTGAACACCCTGATCGCCAACGCCCGGTTCACCGGTCGGGACATCAGCGAGGCCTTCGCGCGCGAAGTGCTGCGCGATCTGCTCACCATCCACGACCGCCTGATCACGGTCGAGAATATCCAGAAAACGGTTTGCGAATACTACAAGCTCCGGGTCGCCGAGCTGCTGTCGCGCAAACGCACCCGGACCATTGCGCGGCCCCGCCAGATGGCGATGGCACTGGCCAAGGAATTGACCGAGCACAGCCTGCCGGAAATCGGAGACGCTTTCGGCGGACGCGACCATACCACGGTGTTGCACGCTTGTCGTAGAATTGAGGGGCTGTGCGAAACCGACGGCCGCATCCGCGAAGACAAGGCAAAACTTTTGCGGCTGTTGACCACCTGAGCATGTGGATGGATCGTTGGACACCCGAACCATTAAGCTGTGGATAAGTGCTGGATGGTTTTTGCAGCCGGAATGGTGCACAGCTTATGCACAGGCTATGTCCGGCTATTGAACACGGTGTGCATTTATAGATTATTGATTTAGATAAATTTTTTGACTTACTATCATATTCACAAGGCCTATTAATACTATTTGTTTTTATTTAGGAAGATAAACAGTAAACGAAGGAACCGGTCATGAAATTCAGTATCCAGCGAGAAAGCTTCCTGCAACCGCTCAGTCAGGTGGTGGGCGTGGTCGAACGCCGCCAGACCCTCCCGGTGCTGGCCAATTTCCTGCTGGCGGTGCGGGACAACGAACTTGCGATCACCGGTACCGACATGGAGGTGGAACTGATTGGTTCGGTGCCGGCCGACGTGGGGGAGGGCGGGGACATCACCGTACCGGCCCGAAAGTTGGTGGACATCGTGCGTGCCCTGCCGGACGGGTCCCAGATCAAGTTCGCGGTGCAGGACGGCAAGGCGACGATGTCGGCCGGGCGCAGCCGCTTTACGCTTTCCACCCTGCCAGCGAGTGAATTTCCAGCCACCGACCAGTTCGAGACCCTGGAAGAAGTTGCCGTCAAGGAAACGGCCCTGAAGACACTGCTCGACAAAACCGCTTTCGCCATGGCCAACCAGGACGTGCGCTATTACCTGAATGGGCTGCTGCTGGAGTTCGCCGGTTCGCGCTTGCGAGCAGTGGCTACCGACGGCCATCGGTTGGCGGTTTGCGATCACGCCGACCCGATCAAGTTCGAGCAGGAGCGGCAACTGATTGTGCCGCGAAAGGGTGTGATGGAATTGGTCCGCATGCTCGCAGAGAGCAAGCACAAGGTCACGCTGGCACTGGGACGCAGCCACGTGCGGCTGGCCAAGGACGGCACCACCTTCACGTCCAAGCTGATCGACGGCCGTTTCCCGGATTACCAGGCGGTGATCCCGGTCGGCGCGGACAAGGAACTGCAGATCGACCGCGCGACCTTCATCCAGGCGCTGCAGCGGGCGGCCATCCTGTCGAACGAGAAATATCGCGGCGTGCGCCTCGAGGCCGGGGACGGGTTCCTGAAGATCATCGCGCACAACCCCCAGCACGAGGAGGCCGTCGAGGAAATCGAAGCCGAGATGAATTTCGACCAACTGGCGGTCGGATTCAATGTCACCTACCTGCTCGACGCGCTGACCGCCCTGGAAGCCGAGACGGTGTCCCTCGAACTCAAGGACGCCAACAGCAGCTGCCTGATCTCGGTGCCGGATGACGACAGCAGCCGACACGTGGTGATGCCGCTCAAGCTGTAGGCTTCTGCCGATCCGTCAGTCCGGCCAGGGACGCAGACGTGCGGGGCCCGACGAACGCAGGGCGGCCACCGACCATGCTCCCACAGACCACCCTTCCGTTGCGCCGGCGTGGAATTAAAAGCGTTTAAAATCAAGAACTTAAGGAATATCGGCGACGCCGAGATCGATGCATCCGGGCCGCTGATGGTATTCGTCGGCGACAACGGGGCTGGCAAGACCACCGTGCTCGAAGGCCTCGTAATCCTCGCCAAGGGACGATCGTTCCGCAGCGCCCGAACGGCATCGTTGATCGGGCCGTTGGGTGACGCATTTACGCTTCTCGCGCGTGTCACCCACCAGCAGGGCGCCGACCACAGCCTGGGCCTGGAAAAATCCACCCAACAGTGGCGTGCGCGGCGAGACGGAACGGAAGTCAGCCAGCTGAGCCAGTTGGCCGCGGATCTGCCGCTGGTGCTTCTGGAGCCCAATAGCCATGCGCTGATCAGTAGCGGGCCGGAAATCCGGCGGCGGCATCTCGATTGGGGCGTGTTCCACGTGGAACACGCGTATCTGGAGGTATGGCGGCGCTACGCCCGGGCCGTCAAGCAGCGCAACGCGGCGCTTCGCAGACAGGACCGCAAACTGGTGGCCAGCCTCGACCCCCAGGTGAGCGAACTCGGAACCCGCGTGCATCGGGCGCGACAGGCGCAGGCCGAGGAACTGGGCGCCGGTTTCCAGAGCCTGTTATCGACCCTCGGACCGGAGTTGCCGGAAGTGGGTTGCCGTTACCGCCCGGGCTGGACCGGAGAGCGGCTCGCCGAAGCCCTGCAGGGGTCGCTGGTGCGGGACCTGGAGCAGGGCGCCACCGGGCCCGGGCCCCACCGGGCAGATCTGCACCTCACGGTACGCGGGAAACCGGCGCGGGAACAACTGTCGCGGGGCGAACAGAAACTCGTGGCAGCAGCGCTGCTGCTGGCCCAGGCGCAGATCATGGCCCGCGATCGGGAGCCGCCCCTGCTGCTGCTCGATGACGTGGCCTCTGAATTCGNNCCTCTGAATTCGACCGCCGTCACCTGAGCCGTGTGTTGGAATCTGCGAGCGCCTGTGGTGGTCAACTCTGGCTGACCGGCGTGAGCCCGGAGCCGCTGCTCGAGACGGCGCGCGAAGCGGCCCGGGTGTTCCACGTGGAACACGGAAAAATTCACGAAGAAACAGACACCTGACTGCGTAATTGGTGGAGCGCGAAGGCCGGGGGAATGGTATAATTTCCCATGCTTTCGACCGAGGCTTGAACGGGTCAAGCAGTCCCCAAGCAGCCGCCCGCCCGTCTCGTGTGCCGCCGCCCGGAAAGCGGGAAGCCTGAGGTGATCAGAACAACATGACCAGAACCGACTACGACTCCAAAAGCATCAAGGTATTGAAGGGCCTGGATGCCGTGCGCAAACGGCCCGGGATGTACATTGGCGACACCGACGACGGCACCGGCTTGCATCACATGGTGTTCGAGGTGGTCGACAACTCCGTGGACGAAGCGCTGGCGGGCCATTGTGATGAGATCGAGGTCACCATCCACGTGGACGGGTCGGTCAGCGTAAAAGACAACGGCCGCGGAATACCGGTGGACATGCACAAGGAGGAGGGGCGCTCAGCCGCCGAGGTCATCATGACGGTGCTGCATGCCGGCGGCAAGTTCGATGACAACTCCTACAAGGTATCCGGCGGTTTGCACGGCGTCGGTGTGTCGGTGGTCAATGCGCTTTCGGAGATACTGGAGCTTCGAATTCGCCGTGATGGCAAGGTCTGGCGCCAGACCTACCGCATGGGCGAGCCGCAAGGCAGCCTCGAGGCCACCGGACGCAGCACAAAATCGGGCACGATCATCACCTTCAAGCCCAGCAGCAAGGTTTTTTCGAATACGGAGTTCCACTACGACATCCTGGCGAAGCGCCTGCGGGAGCTGAGTTTCCTGAATTCCGGCGTGCGTATCCGGATCGGGGACGAACGCACCGGAAAGAGCGACGTGTTCGAATACGAGGGCGGGATCCGCTCGTTCGTGGAGCACCTGGCGCGCAAGAAAAACGCGCTGCATCCGACGGTCCTGCATTTTTCCGGCGAAACCAACGACATCAGCGTCGAGGCCGCCATGCAGTGGACGGACGCCTACCAGGAGACCGTCCACTGCTTCACCAACAACATTCCCCAGAAGGATGGCGGCGCGCACCTGTCCGGGTTCCGCAGCGCACTCACCCGCACCATCAACAACTACATCGAAGAGAGTGGTGCAGCCAAGAAAAGCAAGGTTTCGATGACCGGTGATGATGCGCGAGAAGGGCTGATCGCGGTGCTTTCCATCAAGGCACCGGACCCCAAATTCTCCTCGCAGACCAAGGACAAGCTGGTCTCTTCGGAAATCAAACCCGTCGTAGAATCAATGGTTTCCGGTTTTCTTCGAGACTTCCTGCTGGAAAACCCGGCAGAGGCCAAAACCATTACCGCGAAGGTCGTGGAGGCCGCCCGCGCCCGCGAGGCGGCGCGCAAAGCCCGCGAGATGACCCGGCGCAAGGGTGTCCTGGACGTGGCCGGTTTGCCCGGAAAGCTGGCCGATTGCCAGGAGAAGGACCCGGCCTTATCCGAGTTGTTCATCGTCGAGGGCGACTCGGCCGGCGGCTCGGCCAAGCAGGGCCGCGACCGGCGTTACCAGGCCGTGCTGCCGCTCAAGGGAAAGATTCTCAATGTCGAGAAGGCCCGGTTCGACAAGATGCTGGGTTCGGCGGAGGTGGGCACGCTGATCACGGCGCTCGGTTGCGGCATCGGCCGGGACGAGTTCGATGCCGACAAGCTCCGCTACCACCGGATCATCATCATGACCGACGCCGACGTTGATGGCTCGCACATCCGCACTCTGTTGCTGACCTTCTTTTTCCGCCAGATGCGCGAACTGATCGAGCGTGGCCACATTTACATCGGTCAGCCACCGCTCTACAAGGTCAAGCATGGCAAACAGGAGCATTACCTGAAGGACGACGGCGAGTTGAACGACTATCTGCTGGCGCGAGCCATGGACCAGGCTTCCCTGGAGTTCGACCCCGAAGCGCCACCGCTCACCGGTGAGGGGCTGGAAAACCTGATGCGCGAGTATATGGCCGCACGCGCCGCGACCCAGCGCCTGTCAAATCGCTATGACATTGTTTTTCTTGCAAAACTTTTGGAGTCCGAGCGGTTTCAGGTGACTTGGTCCGAAGCGGAAATGAAGCGCTGGTGCGAGGGTCTGCAGGGTCGCATGAACGATGTCTCGCCGCCCAGTGTCAGCTATCGACTCGCGGTGGTGCCCGGGGAGGAGGGCATGGAGCTGCAGCTCCAGCGCACCACCCACGGCGTCACCGAGAGTCGGCGCGTGGGCCAGGACTTTTTGCGCTCGCCGGAGTATCAGCTCATTGGCAAGGTGGCCGATACGCTGCACGATCTGCTGCAGGAAGGCGCCAGCGTCCACCGCGGGAAGGCGGAACAGCCGGTGAGGAGCTTTGCTGAGGCTTACGATTGGCTCATGGAAGAAAGCCGCAAGGGCCGCAGCATCCAGCGTTTCAAGGGCCTGGGCGAAATGAACCCCGAGCAGTTATGGGAAACCACCATCGACCCCGATACGCGGAGGCTGTTGCAGGTCACCATCGAGGACGCCTATGTGGCGGATGAGATATTCACCACCCTGATGGGCGACGAAGTCGAGCCTCGCCGGGAATTCATCGATTCCTATGCGCTGGATGCCGTGAACCTGGACGTTTAGGCAGCTCATTGAAATAAAACAATTATGTAAGCGCCAGGTTTTTCAGTTCCGGCAGCAAGTTGCTCTGACCGTCTCCAGCTGCAATGACCTCCCGGGTGCCAATGCCGAGCCGCGAGGCCGCCCGCAGGAAGGGCACGCTGGAACTGATCAGCGTGGCCTGGTTCGGGGAGGTGCCGTATCGAGCCAGAATGTCCTGCAGGGCCCCCTCCCGGTTGCGGTCCTGGGTCAGCAGTGATCTCGGCACGTAGTACACGCCATCCAACTCCCCGCCGGCGGCCTTGATGCGTTCCTTGAGGTGCGACTGCCGGGACAAGGCATCATCGACGCGGCCCCGGGTGGGCACCCATTTTTCGGGCTCCGGCGCAGTTAGACATNNACGAAAAACCGTATCGGCGTGGCGCTGTCCCTCCGCCTCGAGCAAAGCGTCGCGACTGATGATCAGCAGTCGGGACCCGGCGTTCACAGCAGGTGGTTCAAGCGGCCAGGGACAAGTCGGCCACGCGGTCGAACAGCGCCTTCAGTTGGCGCAGCAGCGCCAAGCGATTGGCACGAATGCCGAGATCCTCGTCCATAACGAGTACGTGGTCGAAAAACGCATCCACTACCGGTTTCAGCTCCGCCAGGCGCTGTAGGGCGGGGGTGTAGTCGGCGGCCTCGAACAGCGGGCGCAGCTCGTCTTGAAGTGCGTCAACATCCTCGAAAAGACGTCTTTCTTCGTCGAAAATAAGTTTATCTTCTTCGATCGTGTCAGAAATATTCTGCCCTGCATCGCGCAGGATGTTGCCGATTCGCTTGTTGGCGGCCACCAGGGGTTCCGCTTCCGGAAGCTGCATGAAGGCATCCAGCGCCTGCAGGCGCGCGTCGAAATCCACCAGCCCGTGCAGTGGTGCGGCCAGCACGGCGTTGAGGCGGCGCGCATCATATCCCTGTTCGCGGCAGTGAGCACGCAGGCGTTCCAGGATGAACTCCCGCACCTCGCCAAGAACAACGGGGGAGACATCGACCTGGTCGGCGAGCGTGTTGGCGGCGAGGGCCAACAGCCGGTCCAGCGTGAGATCGTGCCCCCCTTCCAGCAGGATACGGATCACCCCGAGCGCTGCCCGGCGCAAGGCGAACGGATCCTTGTTGCCGCTGGGCTTGAGTCCGGCCGCGAATACGCCCACCAGCGTGTCGAGGCGGTCTGCCAGCGCCAGCGCCCGGCCGTGGGCACTGGCCGGTATTTCGTCCCCGGAAAACCGTGGGCGGTAATGCTCGCCGATTGCCGCCGCGACCGTCTCGTCCTCGCCCGTGGCCTGCGCGTAATAAGCGCCCATGGTGCCCTGCAGCCCCGGGAATTCTCCCACCATGTGACTGACGAGATCACACTTGGCGAGCTTCGCAGCGCGACCGGCCGGCTCGGGTTCGATGTCGATAAATTCGGCTATTTTCTCTGATAATATCTTTAAACGCCTCGATTTGTCACCAACAGAGCCTAACTCCTTCTGGAAAACAACGCCCTCGAGGGCCTCGCACGAGGGCGCCAGGCCGCGTTTGAGGTCCTGCTCCCAGAAAAATCGGGCGTCGGCGAGACGGGGACGAATAACCCGCTCGAAGCCGGACCGCACGGCCGCCGGGTCGCGGCTTTCGAGGTTTGCGATGGCGACAAATCCGGGCATCAACTGCTGGTCGCCCGGATTCAGCACCGGCGCGAAGCGCTGATGCTCCTCCATGCTTGCGATCAGGGCTTCGGGGGGAACGTCGAGAAATTCGGGGTCGAAGCTGCACTCGATGGCCACCGGCCATTCGACGAGGTTGTTGAGCTCCTCCAGCAGCGCGTCCGTCAGGCGGCATTCACCACCCGCCCTGTGCGCGGCGGCCTGCGCCTGGTCCCGGATGCGTGCCTTGCGCTCCATCGGATCGGCCAGCACGGAAGCATCGGCCAGTAGCGCGAGGTAATCGGCGGCGCTGCCGAGCTCATGCGGCCCGGGGCTGTGCAGGCGATGGCCAAGCGTCTGGCGACCAGCCGCTTGTCCGAGCAGGCTGCCTGCCAGGACCTCGTCGCCGTGCATCACGAGCAACCAGTGAACGGGGCGCACGAAGCTGAACCCGTGGTCCGACCAGCGCATGGGCCGCTCGATGGGCAAGCCGTCGAGCACGGGCTGCAGGGCCGGGAACAACCATTCGCCGAGCGTCTGGCCCGGCTCCTCCCAGCGACAGAACAACCACTCCCCCTGCTCGGTCTGCACCCGTTCCAGTTCGTCCACGGCGCGACCGACGGCGCGCGCGAACCCGAGTGCGGCCGCGGTGGGTTCGCCATTCGCGTCGAACGCCGCTGTCACGGCCGGCCCGCGGCGCTCGATCATGCGAGCGGGCTGCTGCGCTGGTACGTTGGCAATCAGCACCGCCAGACGCCGTGGCGTGTAATAGCGGGCGCTGCCATCGCGGTCGAACTCGAACCCTGCGCCATGCAGAGCCTCGCAGCTGCGCTCGAAAAACGCATCGGCGAGGCCTCGCAGTGACCTGGGCGGCAATTCCTCGCAGCCGAGCTCGATCAACAGGTGCCGGTGTGAAGGGCGACGGCGGGCGGCCATGTCAGGAGGTCCTCAGGCCTGGAAAACCCAGTGCTTCGCGACGCTCGAAATAGGCCTCTGCCACCCGACGGGAGACGTCTCGCACACGCAGGATGAATCGCTGACGCTCGGTGACGGATATGGCCCGCCGCGCATCCAGCAGGTTGAAAGTGTGCGAGGCCTTGAGCACCTGCTCGTAGGCCGGCAAGGGCAGGCCGAGCTCGACCAGCTTTCTGGCTTGCTGCTCACAGGTGTCGAACCAGGCGAATAGCGATGCGGTATCCGCATGCTCGAAGTTGTAGGTGGACTGCTCCACTTCGTTCTGGTGGAACACATCGCCGTAGGTCACCGTGTGGCCGCCCGCGTCCGACCAAACCAGGTCGTAGACGCTGTCAACGCCCTGTAGGTACATGGCCAGGCGCTCCGAACCATAGGTGATCTCGCCCATTACTGGAGCGCACTCCAGTCCCCCAACCTGCTGAAAATAGGTGAACTGGGTGATTTCCATGCCGTTCAGCCATACCTCCCAGCCGAGCCCCCAGGCGCCCAGGGTGGGCGACTCCCAGTTGTCCTCGACGAAACGGATGTCGTGGACGCCCGGGTCGATACCCAACGCTTCCAGCGAGCCAAGGTAGCGTTGCTGGATGTCGTCCGGTGAAGGCTTGAGCACAACCTGCACCTGGTAGTAATGCTGCAAACGGTTGGGGTTGTCGCCGTAGCGGCCGTCCGTTGGGCGTCGCGAAGGCTGCACATACACCGAATTCCAGGGCTCGGGGCCGATGGCGCGCAGAAAGGTCGCCGGGTGAAACGTGCCCGCGCCGACCTCCATGTCCAATGGTTGCACCACGACGCAGCCCTGTTCCGCCCAGTAATTCAACAGGCGGTTAATGAAGTCCTGAAAATTCATGGAATTCCGCTTGGCGCAACCTGTGGCAAGTATATCCGAAGGCCCGCGAAGTACTGAAGCGCGCTGCACGCGGCGCGATCTCGACCGAGTGTGCGATACTGGCTGCGACGCCAAAGGCGGTCGTCCCAAGCCGACATGCAAACCGTTAGCCACCTCGAGCCAAAGTGCCAACGCACGGACGCGCACGCCCGCACCGCCGGGCGCCGGCATTGGGAGGCGCGCCATGGGTGACCGGGACACGCTGTACAGCGGCCAGGCCGGCCGACCGGAATCCTTCACGTTCGACGAGCGCGTGGCGAACGTGTTTCCGGACATGATTGCCCGCTCCGTGCCCGGGTACGAATTGGTGTTGGGCATGATCGGCTTGCTGGCTGATCGTCACGCACGGGCGCATACCCATATCTATGACCTGGGCTGTTCATTGGGTTCGGTCACCGCGGCCATGCGCGAGGCAGTGCAGGCCGAGGACGTGACGTTCGTGGCGGTCGATCATTCCGAACCCATGGTGGCGCGGTGCCGGGAGCGCCTGGCCAGTGGCGGGCCGGGCGGGGCGTCGCTGCGCGTGGAGCTGGGGGATATCCGGGAAACGCCGATTGCCAACGCCTCGGTGGTGGTGTTGAACCTGACCCTGCAGTTCGTCCCGCCAGCCGACCGGCTGACGCTGTTGCAGCGCATCGCGGCCGGGATGGTCGACGGTGGCGCGCTGATCCTGGTCGAGAAAATCCGCTTCGACGACCCGGAGGAACAACGCCTGCAGACCCTCTGGCACGAGGCGTTCAAGCGTGCGCGCGGCTACTCCGAACTCGAAATCGCCACCAAGCGGACTGCTCTGGAAAACGTCCTGCGACCGGATACCGAAGCCCAACACTTCGACCGCATGCAGGCCGCCGGTTTCGGGGCGCCGTTGTGCTGGTTTCGCTGCTTCAGTTTTGCGGGGTACCTGGCGTTCCGCTGATGCATTGCTACCGGGAACTTCGCCGCCGGCTGCAAGACCGGTCCGAACTCGCCTGGTTGCAGCCTCTGGTCGAGGAATCCGGACGGCGCGTCCAGGACGCCACACACGGTGATCAGCCGCGCTGGCTTGCGGCGATCGAGGCGCTCCCGAGCTCGCCGCCCGGTGTGGACCTGGCCCGCGCTGCGCCCACGCTCGGCGGAGCGGCTGCGGATCAAGAGGCGCTGGCCGGGCTGCTGATGGAATTGCACCCCTGGCGCAAGGGGCCGCTGCGCCTGGGCGGGGTGCGAATCGACAGCGAGTGGCGTTCCGACCTCAAGTGGGACCGAATTGCGTCGCACGTGGAGTTGGCGGGACACGCGGTGCTCGATGTCGGAGCGGGCAACGGTTATTACGGCTGGCGGATGCTGGGCGCGGGTGCGGAGCTGGTGGTCGGCATCGACCCGACCCTGGTTTATGTCATGCAGTGGCGGGCGGCCGCGCACTTTTCCGGGGATGCCGCCAATTATGTGCTTCCGCTCGGTATCCAGCATGTGCCTGCCGGGGCGGGTGGCTTCGACAGCGTGTTTTCCATGGGTGTGCTGTATCACCGCCCGCAGCCTGCGGCCCACCTGGCCCACCTGGCCGGTCTGGCGCGGTCCGGCGGCCAGGTGGTGGTGGAGACGCTGGTGCTGGACACCGACGCCGACCAGGTGCTGGTGCCGGACGGGCGGTATGCCCGGATGCGTAACGTGTGGTCCGTTCCTTCGCTAAGCGCTCTGCTGGGCTGGATGCGCGATGCCCGCCTGGCAAACGCGCGCGTGGTCGATGTCACCCGGACCACGGCGGACGAGCAACGCAGCACCCCGTGGATGCGATTCGAGTCGCTGCGGGAATGCCTGGATCCAGGCGATCCACTGCGCACGATCGAGGGCTATCCGGCCCCGGTGCGCGCGATGGTGGTGGCGGAAGCCGCAGGCTGAGGCGCGTGGCACAGGAGGGTCAGAAGCGCCAGGTGGCGCCCGTCACGCGAGCGCGCTGCGACTCAGGTAGAGCAGCACCCCGAGCCCCGCCAACAGGGCCGCCCAGATGGTGGCCGCCCAGCGCGTGGCTTTGCGTGCCCGGCGCGATTCCCACCAGTTGCGCGGCCGGATGCCCTGTACCGCGAAGGTCAGGATGGCGGCCAGGTTGAGGCAAATCACGTTGGTGCTGAGCAGCAACAGCGCCCCCAGCGACGCCTGCAGGTGCCCGCTGCCCGCTAGCAGCCCGAAGGCGACCAGGGGCGGCATCAGCGCCACCGCCACCATCACGCCGATCAACGCGGATGGCAGCCCGGTGGTGAAGGCCAGGGTGCCGGCAACCCCGGAGGCCAGAGCCAGCAGGATGTCACCGATCGACACCTGGCTGCGAGCCGCGAGGGCGGGCAACTCGGGCTCGATTGGCATCACCGCGCCGATCAGCACCGCCGCCAGCAGCGAGAGGGTCACTCCGACGGTATTGGTCCATATGGCCTTGACCGCCAGGCCGGCGTCGCCCAGCGCCGCCGACAGGGCGAGCGCCACGTTCGGGGTCAGCAGCGGGGCGATCACCATGGCACCAATCAGCACCACCAGGTCGTCCCGGTACAGGCCGATGGCGGCGACGATCGCCGACAGCACGGCCATGGCGATATACGCGCCGCTTACCTTGATGCCCGCGGAGATTTCCTGATACAACTCCTCGCGGCTGATGCGGAATTTCCGCCCTCCGGGCGGGCCGGCGCCCGCCCGTTCCGCCTCGTCCCCGGGGGGCTGACCGGGTCGGGGCAAGGCGGCCTCCACCGGCACCATGGTCAACCGGAATCCGGGAGCCGAGCCATAGTGCTGCTGCACGCGGTCGAGCAGGGCCTCGCTGTGCTCCGTGCCCACCAGGATCTGGACCAGTACGTCGGAGTCGTTCCGCGCATCCGGAACGGCGCTGATAATGCGCGCGGATTCGCACAAAGACTCCAGCCGGTCCAAGCCGGTCCGGGGGATTTTCAGGTGGATCTGGCGTTGCGGCATGACGCTCGTGACTCAGGTCTGCGAGGGCGTCAGCCACTTGCGGACCTGCGGTGCGCGGTAGCGGTCGAAGCGTTCCAGGAGGTCTTCGGGCGAATCCTCCATGATCAGCATCGGGCGATGCTCCGGCTTCACGAACTGCTCCTCGACCGCGTGCTCGAGGAATGCGAACAAACCGTCGAAGTAGCCGTGCACGTTCAGCAGGCCGCAGGGCTTCTCGTGGAATCCGAGCTGCGCCCAGGTGAGGATTTCGAACAGCTCCTCGATGGTGCCCCAGCCGCCGGGCATGGCAATGAAGCCATCGGACAATTCCGCCATCATGGCCTTGCGCTCGTGCATGGAGGAAACCACGTGTTGGCGCGTCAGGTGTTGATGCGCCACTTCCTTGACCGCCAGCGCTTCGGGAATGATCCCGATGGCCTCGCCGCTGCTTTCCAGCACCGCATCGGCGATGGCCCCCATTACGCCAATACTGGCGCCGCCGTAAACCAGGCCGAGCGAACGGGCGGTCAGAGCGCGCCCCAGAGCGGCAGCCGCTTCGCGGTACATGGGCACGCGGCCGGGACTCGAACCGCAATAGACACAGATCCTTTTCACTCGTCGTTTCCCAATTCTGGCAGCCGGCTCAGCATAGCAGCGTTCTCGTCGCCGCGGTCGCGGGCCATCGATCGTATTCTTGGGGTCGGGGTCTGCCCCTCACTCTGCCGGGTCGGGCGTTTCGGCCCCGCCGACGCAGCGCCCCGCCGTCTCCACCGTGTACACCATGGCGAGGTAGTAGAGCAACAGTTCGCCGAACTCGGAAATGTTCTTGTGCAGGTTCCCCTGGGAGCCATGGATGATGCCGAGGCCCCGGTCGTCCAGCCCGTGCGCCAGCGCGGAGACCATCAACAGCAACATGACAGTTGCCGTGAACCACCGGGAAGGCAGGAACCGGGCCACCCATCCACCCGGTGGGGGCCGCCACAACAAGGGCAGCAGCAGGAACCAGGTCACCAGCACCAACCGGGCGGCGAGCTTGAACCAGGATGCCAGCATCTGCCCGTCGGCCATCGTCACGCTGTGCAGGTTGCGGCGCCAGCGCTCCGGATCCAGCGACCCCGCCTGGCCGCGCACCAGGTCGAAGAAATGGCGGCCGTAATCGGTTTCTTCCAGCAGGACGAACAGCGCGCCCACCATCATCAGGCCCAGCAACATGCGGTCCAGCCGCAGGCGGGTGACCCGGGCGGCAGAGAGTGCCGCGAGCAGGGTGACCAGCAGGCACAGGTTCTGCAACCCTTCCAGCAGGCCGAATTCGCGCCAGTAATAGGGCGGCAGGAAGGAAACGCTGGGTGCGACGACCTGCTGCAGCGGCGCGACGCCGGAAAAGTACAGCGCCATGAGCAAGGCCAGCATCAGTGCCGGCGCTCCAAGATGCGCTACCGCGCGGTGATGCCGGACCCATTGGCTGGCCGGGACCACCCATGTAACAGGCGGCCGGTGCATGCTCAGGGCAGGGTCTCGGCGTTGCCGCGCCGCAGGCGCACCGCGTCCAGGAACATGCGCCAATCGAAGGCCGGCCCCGGATCGCGCTTGCGGTAGACCTGCCTGCCTCGATCGTCGCTGGCCGGCACCTGGGCGCGGTCGAGGTCTTCGTGGCCGGCCACCCACGCCAGGTGTGGGCAGCGCTCGCACAGCAGGCGGGCAAGTTGCACCAGGGCCTGCATCTGGACTTCGGGATACGGCTCGCTCATGTCCTGGTGGCGGGAGTCGAACCAGTGCGGCCAGCGCCCCGTGTTGACCAGCTCGATACCGACACTGCGCCCATTGTAGCCGCGGGTATGATGCGCGATCCGCTCGGGCACCACCCAGCATTCGATGCGTCCGTCACGGTCGATGTAGTAGTGACCCGAATTGCCGGTTTCGCTGCCGGCATGGTGGATGCGCTCACCGTACTCCCTGGCGACGGCCAGGGTCGGCAACTCCGTGCAGTGGATCACCAGCAGATCGATATCGTCGATGTGCCGCGCCCGCAGGCGCTGTTCGTAGCTCAGCGGCCGGGTCCGCAGCGCGGGCCCGCCAGCCGGTTCGAGCGGCCCGTCAGCCATCCTCCGGACACGGTCCCAGCGCGTCGCCGTGACCCTGGTGGACGAACATGTCGGCATTGGACACGGACAGCGTGCGGCCCTCGTGGCACACCAGGGATTGGCCGTACTGCCGATCGGCGACGTGGTCGCTGGCGGCGCAGGCGGCCAGCAGCAGGGCGACGCAGGCGGCGAGCACCCGGACGCGACCAATGGCGTGGGAGGGCCAGGGGTTCATGGGCGAGAATATACCGCAACCGGGCGTGTGCGGCATGCCGTGACGCCGATCAGAGGCCCCGCTGCCGGACCTCGGCCAGCCAGCGGTCGAGTTCGGCGCGGTCGAGCCACTCGCCCGCCCTGACCACGCCGACGATCGAGGCGGTGGCGCGGATGTCCTGCAATGGATTGCCCCGCAACAGGACGAAATCGGCCACCATGCCGTCGGACACCTCGCCCGCGTCGACCCGGCCCAGGAAACGCGCCACGTTCAGGGTGCCGGATTGCAGTGCCGCCAATGGGCTCAGGCCGGCCGCGACCAGGTATTGCAGCTCCTGGTGCACGGAGAAACCGGGGACGTTCATGATCTGGGGCGCATCCGAGCCCAGCAACAGCCCGGCGCCGCTTTCCTGCAGGGCCGCCAGCAGCATGCGCCGGGACGCGAGCAGGCCCGCCCGCTGTTCCGGGGTAGAGCGCCCACGAATGTCCGCGACGGCCTGGCGCCAGCGCTGGGCCAGCTCCGGTGACAGGTATTCCATGCCCCGGCGCGCCATCAGTTCGGCCAGCGGGGTCTCGCCACAGCTGGTCTCCATCAGGCTTTGCGTGGGCACGTTCCACACCCCGGCGCGGGCCGTGGCGCGGGCGAGATCCGGCACGCGAGCCGGGTCCAGCACGTGGCCGAGGTTGAGCCCGAACCACTGGGGAGCGGTACCCGCCAGTGGCGAATCCGAAGGCACCAGGGCCTCGGCATAGCCGTCCAGGTGATCGATGGTGGCCTGTCCGGAGGCGAGGGCGGCCGCCAGCCCCACGTCGAAGGAAACGTGTCCCGCGAAGGGGATGCCAAGCTCCCTGGCCGTCATCGCAATGGCCTCGAATTCGTCCCGCATCAGTCCGGGGTGCAGCTTGAGAAAGTCATAGCCGGCGGCGGCCTGGAGGCGAACGCGCTCGGCTGCCTGCGCGGGTGAGGTCACCGAGTCGCCGTTGAACGAAGGTCCGCTGGTTACCAGGCGGGGCCCGTGCCAGGCGCCCGAGGCCAGGCGGTCGCGCAGTTCCAGGTGCCATGCCTCGCCGAGCATGCCCCGCACGGTGGTGACGCCGTTGGCCAGATACAGCGCCAGAACGTCTCGTGCGTACTGTTCGCCGCGGCTGCGCGGCGGCACGTGAGCGTGCATTTCCGCCAGCCCCGGAATGACCCAGGCGCCCCCGCCGTCCACCTCCCGGGGGGCGGTCAGGGCTCCGGCGTCGGCCGGTGACAGCACCGCCTCGATGCGCCCGTCCCGCACGAGGATCGTCTGCCCCTCGCGAACCGAGCCGTCGTGCATGGCGAGCACATTCACTTCCCTGATGACCAGCGCCTGTGCCCAGCCAAGCCCCGGCAACAGCAGCAACCAGCCGGCGACCAGCATCGCGCGGACCGTCATGCCATGTGGTTCCCGGTGCACCATCAGCCCTGTGCAAGCAGGTTGCGCAGGTCGATGATCGCCGCATTGGCGCGGGCGATATAGTTGGCCATGGCCAGCGAGTGGTTGGCGAGCACGCCGAACTTGTCGCCGTTGAGCACCATGGGCGCCCGGAGCGGTTCCTGGGTCGATTCCAATTCGCGGATGATCTGGCGAAAACTCACCTGCGCATTCTTCTTGCTCAGCACGGCGTCGAAGTCCACCTGCATGGCGCGGAAAAACGCGATCAGGGCCCAGGTGGTGCCGCGGGCCTCGTAGAACACGTCGTCAATCTGCAGCCATGGGGTCTTGACCGCCAACTCGGTGGGCGCGTTTGTCGACTGCCGGGCCTCCGGGTCCCCGGAAAGGTCCGTGTTGAGGCGATCCTGCCCGGCGCTGGCGGACAGGCGCTGGGAAATCGAACCCAGGCGTTTCTCCACGATCGCCAGCCAGTCGCGCAGGTTGTCGGCGCGGGCATAGAACTGCGCCTCCGGGTTGGTCGGGTCCGATAACCGGGCCAGGTATCGCTCGGTCGCCTCGATCGCCTTGCGGTAGCGTCCCTCGGTGTTGGGCGGAATCCAGCGCTCGCTGTCGTAATGGAACAGGGGGTCCGCTTCCATCAGGTCCGGATCCTCGGTGGATTGCGTTT
>JABAOH010012745.1_pt3 | contig 30446 bp, 34 predicted proteins | sample 7062181 | NCBI WGS metagenome assembly JABAOH01 (sample SAMN14538630, study PRJNA623070) | marine sediment metagenome | biome: marine biome [ENVO:00000428]; feature: marine pelagic biome [ENVO:01000023]; material: deep marine sediment [ENVO:00002113]; isolation source: pool of 5 deep marine...
GGCAGGACACTTTCGAAGATCCACATTCCATGCTCATCGCCGCTCCATGCATGAAGCATGATGATCGTTGGCAATGTCGGACTAAATCCCTGACGCAAGAGGAACCCTAATCCTGAAGACGAGGGTGCGACCCACCGTATCTCACTCATTCCGCGATCTCCTGACTAACCGATCCAGCAACCAAAGCCAACCAGCGATCAAAAGCCCTGGCACCAAGCCAGCCAGGAGACAGAGCGCGCCTAGTCGGGCGGCTTGGGAGCCATAGATCCACCAGATGAGCCCAGTACCTATCACGAGCAGGATTACAATTCCTCCAACAATAAGCCGTAATTGCGTCGCCCGGGAATACTGGCGCAAATCACGCTCACGACGCGTCGGTCGTACCTGGCGATCACCCATCAGGAGTTCCTCGTAAAAGCTGTATCGAGTGAAGTATTCATCCTCATGACCCTAATAGCGCTTGGATGAGCATGCGAGCGTCTTCCAACGGATCCTCATCGTGTGGTAGCGAATGATCCAGCGAGACGCGCGTTGTCAACCGGGAAGCGGCGTCGCGAATTTCTTGCGAGGCCCCCTCCAACGTTCTCAACCAGCGTAATTGACGAAATGCATTTGCATGCGGCTCAATACCGAAATTCCTCTGCCGATAAGCAGCCACTGCCCAACCCGCGGCCCTCCTGGCGCATACACGCGCCCGGCCCTCATTCCCCTGCGATCGCGCTTTGTGGGCGAGGTTCAATTCGCTGTCGATTCTCTTCCTGATGTCATGTTGAGCCACAATCTTCATGCTACCACAATCAAAATGCAAAGAGGATAACGCAATTCTGTGAGTGCTCTGCCCCTTCGCGTCTGCGCACTCGGAAAGCTCGGGAAAGATCCGCTGCTTTCATACCCACCTCCTCCCATCTTTATCCCGACATTTGGTATCATGGTGAAGTTCCACAGAAAGCGAGTAGCCCGAGGAGGGTATCATGCGGTTCGAAGGCAAGGTTGTGCTGGTTACTGGGTCTGGTAGGGGCATTGGGCGAGCCATCGCCCTTAGATTCGCCGAGGAAGGCGCGGACATGGTGGTGAACTTCTTCCGCAATCGCCAACCCGCCGAGGAGACCGCCGAAGCCATTCGCAACCTCGGACGAAAGGCTATTGTTGTCAAGGCAAATATCGGCGACCTGGACGGCATCTCGACGCTTTTCGAAGCTATCGAGGAAGAATTCGGCGCCCTCGATATCCTGGTTTCGAACGCAGCCTCCGGCTTCAATCGCCCCGCTATGCAGCAGAAACCCAAGGGCTGGGATTGGACGATGAATATCAACGCCCGCGCCCTTCTTTTCTGCGCACAAAAGGCGGTTCCGCTGATGGAAGCTCGCGGCGGAGGGCATATCGTGAGCATCACCAGTCCAGGATCTTTCCGCGTGCTGCCGGATTACGTCCTCGTAGGAGCGAGTAAGGCCGCGCTCGAAGCGTTGACCCGCTACCTGGCCGTCGAGCTTGCGCCTTTAGGGATTGCCGTCAACGCCGTTTCACCGGGAATCGTTCAAACGGATGCCTTGAAGCACTTTGACGTACTGAAAGATGGTAGTGTGATTCCAGAGGCAATTGAGGCGACACCCGCTGGTCGCCTTGTCACACCGGAAGACGTCGCAGGTTTGGTAGCTTTCCTTTGCAGTGATGAAGCAGCTATGATTCGCGGGCAGGTCATCCTCATCGACGGCGGCTCCACGCTGCCTGTCCATGGTGTCAAGGTGGATCCGGAGGATATAAAGAAACTGATGGCGTCAAGTTGACGGGGAATGTGTGGGCTAAACCCTGATTGACGATGATTCCCTGGAGATGTGAGCCAAAAACTCGTTGCGCGTGATTTCACTTTCCTCGAAAGACCCTGTCATGGCGCTTGTCACCATGCTTGCGTCCGCTTTCTTCACCCCGCGAATCTTCGAGCATAAGTGCAATCCCTCCACCACGACGGCGACACCATGGGGTTGAATCGCTGCCTCTAAAAAATCGGCGATTTGACGCGTCATACGCTCCTGAACCTGCAACCTGCGGGCAAATAAATCCACTACGCGCGGGATTTTCGAGAGCCCAATTACTTTCCCAGAAGGTAAATAGGCGACGTGCGCTCGGCCAAGGAATGGCAGCAGGTGGTGCTCACACATCGAGTGGAATTCGATGTCGCGCACGATGACCATGTCATCATATTCAACATCGAATACAGCTTCGTTGATCAACGCATAAGGATCCACCCTGTACCCTGCGAGTAACTCGTCCCACATGCGCGCGACTCGGTCCGGGGTCCGTTCCAACCCCTCGCGACAAGCATCCTCCCCAAAGGCCTTGAGCAAGCTGCGTACCGCCTCCTCGATTTCGGGCCGAACTACACCAATACCACTTAAGAGTTCTGCAGCGGCTTCGATATCATGCATGCTTTCCTCCGCCCAATCAGACAAAGATTAGCAGAATACTACCACAATTGCAGACCCTAGAAGATTCGCCCTCTGAAGCTTGCAGGTACGTAATGCCCGTGATAATCAAATCGTTGCAAGAGAAGTTTGCATCGATGTTGTGTTATGACGATCAGGATTCCAGACGGTTTCGAGGGTACAATAACGACCGCGGATAGGTGGATTGCCAGATCGCCGCACAATCTTCCACCTCCGATCCTCGCGTGGAGGAGCTTCTGCCAATGCCTTTATCGAGTGATCTTGATGGCTGTTGCTCCTCGCTGAAAAGCGTATGAGAACCCGTCTTATGTGAGGGAGTATTCGATGAGTGAAGACCGCATCATCATCAAGGACCTTCTCCTCCGTGGAATCATCGGCATCAATGACTGGGAGCGAGAGAAACGACAAGATATCCTCATTAACATCACGCTCTTCGGAGATCTCAAGCCGGCGGGTAGGAGCGATGACATCAACGACGCGATTAACTACCGGACGGTCACCAAGAGAGTGATCGATCACGTTGAGACCAGTGAGCGCTATACCGTGGAGGCTCTTGCTGCCGACCTGGCGCACATATGTCTCGACAATCCCCGCGTTGAGCGCGCAAAGGTGCGAGTCGAGAAGCCGGGTGCGTTACGCTTCGCCAAGTCTGTTGGCGTCGAAATCGAGCGCCGCAAAGAGAATCTTTCATAGAGCCTGAAATCCGCACACCTAATTGATACTTTTCAGTTTGATGGAAGAATGAATACCCACGGTAATCCCGGTCCGATTTCCTCATCTCACGCTGCGCATCTCCAGGAAGGGAAAACCAATGGCTGGTGAGTTCGACTTCGACAAGGTGATCGATCGTCGCGGCACGAACAGTAAAAAATGGCACAAGCGAGAATCAAGCGATGTAATCCCTATGGGCGTTGCGGATATGGATTTTCCTTCCCCTCCCCCGGTGCTAACTGCGCTGCAAAAACATATCGAGCACGGCATCTTCGGCTACACGCAAATAGCCGAAGAACTCACACGAACAGTACAAAGTAGGCTCGAAACCAACTATGGTTGGAAGATTGATAAGGATTGGCTCGTGTGGCTGCCAGGCTTGGTTTCAGGTTTGAATATCGTCTGCCGCGCAGCCGGAGCACCCGGCGATCAGGTGATCACCTCTACTCCTGTCTATCCACCCTTCCTCACTGCGCCTATCAACATGAAACGCGAACTCGTAAAAGTTCCGCTGCTGCATGAGGACGGACACTGGACTTTCGACTTTAATCAACTTGAAGATGCGGTCACCCCTCGCTCGAGGTTGTTCCTCTTATGCAATCCCCACAATCCCGTGAGCAGAGCATACACGCGAGAGGAATTAGAAACTTTGGCCGAGCTCTGCCTACGCCACGATCTCTGGATCTGCGCTGACGAAATCCATTGCGAACTGATACTCAACCAGGACCATGCACACATCCCACTCGCGACTTTGAGCTCCGAGTATGCCGAGCGGACAATCACGTTCATGTCCCCAAGCAAGACCTTCAATCTTGCCGGCATCGGTTGCGCGTTCGCGGTCATCCCCAATTCAGAGTTGCGAAACACCTTCCTACAAGCCAAAGCGGGGATCGTCCCTCACACCAATGCACTTGGGTATACTGCCTGCCTTGCAGCCTATCGTGATGGCGAGTCATGGCACAAAGCACTGCTTGAATATTTACGTGTAAACAAGGACATCGTTCAAGAATCGATTGCCGAAACGACTGGACTTTCGGTCAGCCCCATCGAGGCAACGTACCTGGCTTGGATCGACGTGCGGTCTTTGCAACTCAACCACCCCGGAAAGTTTTTCGAAGAGGCAGGCGTAGACTTGTGGGAGGGCACCGATTTCGGCGGCCCTGGGTTTGTACGCCTTAATTTTGGCTGCCCAAGAAGTTTGCTGGTTGAAGGCCTGAAGCGTATACGGATCTCCGTACGAGCCCTGCTCTAAGCTTGCTGCGGTCGGCGTTGATCTAGTATTGAAGTCGCCAACTCTCATGCGATAAGATTGATGGTGTATGACTCAAAAGGCTTTCATCTCCCTTGGATCGAACATCGATCCTGAGACAAACCTCCCCCTCGCCGTCCATCTCTTGAATGCGATCGGCGATGTGATCGCCATATCGATGGTCTACCAAAACCCAGCCGTTGGACCTACACCCCAGCCTCCCTTTCTCAACGCCGCAGTACTGGTTGAAACGAATCATCCTCCGCAAACGATTCGCAATCTGCTTCGCGCCATTGAGGGCGATCTGGGTCGGGTGCGTGGCGAGGATAAATACGCCCCGCGCACGATCGATTTAGACCTCTGTCTTCTCGGCAATATTGTCATGGAAAATCAAGACATCACCCTTCCCGATCCCGATCTTCTCGAACGCGCCCATCTAGCTGTTCCACTGGCAGAGTTAAACCCCGATTTCTTGCACCCGGTTTCCGGCGAACGACTGAGTCAAATTGCGGCACGATTGCGTGCCGGCGCCGATCTCCTTCCGCGCGCCGATGTCGCCGAACGTATGGAAAGCTCATGGGCATCTGGATAACCGAAATTCAGCACAACCCGCAAGTATTCGCTCACGATTATTCTTCGAACATCGTCCTACCTGGGAGCAGAGACCATGACTAAAGATTCAGCGGATGTCGTCATTTGCGGGGCAGGAATTGCGGGTATCTCCGCGGCATACCATCTGGCTGTAAAGCACGGCGTAAAGGATGTCCTCCTTATCGACGAGCGAGCGCCCCTTTCACTGACCAGCGATAAATCAACGGAGTGTTACCGCAATTGGTGGCCCGGTCCCGGGGATGCCATGGTTGCACTCACGAATCGCTCGATCGACATACTCGAAGCGTTAGCGCACGAGAGCGGAAATACCTTCCACCTCAATCGGCGTGGCTATCTATTTGCCACCGCAGATCCGAGCCGCATCGAGGACTTCGAGCATCACGCCGAAGAAGCGGCTCGCTTGGGCGCAGGACCCGTACGATATCACCGCGGAGATCCCCAGGATCCCCCATATCATCCCGCGCCACTTTCAGGCTTTGAAGATCAACCGATCGGGTCTGACCTGATCACCGATAAGGATCTCATTCAAGAGCATTTCCCGTACCTAACCGAAGACACCGTCGCCGTCGTCCACCCGCGGCGCTGCGGGTGGTTCAGCGCACAACAACTCGGTATGTATATGCTCGAAGAAGCCCGGCAATCTGGCGTGCAATTGATCGAAGCGCATATCGAGGGGGTGCAGGTTTCGAAGGGGAAGGTCACTTCTGTTCGCACGAAGAGTGCCCAGGGGGCCACAAGTATTTCCACACCAAACTTCGTGAACGCTGCCGGTCCGTTCCTCAAAGAGGTGGGGAAGATGATCGCAGTGGATCTTCCTGTGTTCTCTGAGTTCCATGCCAAAATCGCTTTTATCGATCACCTGCAAGTGTTTCCGCGACAAGCACCATTAATAATTTGGACCGATCCTCAATACCTTCCCTGGACGGAGGAGGAGCGCCTCTCGCTGGTCGAAGACGAAGAGAGTCACTTCTTACTTGAGCGCTTCCCCCACGGTGCACATGCCCGCCCGGATGGTCCGGATGATAGCCCTGTCGTCCTCATACTGTGGACTTACGACATGGAGCCAGTGGAACCGGTATTCCCACCTAGCTTCGAACCGTATTACCCGGAGATCGTCCTGCGAGGGCTAGCGACAATGGTGCCAGCACTGAAGGCATACTTCGGCCGTCTTCCTAAGCCCGTCGTGGATGGGGGCTATTACACAAAAACTCAGGAAAACCGCCCGCTGGTCGGGCCTCTTAATGTTGACGGCGCCTGGATCATCGGGGCACTTTCCGGCTACGGGATGATGGCGTCTCCAGTGTGTGGCGAATTACTCGCTAAACATCTCACCGGAGCGGAATTGCCTGAGTATGCACGTTGGTTCCTACTCGATCGTTATCAGGATCCTGAATACGTGCAACTCCTCAGGGATTGGGGAGACACCGGACAGCTCTAATGGCTCTTTTACGTAGGGGCGGTTCGCGAACTACCCCTACCTTTAGGTTCTATATTCTGTGTGGGAGTGGTTCGCGAACCGCCCCTACGTTGTCAAATTGCTACAGTAGATCCGCTTTCTTCAAGATCGTTCGAAGAGTCGCTTCTTCTTCCTGGTTCAGAGGGAGTAATGGCGCGCGAACGGGTCCCCCGAACAAACCCATCATGTCCATCGCAGCCTTCAGTCCCGCCACGCCGAATTTGCTGGTCACCGCGGCGTTGACCTCAAGGACCGACAGTTGAATGTCACGCGCCTGCTGTAGATCCCCGGCATCAAAGTATTCCACCAATGCTGCCAGCCGCTCCCCGGCGATGTTTGCCAGCGCGGCCACCATCCCGACCGCACCAACAGCCATCGCACTTAACACAAAACTGGCAGAGCCTGCGAGCACCTGAAAATCTGCTGGTGTCTGATTAACCAGCGATGCGATTTTCACCGCACTTCCGCCGCTATCCTTGATCCCTACGATCCTCTCATGTGGAGCCAGTCGTCTGACCACTTCCACAGGGAGGTCAATCCCAGTGAACACTGGTACGCTATACAAGATCACAGGGAGCGGGGAGGCCTCGGCAACTGCTCGATAGTGATTTTCCAATGCCGGTGGATTCATCTTGCTTGTGTAGTAACTTGGCGTCACAACGATCACGGCATCAGCACCTACATCGGCCATGGCCTGTGTTAGTTCAATCGTTTCCCGAGTCGATTCCATCCCCGATCCGGCAATGAGTAGCCGGTCCGCTGGGATTGCTCCTCGGGCCTCTCGAATTACAGCGACACGCTCGTCGACACTTAAAAATACAAACTCCCCATTAGAACCGCCTACAACGTACCCAGGGAGAGGATCTTCATTCCAATGGGCGATGTTGGACTTTAGATGATCAAAATCCACATCTCCGTCGGCGGTAAACGGAGTAGGTATGGGCGGGAAGGTCCCCGCCAAAGATAAATATGATGGTTCCATCATGGCATTCTAGTTAGCGATTGAATTCTTCAACCGCCTCCTCGATCGCTTTGCGGATACGAGCATCAGGAATCTCCGTCACCTCACGGTAACTCATCTCCCCGATACAAATCAGCAGTGATCCATCGTCCCCGGTGGCGAAATCGAATCCCACCTCGGCAAGATCTGGATATTCCGTCAAGCGCGCTTTCACCATCTCCTCGATTTGCTCACTCGTCAAGGAGGCAGCGAATTCTTGTCCGCTGATGCGTGCATCCTTGATCGACTCAAACGATTTCGGTTTCGCGACGAGGTCCTTCATGCGTCGCCGGACCAGCCTACTCCAAAAGATTAGCGACAACGTGATGACGACCGCAAGGACGACCACGAGACTGATCAGATCCGACAATTCCATAGTTATCTCCATTCGAGGGGTTCTTGCTTTTCTAGACACCGACTAGGATGGCGCGCGCCGGAGCTCCGTCACTGCCCACCAATTTGAGGGGAAGGCAGTGGAGCGTATAACGACCCTGCTTCACCTTGCTCAAATCCAATCCTTCCACGACGACGATACCACTCTCAAGTAGGATACGATGCGTTTCTACACTTTCTTCGTAAGGAGCTACGGAAAGATAATCAACACCCACAAGATGCACGTTCTTCTTCACCAGCCAAGAGGCGCCACTGGCATCGATAGCGACGAAGTCCTTTTGAAAGGTATTTTCTCCCTTGGACCAATACATTGAATTTCTCGTCCTGAAGAGAACGCGTCTTGTCCTGGGAGGGATACCCGCTCTATCAAGGGTAAGCGCATCTATGACTTTTACCTTCGATAAGTGAACCACGTACGCCCGCCCGTTGAGCTTCCTCAAATGCAGCTCCTCGACACTCTTACCGCCTTCCACGAAGTGAATCGGAGCATCGACGTGCGTACCCACGTGCACACTACACGACAATCTGGAGACGTTGGAATCTGCTCCCTTTGAGATGTGAGAGATCCGCTCTAACTCTACCGGTGGATCACCCGGCCAAACCGGCATGTCGGGGTTGATGGCGACTGAAATGTCGTAAAATCGCATGACGGTCCTCCATAGACGCTGATTATAGATTCGAAAAGCGAGTAGCGCTAAGCGAGGGCATACTCGTTCGAGCTGGCGAGCCTATACAACTGAGGTCCCAATAGGTTCACGATTGTGTAGATTTGTTGCATGATTTAGACTGACTTGTCGGTTGCGACGCGCTATAATCGAGTATCTTACTTATAAGGTTCTCACCATGACCGATAAAGAGGCCGTCGAAAACACCATTCAATCAGGGCTCGAGCAAAGCCTGAAAGATCTGGAGCGACTTTGTGCTCAGCCGAGCATTTCCGCCCAAGATGTGGGCATGCAGGAATGTGCGCAGCTCGTCAAGGAGATGCTTGAACAGCGCGGCTTCGAGTCTAAGATCTTGCCCAGCGCTGGATTTCCCGTTGTGTACGCTCAGCGTGCTGGCCGCTCAGATCGCACTCTGCTTTTTTACAATCACTACGACGTTCAGCCACCAGAGCCTCTCGATGCATGGGAATCGCCACCTTTTAAGCCGACGGTCCGGAACGGCAAGATGTATGCACGCGGCGTGAGTGATGATAAAGGACACATCGTTTGTCGCCTGGCGGCCATCGACGCCTTGCTGGCCGTAGATGGTGAGCTACCTTGCACCGTCAAGTTCATCATCGAGGGGGAAGAGGAAATCGGCAGCGCCAATTTGCCTGCGTTCGTCGCAAGCCATGCTGAATTGCTCGCTGCCGACGCCTGCATCTGGGAGTTTGGGGGAGTAAATCATGAGGGTACCCCACTTCAAATCGCCGGATTGCGTGGTATTTGTTATGTCGAGCTTAGCGTGCAAACTGCCAGCCAGGACGCGCACTCTGGCCTGGGTGGTTCGATCTTTCCAAATGCCGCCTGGCGTCTGGCGTGGGCGCTCAATACACTGAAGACAAGCGATGAACACATCCGCCTACCCGGCTTCTATGACAGAGTCCAACCCCCCTCGGATAGGGATCTCGAACTCCTGGACGCGCTGCCTGATCCCAGCGAAGAGTATCGAGGACGGTATGAATTGGATGGTTTTATCAAAGGGATCGAAGGAGGCTTGGATTTAAAGCGAGAGCAGATTTTCAGCCCCACCTGCACGATATGCGGCCTCACCTCTGGCTATCAGGGACCGGGCACAAAAACCGTTCTCCCTGCGCGCGCCAGCGCAAAGGTCGATTTTCGGCTGGTACCTGATCAAGATCCCGATGAGGTCGTCCTCCTCCTCAAGAATCACCTTCACGATGAAGGTTTCACGGATGTTGAAGTCACCTACTTGAGTGGAGAACCCCCGGCACGAACGCCAGTAGACGACCCATTCTTGCAGATGGTGGTAGAAGAGGCGCGTCCGGTTTATGGTGTGTCACAGAGTGTTGTGCCCATGTCGGGCGGTTCTGGTCCCAATCACGCCTTCATCCACACGCTGAATGTCCCTGTTGCGACCGCGGGCGTGAGTTATCCGGGCGCTCGAGTCCACGCACCCAATGAAAACCTGGTGATTGAGAATTTTGTCAATGGTGTGCGTCATACCGCACGTATCCTGGCTCGATTCGGAGAGATTACATAGGATCGAGCGAATCGAGAGGTGAAAGCATGAAGGTTGTCTTTGGCAACGACCATTACGGACTACACATGAAAGAACTTCTATTGCCGTACGTGCAATCGCTCGGTTTTGAAGTCCACAATATTGGCACCGACTCAAATGAGCCTGTAGACTATCCCGACATCGCCGAGGAACTTGCTCTCAGGATCATCAGCGGCGATTTCGACCGAGGCATCCTCATTTGCGGAACGGGTATCGGCATGGCCATCGTCGCTAATAAGGTCACTGGTATCCGTGCTGCGCAAATCTACGATATCTACACGGCAGAATGTGCTGCCAAGAGCAACGACGCAAATGTAATCAGCTTGGGCGCACAGGTCATCGGACCTGAGAGTGCGAAATTGCTCGTCCAGGTCTGGTTGCAGTCCGAATTCGCGGCGGGCAGATCTGCGCGCAAGGTTCAAAAGATTCAACGCATCGACGAAAAACATCGTAGTGATGTCCATCTTAAATTACGGCGCAAAAAAGAATCCCCAAACGCTGGGGCCATAGACTGGAAAGAACTCACGCCGCCGGATGACAGCGAGTAGATTACATGTACATTCCTATACGAGTGGCGCAACTCCATACTGGAATAAGCGTTGGGGTTTGTGCACCGGGTAAGCCGCTTCACAAACCCCTGCTCCTATTCTCGTCCAATTACACGCCAACTCTTAGGATGATCGCTCTGACTTCGTTTTCCTTGTAAGCAGTCAGCCTATCAGCTATAATCCCACTACCTTCGGGGCGTAGCGCAGCCCGGTTAGCGCACCTGCATGGGGTGCAGGGGGTCGGCGGTTCAAATCCGCCCGCCCCGACAGAGGACCGTCGGCGAGTTGCCGACGGTCATTTGCCTGCTCAGTGTCAATGTCGAGGAGCTATATCTGGATCTTCTCTCGTTGTCTGGTCATAAGATCAACGCACCGTACGTAGGGTGTGGGGGTGTTTTACCTGCGGGAGGGTGTTGCATTGTCGCCCACAACATACGGCGGACCTCAAGAAGGAACACTTCGCGCCGGCACAGAAAACATCCCAGGAATTGTAGGGCTTGGAGCTGCCTTGCAGCTCGTCAATCAGCACCACGTAAGCGAATTCGCTCGCTTGAGTGAACTGCGAGAGAAACTCATCGAGGGCGTCGCAGCCCGCATTCCTGTGGCAATCGTCAATAGCGCACCATCCGTCTGCGCGCCACATATCGTTTCGATAAGTTTCGATGGAGCTGATGGTGAAATGATGCTCTTCCGCTTGAATGAAGCTGGGGTGGCAGCATCCATGGGTTCTACTTGTACCTCAGAATCGATTGAACCATCACACGTACTACGCGCCTTAGGTCTGCCTCTCGAGCTCATTGAGGGGACACTTCGATTTTCAATGGGGTATCCGACGACAGAGGACGAAATCGAGCAACTTCTCGAACTCTTGTTTGCTGTTGTGGCTGCATGCAAAACGGGTCATGAACCAGGTTTAGGAACTGCAGATCATAAGGGTAATGTGAATTATTCAGGGAATAAGAATGCCAGCTTATCGAGCACCCGAAACCAAAGACGAACGCCTGGCGGACGTCGCCGAGATGTATTATCAGGATGGGATGACCCAGGCTGAAATCTCTCAACGCATTGGTGTCACACGCTCCATGGTCTCCCGAATGCTCAGTGAAGCTCGACGAAGAGGCATCATCGAAATTCGTGTCCACCGGCCTTTACGCTTTGACCGCGACCTTGAAAAGCAACTTTGCGAGCGGTTCGATCTGAGGCGTGTCGTTGTCGCGACGATATGGAACGAGGGGCCAACGCGCTTGCTAGCGCCATTGGGCATCGCTGCCGCCAACGTCCTCAAGTCACAGCTCAAAGCCGAGATGATACTAGGGATGGCATGGGGCACAGCGATCCGTGCAACCGTCGACGCACTCGAAGTCGAGGAACCCACTCCTATTACGATCGTGCAGTTGGTCGGAGCCGGTGATTCCCGTGTTAAAGATTTCGACGGTCACGCGCTCGTTCAACGTCTGGCAGCGAAACTCGGCGGAGAAGGGGTTTATCTCTATGCCCCGATCATGGTCGAAGACGCGGACACAGCACGCTCGTTATTAAGCACCAATCCGATTCGCGAGACGATAGAACTTGCCCGGAAGTCGAGCGTAGCATTGCTCGGCGTAGGCAGTACCGATCCACGAATCTCAACCCTCTACCACTCCGGATATTTTTCGCTCGACGACATCAACGCTTTACGCACAGACGGCGCGGTAGGCAATGTGTGTGGCTTACATTTCACCATCGATGGGAAAATGACGAGTCTCGAATTCCAGAGTCGGCTCGTCACCATCGACAAGGATGACCTCCTGGCCATTCCTGTTCGACTGGGGGTGACAGGCGGGGTTGGTAAGGCACCCGCCATTTTAGGCGCCCTGCGTGCCGGTTTTCTGACCGATCTTGTGACAGACAGCGCCGCGGCGCGCGAAATCCTCCTTCTCGATCAACAAACACGATAATCACGATATGAGATGTAGTTCACTTCCATAGGGAATGCAGCGATGGCAAAACGAAAGCAAACGATCGATGGAAAGCCAGTATCGAAGCCAACTCCTGACAGTTTCAAGGAGCGCGTAGATGATCTCGGTTTGAAGGATGAGCAGTTGATCGAAATGTACAGGACGATGTGCGTCATTCGTAGCTTCGAGAACATGGCGGACAAACTCTACCAATTGGGTCGGGTTCATGGGACCATGCACCTGTGTATTGGTCAGGAGGCAGTGGCGGTAGGGGCTGCCAGAGCCGTGCGTCCGGATGACTACCTGATCAACCACCATCGCGGCCACGGCCATTTCATCGCCAAGGGTTCAGATATCAACCGCATGATGGCGGAGTTCATGGGTAAGGATAGCGGCTTCTGCCGCGGACGCGGCGGATCCATGCACATCGTTGACATGGACGCGAATAATCTGGGAGCAAACGGCATCGTCGGCGGCGGTATCCCGATTGCTGTCGGCGTTGGCCTTGCCCTTCAAATGCAAGGTCACGATCAAATCGTTACCTGTATGTTTGGTGACGGCGCTGCCAATGAGGGCACCTTCCACGAATCACTGAACATGGCAGCACTCTGGAAGTTGCCCGTACTATTTTTATGCGAGAACAACCAATATGGGATGTCCATGGCCGTCGGGCGTGCGACCGCACTCTTGCCGATTGCCAAACGGGCGGATGCATACGGGATCCCCGGGCATCGCGTCGATGGTAACGATCTACTGAGCGTTTTCGACATCGTCCGCAAAGCTGCCAATCAAGCCAGAGCAGGAGAGGGGCCCATCCTCGTAGAAGCTGAAACCTACCGCTGGAAGGGTCACTCCAAGAGTGATCGCAATCTTTACCGAACCCAAGAAGAGATGGATGCATGGAAAAAACGCGATCCGATCGCACGCTTTCGAGAGAGCTTGATTGCCGCGAAAATCCTCTCGGAAGCGCGTACAGAAGAGATCACCCTTGAGGCACAGAAAACGATCGAAGAAGCGCTTGCCTACGCCGATGCATCCCCAGACCCGGAGGAGCAATCCTTGACGGATTTTGTGTATGCCTGAATTGACCTACGCAGAGGCTATCCGCTCGGCTTTACGAGAGGAGATGATACGCGATAAACGCGTCTTCCTGATAGGCGAGGATATCGGTGTATACGGTGGCGCATTCGGTGTGTACACCGGCCTTCTCGAGGAATTTGGGCCTGAGCGTATCCGTGAGACGCCGATCTCCGAGGCTGCCATCATCGGCACAGCTATCGGGGCTTCATTGCTCGGTTTGCGACCTGTAGCTGAAATCATGTTCATGGATTTTGTTACCCTAGCCATGGATCAGCTCGTTAACCAAGCGGCGAAAATGCGCTACATGTTCGGAGGTCAAACGAGCGTACCGATCGTCGTCCGTATGCCGGAGGGATCAGGTAGCGGCGCCGCTGCTCAGCACACCCAATCTCTTGAGAGCTGGCTTGTGCACGTCCCTGGTCTCAAAGTCGTTATGCCCAGCACACCATACGATGCCAAAGGCTTACTGCTCACCGCCATTCGCGACCCAAATCCCGTGTGTTTCATCGAACACAAATTGCTTTATCGCACGAAAGGTGACGTGCCCGAGGAAGAGTACACGGTACCCTTTGGCGAGGCGATGATCCGACGCCTTGGGAGTGACGTCACCGTTGTGGCGACAAACATCATGCTTCATCGCGCCCTAGCGGTTGCTGAGACATTAGCAGCAGAGGGCATTGACACCGAAATTATCGATCCGAGAACGCTTCGCCCGTTGGACACGGAGACAATCATCGATTCTGTATCAAAAACTGGTCGTCTTATCGTCATCCACGAAGCATGTCAGACCGGTGGCTGGGCAGGGGAGGTCATCGCTTCCATCGCAAGCAGCGAAGCGTTTGATTATCTTGATGCTCCCGTTCGGCGTTTGGCCGGCGCGGATGTACCTATCCCATACAATCGCATTCTCGAACGCAAAGCAGTCCCGCAAGAAGAAGACATCGTCAGAGAAATTCGCGCACTCGCAGCTGGCGTGTGAGAAGTCTTGAACGACCTCACATGAACCTCGTTGCGCGAAACCGAAACAACACTCACGAGGAGGAGCCCGTGAAAATCGAAGATCTTCATGCTGCCGTTCTACGGGGTGACGCTGAGAGCGTGGCGAATGGTGTATCTGAATCCTTACAAGCCGGCGCAGACCCTGAGGCACTGCTTAAAGAAGCGCTCATCCCTGCCATGATCGAAGTTGGAGACATGTTCGAGCGCGGGGAGGCATACGTCCCGGAAATGCTGATCGCTGCGCGGGCGATGCAAGCCGGTATGCAGGTGCTCAAACCTGAGTTAATTAGCGCAGGTGTTGAGCCGGTCGGTAGGATCGCCCTGGGCACGGTACTTGGCGACATCCACGATATTGGCAAGAACCTCGTGGGGATGATGATGGAAGGGGCAGGATTCGAGGTCGTCGATCTAGGCGTTGACGTGCCAACGGAGAAATTTGTAGAGCTTGCCCAGAGCGGTGTCAACATCCTGGGGATGAGCGGCCTACTAACGACAACCATTCCGGCGATGCCCGTCATCCTTGAGGCTTTGGAGAAGGCCAACGTCCGTGACAAGGTGAAGGTCATCGTTGGTGGCGCACCTGTCACGGAGGCGTTCGCCGATAAGATCGGCGCTGACGGCTACGCCCCCGATGCGGCGAGCGCCGTCAGGCTGGCGAAGAAAGTGCTGGGTATTGCGTGATTCCGGTTTGAGCATCCACAAGAATTCTTCCAGTATTCGAATGTAGAGACGCCCCGACGGGGCGTCTCTACACAAAACCCGCAAGAGACACCTTCACCCATCACGAATAGTTGTGCTCAATGCTCAAGGCCCTCCGGGTCTCCACACAGTGCGCTTTAGCGCCCTTCGGTCCTGAGCTCTGTGGTGAACCGCCGGGCGATCTGAAGAGCATACAATTCTCTACGTCCCAGCAAATATCTCCGATTTCGGGATTAATAAAACTCGTTGTGTATCCATTGATCCGTAGGAGCTCACGGCTGTGCGCCCCTACATAATCAAATGCCCGACCATGAATCGTCGGGCTCATCGCTCAAGGTTATTCGGATTTCAACAGAGGGCGCTTTAAGGCCCTTTTATCCTGAGCACGGTGGTGAACCACCGAGCGATGTCACGTTTCCAGCTGAACTATTCTTCAAACCCAGACACCTTCACCATCGGCAAAGGATCACGCTCGGGCAAGGGATAACGCCCAAATTCAGCGACCGTGCGGCACATGGCGATCAAGTTTTCTGCGGGAACATCGGCCTGCACGTTGTGCACCGGCGCTAAAATGTAGCCCCCCGCGGGGCCGAGCGCATCGATGCAGCGTAAGACCTCCCTCTCCACCTCTTCAGGCGAACCAAATGGAAGGACCTCCTGTGTATCCACCCCACCGTGGAAGGTTATCTGACCGCCAAAGTCGCGCTTCAAATCATACAAATCCATACCCACGCAATGTGGCTGGACAGGGTCGAGAATATCTACTCCGCATTGAATGATATCGGGGATGAACGGGCGAATTGCGCCATCAGAATGCAGCATAAGTTTGACATGGGTCGCATTGTATTTGTCCAATGCTGCTCGTGCGGCCCTCCATCGTCGCTCGAGCACAGGACGGACGAGCTTGTTCCAGACGCGCATGGAAAAAAGCGGACGGTCTTGCATCCCGAAGTCTTCGCCGCTGAGCTTAAAGATCGAGAGATATTTACCCGCTTCCCTTATACCGGCTTCGTCAAGGATGATCTGAATGTCAGCGATGATATCGAGTAATTTGCTTGCGAATTCCTGGTTGACGACAAGATCCATCAACCACTGCTCCCACCCACGCAGATACGCCGCTTGCTCGAGTAGCGTCCCGCCAAAACGCCCCATTAATGCAAGATCGGTGTTTTCATAGAGCTTGCGCGCCTCCTCGGCCAAACCCTCTATTCGACCGGGATCCCTGGGATCCGGCCAAGGGTAGTCATCGAGGTCCTCAATGGTTGCGTCCGCCAGAGGCGAGAAGGAAACCTCGTTGAGAAACGTGCCGCCAATCAAACCGATGCGTTTGCGTCCCACACCCCATTCGTCCAGGATACTGCCGTCTGGCAGGGGATCCGGTGGATTCCAATTTTTAGGACCGCGCAATTTGATCCACGTGATGTCCACGCCTAACGCTCCCAGAACTTCCGGGTGCGGCCGGACCTCTGTAAAGGAACTCGCCTTTAGATCTTCCTCCGGAGGAAATCCTAGGGCTTGCCTCAGACGTATATACGGCTGCTCCGTAATCGTGAGATCCATGGGAACACGATCCGGCTCCTGATGGAGCAGCGCGGTCTCGACACGACGCCTTGAAGTCCACTCCGCAACCATTGAATACCCTCCGTGTCTCACATAGGACCTTAATCTCCATGTTTTAAGCTGCTCATGATCTTGATTACGATCATTATGACATAACTCGCCGGTATTCCTCCAGGTGATCCCGTACTCTTCGTATTTACACTCAAAAATGGGACTTGGTGATGGTTTTTTTACTGCCACTACCCTGCAAACAGCTGGATAAACGCCCGTGATGTACAAGTTGTTGCTTTACTCATGATGACTCGAAACGATCCATTTTGAGATTGCCACGTATTTGGCTATGCGAAAGAAGGAAAATACAACAAAATGTATCGACTCGCGCTTGACAGTACCGCAGTACTGGTATAGAAAGGGATTAAGTGCTCTCTCGATACGCAGCTCGAACAACCAGATTTACCTACTGATCAATCACTTGATTTGAGATGAGTGCCCTTCGGTACATCATTGTTGAACCCTGATTACAACGACAAACTGCCGCAGTTCTCGAAGGTATCCAAAAATTCAGAGCAGAGACTTTGCTCGTAAGCATGGTTACTTTAATCTCACCCGCATCTCAACTTTAGCGAAGGGGTTGTATTAATCGGATACTATCAGGGGGAAATGTTTCCACAGGAGAGAGGAGGTGCTGCCGGTAACTATTGGGATCCTATCTGACTTACATTCCGTTCTTCTTCCATCCAAATCGTTTATTCTGTGAGGAGAGTAGTAATGGAAGCCTTTTTTCAATCAATCGCATTCTTTATTCGCGACCTAGGCGCGGCAGTATGGCTCCCAGTCCCCATCTTCTTCTTTGCGGTGATTATGGGAGCGAAGGCCGGTCGCGCCTTCCGAGCTGCTGTAACGATCGGTGTCGCGTTTGTCGGTATCAACCTGGTCATTGGGGAGATGTGGGGAACACTCAGTGAAACTGCCCAAGCCATTGTGACCTGGACAGGCGCCGATCTGACCGCTGTCGATGTCGGTTGGCCGTCGTCAGCGGCGATTGCTTTCGGCACAGCAGTTGGAGCGTTCATCATCCCGATCGGGATAGGCGTAAACATCCTCTTCCTTGTCTTGGGGCTTACTCGAACACTGAACATCGACCTTTGGAACTTCTGGCATTTCGCATTCTTGGGGTCCATGATCATGGTTGCCACGAACAACATCGCACTAAGCCTATTCGCCGCTGCAGTCTTTGCAGCGTTGATGTTGTTTATGGCGGATTGGACGGCAAAATCCGTCCAGAAATTCTTCAACTTGCCTGGCATCTCGATACCTCATGGTTTCTCCACTTCCATGGTCATCCCAACCATCATCCTCAATTGGGTCATCGATCGTATCCCTGGCTTGAAGGATTGGGAAGCGGATATCGACGCCATCCAGCGTCGCTTCGGAGTCTTCGGTGAACCTGTCGTCCTGGGATTGGTCATCGGTCTCGTTTTGGGCATCGTTGGCTTTGTTCTCCCAGGCGAGATGGCTACACGCGAAACGGTGATCAAAGTGCTGCAGGTCGGCGTGAGCCTAGCTGCTGTGATGTTCCTTCTGCCACGAATGGTTGCCATCCTCATGGAGGGTCTGATTCCCGTCTCTGAAGCCGCACGCGAGTTTATGTCCAAGCGCTTCGGTGGTGCAGATGTCCACATCGGGTTGGATTCAGCGATCTTGATCGGTCATCCATCCGCGATCGCTGCGTCGCTCGTAATGGTACCCATCGTGATCGTGCTTGCGATCATACTCCCGGGCAACCGCTTTCTGCCGTTCGCCGACCTGGCTGTGTTCCCCTTCCTCTTCGCCATGATGGCGCCACTCACCCGCGGTAACGTGGGTCGCATGCTCATCATCGGTACACTTGCTGCCATTATGGGCCTCTATATGGGGACCTGGATGGCGCCCTACATCACGGATGCGGCGCCGCAAGCTGGATTTGCTATCCCCGAGGGCGCGGCGCAAATCTCCGCCGTGGGCGACGGCTGGGACATCTGGGTGTGGATGATGCTGCTGCCAGCGACCATCGGCCCGTTCGTTGGGTGGATCGTCGCTGCTGTCGTCCTTGCACTCGTCGTCGTCGGCGCGCTGTACTACAAGCGCAACACTAAACGCATGGACGTGCTGGCAGGCGCACCCGTGGAGGTGGAAGCGGCTCCTGCAACACCAGCAATGGACTGAACGCTATCGCAGGAATTGGCATTCATCAACCAGTAACTTCTTGGGGGGCGGGTCTTTCTCCCGCCCCCCTGAGTACTACAAGGAAGCCTTACGATGGGAAGTGTACATCGACAAGTTGGCAAGGGCTTTTCGTTAGCGTGGGATGGGGCACATCCCAAGGTTTACGAGGCCTCAGATGCTCACGGGGTTGAGGGGCAGGTGATCATCGGTCCACACGATGGCGATCCGAATTATTTCGTCCGCTACTTCCGAGTGGAACCTGGAGGGCAGACCTCACTCGATCAGCACGAGCACGATCATGGGGTTTACATCCTCCACGGACGGGCTGAGGTTCTGTTAGGAGACGAGACTGTTGAACTTGAACCACAAGACATTGTCTACGTGTCCGGCCATGAGATTCACCAATTTAAAGCTATTGGGTCCGATCCACTAGGATTCTTGTGCATCGTACCTCCACATTAGGCGCGGGTAATGATATTAGAGTTCATCAAATCCCTCCTTGGATCGTGGGGACGCGCGCTCCTCGATTTCCTTCAGATGAATCCCGAGATCTCGACCTTGATCTTCTCTCTCTGGTTGGCCATCTGGCTCGCTGGTAAATATCAACTTCAGAGGATTGAGAAACGTACAGGAACGTTCGTACTGGAAAACTCTCAACAAGCGCTGGATGAAAATCCCCGTATGACGGTAAAGCAATTGTATGCTCTTCTCTACCCAAAGTGGTGTCAGATGCTGCGCACAACTGCTTGGTTCGTCCCACATCGATGGGAGTTGTGGCCGTTACCTGCGACCCCGAAGATCGTCCAAGAGCGCATCAATTTCACCCCAAAGTGGTTGAAGCAATATCTCAAAGAAAACGGCATATCCTTCAGAAGCCACCGATAAATAACGCTGCATGTGACTATGCGGCTCTCGAATGGGGACAATGTGCGTTGACTATTCGATAGTGTTATCCTTAGAAACCGAAGTCGAGACCATCGTGGCAAGTTTTATTCACGCTGTCCATTCTAAATTCACGGAGACACTGGTATTATTAAAGAGGATATAATCTCGGAAATCTTAACGGAAGTTTCTCTTACACTGAGCACCATCGAGTCGTAGGATCAAGCATAAATCATGACGATGTTCGAAGAACACATACCTATGTTGAAGGAGGAGTGATGGCAAGAAAACGGGTACTCGTCGCCTGCGGGACTTCCATCGCCACAGCAACGCATGCTGCCAACACAGTTATGGACATAGCAAAGGAAGCTGGATTCGAAGTCGACGTCGCGCAATGCAAGTCAGCTGAAATTAAATTCAAAATGCAGACTTTCCCACCCGACTTGGTGATCGCGATGACACCCGTGCCACCGGATCTAGGTGTGCCAGTCCTCAATGGGGTCCCCTTTATCTCGGGTGTGGGCCTCGACCAATTGAAGGCTCAAGTTATCGAAATCCTGCAGGGGTCGGATTAACCCCAACGCTTCATCTGTACTGTTTTGCTCACTGAATTGAATAGAACCCGGCTGGACTCCGAATAAGGAAGCCGGGTTCGCGTGATTAAGTTGTAGGAACAACATTAAACACGCAAAACAATTTATATATGAAGTAGCACTCGCTCTTTGTGACACATTCGAATTCTCCCTGTTCTGACAGGAGGATACTGCCTAATTTTGTATCAATATCAATCATTCAATGTAGTCAAATTGGATCCACGACTGAGCTATAGTTAGGGTCTTAGCTAGCGAGGCTGCAAGCATATCAATAGGCACTAGAGCGTCACGGTGCTAACCTCATCCATGGGCGAACTCACGGATGCTTCCATCTATGGCACGTAGAAAATCGCGACCTATTGGAGGGATACTGCCATGAGCTGGACAAATGCGCGCCTCATCATCCCCCGCCTTATCGCGGAAGACAGCACACAAGCAATCAAGATCCTTGGCGGATTGCTTTATGATGAGGGATATGTACGTGATACCTTCATCGAAGCCGTACTTGAACGTGAAAAGAACTTCGCCACCGGCCTACCTACATCAGAAATTCAAATAGCCATCCCTCATGCCGATATCGAGCACGTTATCCGACCGGCCATAGCCGTCGGAGTGCTTGAAAGACCAATTACCTTTGGCGAAATGGGAAATCCTGACGGCACCGTAGATGTAAAACTCGTTTGCATGCTGGCCGTAACGAAGTCCGAGGCGCTTGTATCCCTACTCAAGAACCTGGTCGAGATCTTTCAAAGCGTGGATCTGTTACAACAGATCGTCAAAACCGATGACTCATCGGCGATCGCAGCGATCTTCAATGAGAGTCTCGCAGAACATCAGGATGAATGAACGACGAAAATGCGAGTGCTCGGAACTTGTGACGGAATGCTCACGACGGCGACCCACCTGTTTGATGTGATGAATGAAACAGTAAAAGTTGAAGGTGTTAAAGTTGAAGTAGGTCAATACCGGGCATCATAGATCAAATAATAGATCCAGGCAGGCGATCACCACGTACCCCAAAAAAATCTACCTGTTGTCGGTTTTCCAGAAGCCGCAATTATCCTCTTTATGGAATATTAATACCCAACACTCCATCCACATCATTCTGATGAATAATTTCTTGTGGTCCTCACGTAATGCCCTATGGTAAACTAATTTCATAATGTAACATTTCATCCGACAGAACTTGCTGCAATCACACGACCAAAGCGCATGGAAAGCATCTAAAATTACAAAAGTATGTCAATCAACACACGGGTCACAATGCCCTTTCTTGATACGCGTCAAGCCTCCATCGTGCTCGCCCTTCTTGAGGCCAATGGCCCCGTCTCCGCACATTCTCTAGGAGAAAAACTCGACCTCTCGGCGAGAGTCATTCGCTACAACATCCCTCTCATCCGCCGTTGGCTCACCGCTTTCAAAGCCAAGCTGACCACACAACCGAGAGTGGGTCTGGCGCTCATCGCCAATGAAGACGTTCGATCTGCGATATCAAACGAATTGACCCGACGACGCTTCCCTGTATTCTTTAAACCTACCGAACGCCAGAAACACCTACTTTTCGACTTATTGACCCACGATGCGTATCGCACTGGACAAGACCTGGTGAGTCAACTCTCCATCTCGCAGGCCACACTAGCACGAGATCTTGCGAAGGTTGAATCCTGGCTAGAAAAACACAATCTCTATCTACAACGCCGACCAAGGCTAGGAACAATCATCGTCGGCAGAGAGGACGACCTGCGGCATGCACTCATCTCACTCATCTTAGAAACCGTGCTGGAGTCTGCACTCTTAGAGCTGTGTGTGTGGGGCAAACAGCCAAAGGCGGAAGGTCGGATTCTCATAAGAAACCCTCTCCAGGCCACCATGCTTGAAAGTCTCTCAAACTGGAACCTCGACGACGCTTGGCGATTTATCAGTCGCATTCAGGACGGCCTCGGATTCTCGATCGCTGAAAGCGACCATCTCTCTCTCGCATTGTATTGGGCCGTCATGGTTCAAAGATATCGAAGCGGACATCCCATCTCTATCCCCGCAAGTCAAGTCGAAGCCCAGCAACGTCAACCCGAATATCGTGCCATTGAATCTGCCGCCGACCTTCTCGAGCGCGAAACCGGAACGCGCCTCCCTCCCATCGAACAGGCTCAGCTGACTTTAGAAGTGTTGACCTCGGCGAGGCGGGCTCATCCTAGAGATCATGTGGCCTCCCGCACGGCTTTAGAAATCCCCGCACAGTACCTGGATTTGGCCGATCGCATCGTTAATGAGATCGGTCTGCGACTGGGTGCCGATCTCAACCATCCGGAAGTGCTCACTCGACTTGCGGAGCATTTATCGCGTACCATGATCCGTCTCCGACACGGCATGCCAATCCGTAACCCACTCGTCCACGAAGTTCGCCGTGCCTATCCGGAGACGTGGGCCGCCGTGACCGATACCTGTGAAATCATTTCTAGAGAAATCGACCTCCCCCTTCCAGCAGAGGAGATCGCCTACATAACGATGTACGTCATCATGGCACAGGATCTCAATCGTCGCCTCAAACCAACCCGTGGTCCGCGCGTCGTCGTCGCTTGTCCCACTGGCGGAGTGACCGTGTGGATGCTGCTTTCACGACTTCGCACTGAACTTCCCGAACTCGAGATCGTTGGGGTCGTCTCGCTGCTCCATCTCCATAAGATTGATCCTGATCGCATTAATGCCATCATCAGTACGGTCGAATTGACCTATCACGACCTCCCTGTTATCACCATAAGCCCTCTCGTCAACGAGGAGGAAGTCCAAAGAATCCGACGAGAGCTACATTTGATCAGCACGGAGTTTGGGACGAAGCGGAAAGCATGATCGATAAGACCAACAAATAGGAGAGGTCTTGGCACAAGGAAGCCACAGACAAGCCAAAGTGAATTCCTGGATCGAAGAAGAGTTGGTGGTCACCCGGCTGCATGCCACCTCTGCCAAGGATGCCATCGCTCGGCTTGGCGGATTGCTGCACAAACATGGTTATGTGACGGACAGCTTTGTCGAAGCTGCGCTCGAGCGCGAGGAGATGTATTCGACAGGTCTCGCGACACCCACCCTTCCCGTCGCCATCCCACACGCCGGCGCCGAACACGTTCGACGCACCGGGATCGCGATCGGTATTCTCGACAAACCTGTCGACTTCAACCTAATGGGCACACCTGACCATACACTCTCCGTGAAAATTGTGTTTCTTCTCGCCGTGCGACACTCAAAGGCACTGGGCTCATTCATGACGGCGATCGTGGAAATCCTTCGTGACAAAGACCTCTTACCCAGAATCGCTAATGCAAATGGTGAACGAGAGATCGTAGATTTGATGATGGTCAACCTCCCCACTCCAGAGGCGCTGTAATGAAAGTTGCAGACATCACGGTAAAACATGGCCGCGGGAATGGGATACGTTCAAGGTAGACACCTAATACATGAAACTGGCAAGCACCGAAATTACGCGGAAGGATCCTCATGAGCGAGCTTGAAGGAAACTTCGACACGAAACATTACGCGCAAAGCGCGCACGAGCACATCGCTTATCTCACCCAATCGATTGGTGGCCGTGGGAGTTGTACACCAGAAGAGAAGGAGGCAGCCGAGTACATTGCGCAGCAATTGCGCAATTTGGGAGCGCTGGAGGTTCATTTCGAGCCCTTCCACGGTGCCCACTCTGCCTACGCGCGCTACGTCATAATCTTTGCACTCGCGCTGCTCAGCACCGCAATTACGCTTGCCTGGCGCCATCCAGCAACGGCCTCTCTGGCCGCCTTTCTCCACGGCCTGGGAATCTTAGGTATGATTGCCGAGAGCGATTTCTCACCTAATTGGACTCATCAGCTCATCCCCAGCCGCCCAAGCCAAAATGTTCTTGGGGTTTTATCGGCTCAGCGGAAATCTTCGAAGCGGGTGGTGCTCACTGCACACATGGACTCGCATCGCACCCCCATTTTCAATTCAAATCGCTTCTGGCAGCGTGTATACAATCTTGGGTTTAAATCCCTCTTCGGTTCCTTGATCGCCGGAAGCTTCATCCACCTATTCATTGCTCTTCGGGAGCTATTTTGGTTGCGAGGTCTCCTTCTTATCCCTTCGGGGATCTTGCTCGTCGGCATTTTGCTTTTCCTTCATGCGGACCTCACGCCTTTCTCACCCGGCGCTTACGATAACGCCTCAGGTGTCGCTTCCGCTTTGGCGCTCGCCGAAAGAGTAGCCGCACATCCGCTCGAAATGACGGATGTGACCATCGCGATGCTGGGATGCGAGGAAAACGGGGCGTGGGGTGCATATGCGCTTTATGAAGCTCATTCCGATGAATGGCGGAACGCGATCGTGATCAATCTCGACCAAATGGCAATGGGGACGATCTACATCCGGGCTCGCGAAGGGATACTCGTCCGCTATCATCCTAAGCCGGAGATGCTGGCACTTGCACATCACGTGCACGAAAAAATGCCCTACCTGGGAGTCTTCGAGCGCGTCAGCCAAGCGTTCAGTGATGCAACCTTGGCATATAAAAACGGCATTTCAGCACTCTCACTCGGCACAACGCCAACAAAGCCAGGCGCCACGATACATCGCCATCGCATGTCCGATACGATCGAGCATGTAGAACTTGACGCCTTGCGCGCTACACAGCGTTACGTGTGGGGATTGCTCCAAGCCATCGACATGGGTGTAGGAGACGACTTCGGTGTCTGAAGAGCCTCTCGTCGCCGTCACGATGGGTGATCCAGCAGGCGTGGGCCCGGAGGTGACACTTAAGGCTATCCAGCGGGAGGAAGTCTGGCGCGCTGCGCGGCCAATTGTCATTGGCGACGCGCGCGTCCTCGATGAGGTCTCCGAACGACTCGGATTAGCGACGCAAATCGACTCGCTCGGCGACGTAGAAGAAGCATCATTTGAGAACCATAGGGTCCAGGTCCTCGACCTTGCCAACGTGGAACTCGAGGACCTAAAACCAGGTCAGGTGTCCACGATGTGCGGGCACGCCTCCGTCGCCTACATCGACAAGGCACTCGATCTGGCGCTTTCCGGAACCGTTTCTGCCATGGCAACCGGTCCGATCAATAAATCCGCCCTTCAAGCCGCAGGCTATCCATTCCGAGGTCACACGGAGTTGTTGGCAAAACGGTGTAAATCCGCACACGTTGCGATGATGCTGGTCACACCCGGTCGCGGAGAGACTCCTATGTGGCTGCGCGTCGCGCACGTCACGACGCACATCGCGCTAGCACAGGTACCAGGCACGCTCTCGCAGGCGCGCATCTTAAAAACAATTGAGCTATCTGCTCAGGGCCTGCAACAGCTAGGGATTGATCGACCACGTCTCGCACTAGCGGCATTAAACCCGCACGCCAGCGATGAGGGGCTCATGGGAGTTGAAGAATCCAGCCTGCTTCACCCGGTAATAGAAACTGCGCGCAAAAAAGGCTTCGATCTCACAGGACCAATCCCGGCGGATACCGTCTTCCTCCGTCACATGCAAGGTGAATTCGACGGCGTTATCGCTCTCTACCATGATCAAGGACACATTGCGGTAAAAACCCACGGCTTCGACCGCGCAGTTAACATCACCCTCGGCCTCCCCGTCGTCCGAACCTCCGTGGATCATGGCACTGCTTTTGATATCGCCTGGCAAGGCGTCGCCAAGGAGGACAGCCTGGTCGAGGCTATCCGGCTTGCATCACAATTAGAGCGAGGTTCTCGCCAGCGAGGAGAGAAGTATGTTGCTTGAAGTATTACGTGAAGAGGTACTCGACAAAGCGAAACAAATGGTTATCGATGGATTAGCATACGGTTCCGGCGGGAACATCAGCGCCCTTGATCGAGAATCGGGCTTGATTGCCATCACGCCGAGCGCCATCGAATACTATAAGATGAAAAGTGAGGACATCGTCATCATCGACCCCCACGGGAAGGTCGTTGCAGGGCTTTGGAAGCCAACGAGCGAAACACCCATGCACTCGATCTTCTATCGCCAGCGTGAAGATGTCGGCGCTGTGGTTCACACCCATGCGCCCTATGCCTCCGTCTTCGCCATTATCAACGAACCGATACCCATGGTCGTTACGGAAGCGGCATTGTGCATCGGAGAACCGGTCAAAGTTGCGCCCTACCTTCGACCTGGAACCGAAGACCTGGCGCAACTCGTTCTTGAAACGATGGGGGAGGGCGTCGCCGTCCTCCTGGGTCAGCATGGGATGCTCACCGTCGGTCCGGATTTGAGAGAAGCCTATGAGACCACGGTTGCTACAGAGATTTCTGCCCGCTTAACAATTCTAGCGCGATCGATGGGAACAGAGCCCTCTTCTTTGGATTTAGGTGAAGTCGCCGTACTTCGCAAGCTTCATTTACTCGGTTACCATCCAACAACAAACGAGGCCTGACCTGGAGGTAGCCACCTTTTAGTAAAGAGTGAGAGACAAGAAATCTAGGAGATCATCCTATGAGCAACTCATCCATGCGAGCAATGATGTATCTGGGGCCAGAACACATCGAGCTACAACAAACCCCCAGACCGGAACCAGGAGACGATGACATCCTGGTGAAAATTCGTGCCGCAACGACGTGCGGCACGGACGCGAAGACATATCGCCGTGGACATCACCTCTGCCCACCTCCTAGCCTCTTCGGGCACGAGTTCGCCGGCGACATCGAAGCTACTGGTGCCAATGTTAAGAATTTCAAAACTGGCATGCGCGTTGTCGCGCACAACAGCGCGCCTTGCCAGACTTGCTATTACTGCAAACATGGACAACACAACTTGTGTTCGGATTTGCTCTTTAACTTTGGAGCATTTGCCGATTATGCCCTTATCCCCGGCCCCATCGCCCAGCTCAACACGTTTGAGATTCCCGATCATCTTTCGTATGCGCAAGCCTCGATCCTGGAGCCATTCACTACCGTGGTGCATGGCCAGCGCGTGATTCAAATTCAACCGGGCGAAATTGTGGCGATCATTGGCGCCGGAGGTCCCATCGGACTGATGCACTTGCAGATGGCGCTCCATTCCGGCGCCGCATATGCGATTGCCGTTGACTTGAGCGACACGCGGCTAAAGGTCGCCGAAGAAATGGGTGCGACAACCACGATCAATCCACAAGTCGAAGATCCTGTCGAAGTCATCTTTTCACTCACGGGGGGTCGAGGCGTGGACGTCGCGATCGAAAGCGCTGGCAGCAAAGAAGCCTGGCTCACAGCGGTCAACGTTGTGCGCAAGGGAGGACGGGTGCTTTGGTTTGGTGGTCTGAAGGGTGGTACTCCTATTGAGTTGGACACACACAAGGTCCACTATGGAGAGCTGACTCTCTATGGTACCTTTCACGGCACGCCCTTAGACGTTCTCCGCGCTTTCGAGTTAATCTCCTCTGGTGTGATCGATACACAGGCCTTGATCTCGGGTGAACTCCCTTTGGAGCAAGTGGAGGATGCACTGAAAATGATGATGCGGGGCGAGGTAGTGAAGATGGTCATCAATCCCGAGTTGGACTCATAGACCAGTTGTACCTTGTGAGTCCTTCTATGACTACGAATGGAATTTGAGGGAATATGTAGTGGCAAATTGGGTTCAAGTATTCCTCAAGGGGCATCATGATGATTGCGGGTAAACGATCCATGCAAGTTGCCATGTACTATGCAAATGATGATATCCGTATCGAGGATCACCCTATTCCAACGATCGGACCTGGTGACCTGCTGGTGAAAACAGAAGTGTGCGGTTTGTGCGGAGGCGAGACGATGGAATGGTACCTCGCCTCACGCGCGCCAAAGGTGCTGGGGCACGAGCCTACTGGAGTCGTTGTAGACGTTGGACCAGGCGTGACCAAGTTCAAGCCAGGCGATCGAGTGTTTGTCCACCACCATGTGCCCTGCATGTCCTGTCACTTCTGTCATCGAGGCCGCTATACGCTCTGTGAACACTTCAGCAAAACCAAGATCGAACCCGGTGGCTTCGCTGAATTCTTTCGCGTTCCTGCAGAAATTGTCCAATTCGATACCTTGCCCCTACCCGAGAGTGTTTCCTTCGCAGCAGGGACGGTCATCGAGCCGATGGCGTGCACCTTGAAGGGCGTCAAACAAACGCCTTTACACCCGGGAGACTCCGTCGCCATCGTGGGACTTGGATTCATGGGGATGTGTTACCTGCAGTTGTTGTCCCTCACCCAGGCAGGTAATATCTTCGGGCTGGACTTCAGCGAATGGCGATTGGAGAAGGCACGCTCCTTGGGCGCCACATACACTATCAATCCCCAGCGAGAGAATGCGGTGGAGAAACTGCGAGACCTCAACGCCGGGTTCGGGGCAGACGCCGTGTTTGTCACCGCGCCGAACGTCGCCGCCTGGGAGACTGGACTAGCGTTGTGTGAAAAAGGCGGGCAACTCCATCTTGGTGCCCCCCCACCTCCTGGGACGGAATGGAGCGTCGACCCCAACGAACTGTACTTCAGTGAGATCCAGATAAATTCTACCTACTCGGCGAACCACGTGGATACGCAATCTGTGCTCGACCTACTAACTGCAAGACGGCTGGATGCAGAAGCGTTGATCACGCACCGCTTCGGTCTGGATGGTGTTGAGCAAGCGATCCGTCTCCTTTTAGAGGCCGATGCGTCCTTGAAATCAATCATCTATCCAGGGCAACGGGGAATTGAAATCCAAGAAGAGAGAAGCGAATGAAAGATACGAGTGTTTCTGTAAAGTGGACAGGGAAGCGTCAATTTATTGGCACTGATAGCGGGAACCACTCTGTCGTGATGTCGTCGCACAATGGTGACAATCATACCGGGGTTAATCCCTCAGAGATGTTGCTTCTGGCACTAGGTGCTTGCAGCGCCTACGACGTTGTTTCAATCTTGGAAAAGAAACGCTATAGACTAGATGGCCTCGATGTATTCGTCAAGGCCTCCCAAGAAGACGACCCTCCCTGGACGTTCCGACGCATTCTGCTGGAATTTCGCGTGAAATGCCGGGACCTTAACGAAAAAGACTTTCGCCAAGCGGCGGAACTTTCTCTGGAGAAATATTGCTCCATTGCGGCCACGGTAAGTGGTCGCGCGGATATCTCCTATAGCTTTGAGATCATCGAAGATGAATACGATCCTTCAGATTGAATCCCACAAGGCATAGTGTCGATAAAGGAGGTGTTCAATGGATGGTATACGCGTGGTAGCCGATCTCATGGCGCTTTCTGCACGCACCGCCCCGAAGTCAGTTGGGCAAGACTTCGTAGTCATCGAGATCTTGGAGGGTCAAGCCGTAGAACGCCTGGGAAACGCAATGATAGAATACGGACGGAAGACGGGTAGAGATAATTTCGACCGAGATGGCGATAACGTACTCAATTCTCCGGCGGTTATCTTGATCGGCGTCAAGGATGCGGAGACGGCCGGCCTGGATTGTGGTGCTTGCGGGGAAGACTCTTGCCTGCAGATAAATACCTTCGAGGGCGAGTTTAGGGGTCCGCAGTGTGCATTGCGCCTTCTGGACATGGGGATCGCGCTCGGTTCAGCGGTTAAGATGGCCGGGATCATGAATGTGGACAATCGCATCATGTATCGTGCGGGTGTCCTTGCGCGGGAAACAGGACTGATAGACGCCGACTTTGTCATGGCGGTCCCGCTGTCTGCGACAGGAAAGAGCATCTATTTTGATCGTTCACCAAGCACCACAGCGAAAAATGTTGCGCCAAAATCATCATGATACGAATTTGGCGACCATGCTTCCCACATTCAGCGGTAGATATGAGCACTCAATTTTCGGATACCCATTTCGATAGAAAGTGACAAGTACGTGTATGTGTCGGGGTGTAAATCAGAATGAGTTGTAACTCTTAAAATC
>JABAOH010005813.1_pt1 | contig 30439 bp, 23 predicted proteins | sample 7062181 | NCBI WGS metagenome assembly JABAOH01 (sample SAMN14538630, study PRJNA623070) | marine sediment metagenome | biome: marine biome [ENVO:00000428]; feature: marine pelagic biome [ENVO:01000023]; material: deep marine sediment [ENVO:00002113]; isolation source: pool of 5 deep marine...
CTGAGCCCGTACGTGCTCCGCATTTTCAAATCGCCGGCCTCTTCATCCAGCAGCCGAATCGAGCAGGCCTTGACGCCGACAATCCTCACCGCCGCCTCCGCTAACTTATCCAGCACCTCCTGAAGCGAAAACTCGCCCGCAACCAGCGTGGAAAGCTGATAAATCTGCTCATCTCTTTCTATTTGTTTCTTTGTCTTTTTCACCATAATCAACCAATATTACAAACCAACCGGATTATACTCAACTTACCACCCCCGGTGAACCTTAATTTATTCTACTGTTGCCACTTGCATTAAGAAATGAGTGGGGATATTATACGTATCCCGACTCTAATTGGTTCGAATAAACAATACGATATACGCAATACGACATACGAAAAATGATTGCCAAACACATAATTTTCGTCGGCCGAGTTCAGGGCGTCGGCTTTCGCTTCACCGCCCAAAGAGCAGCCCGTCGCCGTCAGTTGACCGGCTTCGTCCGCAACCTTTGGGATGGAACCGTCGAGATGCTCGCCCAGGGACGTCCTGACGACGTAGATGATTGCATCCAGGACTTAAAAGAGTATTTTACCGGCTATTTAAGAGAAACGAAAATTGAAGAAGTCCCACCCGACCCAAAATACTCAGACTTCCAAATCACCTTCTAACAAACCCGCCCCAAAATTCCTCTGCTATGCATCTCAGCGACATACGATATACGCAAAATGCAATATGCAATACGACACTATTCCGCCAGGTGTCGGATAAGGCCGAGTTTCCGAGGCACAACAAGGTCCGCGGTTCTGGCCGGCTGGTCTTCCTTTATTTTGTAATTGACGTCCATTATCTCGATAAATTCCGCTGTGTAATCCTTTAACACGCCGCAGTATTCGAATATCTTATCACCCTTAATCATCTCAAGCACTACCTTGTGCCCGATATATCTCTCCAATAGCGGCTCAAAAGATGTCCCCACCGAACCCATCAATTCCTGTTTCATCTGGGAGACATATTTATCCTGAGAAGTCAGCATCTTGCCCGCGGGTGTGGCCTTTTTGGCCTGGCTGATTAGCAGATTCACTATTTCCATCACCGAATCTCTTATCGTTTTGAAAACGTTTTTTATCTTTCTTTTAAGTCTTCGTAGCACTGTCGGATGATACGTCTTTTCCAATTCTTTTTCTCTGGCCTTCTTATTCTCATCGCTGAGCTCATCATGGAACCTAATCACAGCACCAATCTTCGGATACTCATATTTATACAGAATATAACTGGCCTCATCGTGCCCTTGTTCATCTTCTTGTTTTTCCTGATATACAAACTCCAGCCCTGTATTCTCCACCCTCAATTTACCCCAGATTGTCTTGCCTGATGTATCCTCTAATGTCACCATATTCTGCTCAAAATCTTTCAGGCACTTATCTTTTCTTCTTTTTCTTATAAAAGCGCCAACACCCGCAGCAAAGATAATAAAAAGTATGGTTATAGCAGTTGCACTTTCACCAAACATAATATTTATTTAGCTCCCAAATCTATTCGTGGCTTTTTCGCCTTAAATCTGTGCCAGGATGACGGTATAATTCTTCCCGTAAAACTCGGCACATTTCGGGCAGGTGGTATAGAAAAAGTACATCTTCTTAATCTCTCTGGCCTTTGCTTTGACATAGTCTTTCATTTCTTTCGCCCACTGTCCGGCATTTTTGTACGGCCCTTCAAAGACCTTGGTCATAAAAGTCCCCGATATCCTGGCCATCTCTGCCCCCGGCACCTCTTTAGCCACTGCGATGTATATATCAGCTCCCCAGAGAGATTTCTCATCAGAAAGCATAAGGGGTGTCGGCACAAGAGCATCGGCCTGCTTAATCATTTCCATATTCTTTACCATCACTTTTCCGAAGTTTAGCGGGATGTGAAAGAAACTCCTGACATGGTCTTTAACAAATAGCTTATCCTGAAAAGTTATCTCTTTTTCATCCCACGGCCCGGGATCGAATCTCGGACAGCATCCGGTCTGTGAATTTTCATAAAGCTTGTCCATAACTATTACCTCATTTTTTACAATAAAAGTTTTGCAAAATTTTAGTCCTTATTTGGCTTGAACGTCAAACTTAATCTTCACAAAACGCGGCCGATAGATACGCGCATCCGCCGCCATCTTCCAGAAGTCAGTGGAATTGCAAACATAGGTAGTTATTAACTCATCCTTCTTTGAAATCTCAGGATGCGCCTTTGCCGCGTAGCAAAAATACGTGTTATGCCACTGGACCTCGGTACATTCGTAAACCTTATGGGCACTACTCCACGGCCCAACCGGCGTCGGCGAAAACCGCATCAGTATATTCTTCGACAATCCATTTTCCGTATAGACGACAACGTACTGCTTGATCGCCGGCTGATAACAGACCGAATACTCCGTAGCCGTCCCGTTGAAAAGCCCGGAGATACCCGTCATACAGGACAGCCAATTACCATCGCTAAAGAAACGCCACTGTTCAAAGTCCGTTATTCTTTTATATGGCACGCGAGCGACTATCATGCTTCGCCCGCTCATTCCTTTACTCCAGTCTTCATCGGCGCCGTAGATATAGACAAAATCCCCGTCCCTCATAACAGCCGAGCCAAAAAACAAATTGCCGTCCTTCGAAGTATCGCCCGTAAGGAATTTTGTATTGTCTGAATCGCCATTTCATCGGGTCATCCTGTGGATTTTCCACTTCACCCAACCACGTCCCGATGTGTTTGAATCCAAATACACCCTCTTCACCGGTTTTGACTATTTGCATCAAAAACAGGTATAATTTCCCGTCGGCTACGATGCCGTCAAATATCCAGAACCACCCCGTCCCGTCGGCCGGCTTGATAAACGCCGCCGGCTTTCCGTCCTTTGTTGTCTGCCAGAAAAACTTAACGGAGGCTGTCGCAGGCTCTTTGCCTCGCTGAAGCGCAATCGAGTTGTTCACCATTGTTGCGCCCTTGTGCTTTCCTTCAACAATATCACCAATCCACGTATCACCGTACAACCAGAGCGTTACATCATCAGCCAATGCCACCGAGTACACCGCATCGGCACCCGTCCAGCCTTCTGTCCTGGTAAACAGCGCATTATATCCCGGCAGCGGCTCAACAGAATACCCCGGCAGCGGACCAGATGCACAACCCAAAAGCAAAAGGACAAACAAAACCGACCCAGCTATCAAATTTCTAATCGCCATACTCTCACTATTTATTCCACTACGACCGCTGTGCCCTTGGCCGAAGCCATCAAAAGCGATTTGTTTTTGGAGCCGATGTTATCGTAATCCAGAGAAAAGCCGACAATGGCGTTGGCGCCCAATTTCAACGCTTCTTCTTTTGCTTCTTTTATAACATCATCCTGCATATCCTTCATAACTTCCTGATACGAGGCCGACCGTCCGCCGAAGATATCGCGAAAATGCGTGAAGAAATCACGGATAATATTGACCGCCCGAACGTTCCGCACGATAACGAAACCTTTATATTCCTTGATTTTAATTCCGTCTAAAATCGGCGTCGTAAAGATTTGAACATCATTCATTGGACTTCATTCTCCCTTCATTTATCATTACGTTAATTCTCGATTCGTCTGATATATACCGCTAATTCTCTGCCGATGCCATCAGGTTTTTGCCAGCTTTGATTACCGGCTTCGACTTTTACTTCTGCTCGTCTAACCTCTTTTCCGGCTACACAATCAAACCAGCGAAATTCATATGTCCCCGGCCTCATATCTTTCAGTCCAATCTTACCTTGCAGCTCCGGAGAATAAGCGATGTAACTGAATCCAGGCAGCGCCAACACATATTTTGTCCCTGCAAATTTCAACTCATCGTGTGGCGCCATCTCATTAAAGTTGGTGGACTCGAAAAAGCGCACGAGATTTCCGCAATCTTCAAGGTCACTCTTCGCTGTCATGGCAATATCCATCTCCAGAATCATTACATAAGCACCACCCATCGCACACGCCCAACTCTTCTTGCGCGTATCCTGCCCACTCCTAAAGCCTGCCGCTTCAGACATATTAAGATTGTATCTGCCTTTTGCCTGCTTGAAGGCGCTAACCATACCATCATGCAGAGCATCGGCGCTTGACACATTATACTGGATGGCAAACTGGTCGATGTTCGGCGCATCTGCAAACTCCGAAAAATCCAGCCCATTAAGCTTGTGCACAGCTATCACGTGGTCATGATCGTCGGCACCCTGAATCTCCGCCGCGATATTTTTCACCCGCTTTACGCTTAACGCTTCCTGGTATTCCTCCGCGATGCACCATATCAGATTCTTATGATGCTTGATTCTATCAACTATCGTATGGATAAAATCTCTCTCTGCTCCACCTACCACATCGCCTGTATTCCAGAGCCGCGCACTATCGTCATAGAGAAAAAAGTATATAACAATGCCGTTCCTGTCCATTTCTGTGAACCACTCTTCCCACTGCGCGAGCACCTTCAAATTGATGCTTTTAGGCGGGTCGTTATTTACAAATGGATTATGCGTTTTATCTCCGTCGCCGCCGTGAGAGCGTACCGCCATCAGGTAAATACAATTGGCGCCGGTCCCTTTCATTTTCTCTATCAATTTCATTTGGTCACCGTCACGAGTTCCATCCGGCTGCATCTTCCCTCGATAAAGAAAATCCTCCGGGTCGCCCGGCCCGCACATAAAGAAAGGCCCACCACTTCTGCGTTTGAGCCACTGTGGATGCTCGGGATCGACAATGATTTGGCCGGTTTGAGGTCCCGATATTGTCACCGAATCTTTGAGAAGCTTTAGCGCATGGTTCTCCATTTCGCTTCCCCGAATCCTGGTGTCGTTCCAGCTTATAATCAGGTCCATGCCCGGCATAACAACCATAGCCCGCAGGCCGCCATGTCCGAAGCAGCCGTATGTATCTAACGGCACATCCGGCCAATGCCTTGCGCCGTCACGACCAACACCATTAGTCCACCACAGCCAGCTATAGCTGCCGAGGTGGTCGCACTGATTATCCGGGATTCTTTTTGAGCCTATCGAACGCTGTCCCGGTATCATCTCCGCTTTTTGACCGGCCGTCCGTGGAATCGAATTCGACAGAGGGTTCTTCACCGCCATCATCGCATGCCTTGGATTGACTAATTGCTTGTCTTTCCATTTGCCTTTGCGCAAATACAATAATCCGAATCGCGTAAAATCCCGCGGAGAAATCGCCAATCGGCCGGGCCTGTCCTTTACTCCGAAGGTCATAAACGTCGGATTGTCCTGGCATTGAAGCTGGTCGGTAAGCTTAGGATGCAGGACATCCGCATCCACCGTTTCATAACTAACACCGTAGACCTTCTTAAACAGCGTGTCCCAGAAAAGTGCCATCTGCCAGTCGTTATAAGCGTAGGCTGTCCCCGGCGCCTCAGCAAGACCGTAGCATGATGTCTGGTTTGCGAAGTCCCTCCATCTAATATTTCTATCTTTATAGCCAAGATTCTTGTTAATTTGATTCAGCCGTGGTTCCCACTTGTTGACCTTTTCGTCAAGTCCGGAGATTTTGCCGTCCTCTACGGCCTTAAACAAAAAGTGCGAGTAAAAAGGTTTTGCCGCTGAGGCAACATCTTTTCGCCTGCTCGCATCGCCCCAGGTATAAACCATATACCCATGCCGCACCACACAGCCGAATCCACCGGCGTAATCACTCAATTCCTTCAGCTTCTTTGCTTCCAAGCCGACTTCCTCCGGGCTTTTCTTTGCCCATTCCTTCCCCGGATACACCGGCCCGACGTCGTCTGCTTGTATCTCTGCAATACTCAAAAACAAAATGATCAAGAGGACCGCAGATAACATTTTTATTAGCTTCATTTCAGCTTTTCTCTGTTTAGTCATGACCTTAACGCTCGGCTGTTAAGTTGTCTTTGACCAATGATTTGCCTAATTTCCCGTGGTCGCTGGCCACATCGACCAGAACATTGTCGGCGAACAGTACAGATTGACTTGTCTGACCTTCGACCCTTAGCGCCTTCGGCCGAACGCTCGAAAACAGGTTGCCGACCACGGTGACATTGGAGGTGCCGTTAAGGACCATACCGGCCGCCACCAGGTCATTCGTCCCGCGTTTTAACTTGCCGTCACCGAGGTAGCTGTTGGAAAAGTTGTTGCCGGTAACCGTAATGCGCCCGCTGTCCGGCCCGATGCTAAGAGCTTCGGGTCCGGAAATAGTAAACGTGTTAGCACTCACGGTGCAGCCGTGGGCATCGCGAAGGTCTATCCCGCCGGAACTGTTGTGCGCAATCACATTGGCACTAAGCGCAATACCGTAACAGTCTCTGTCGAACACAATGGCTGTCCCCGCGCATTCTTCTATCATATTGCCTGAAACGACCGAGCCGTAGGTATTCTCAATCACAATACCGTGACCCAAATGGTCGTCGAGGTTGTTGCCCGTCATACAGAGGTTGAAGCCGTCGATGAATCTGACGGCATCGTGGTTTTCCTCGAACTGGTTCGCCGAGACAACAACATCATGGCAGCCTATCACGTTCAGACCGGTCTTTTTATTATAAGTCATCAGCGAATCGCATATCCGCGGGTCCTCGTAGCAGTAGTAAAGCTGAATGCCGTCGCCGCCGTGATAGCTGACGGTGACACCATCGATGAAGATTTCGTTTATTCGCCTGGCCTCGATACCGTGGCCGCTCTTTTCATTGCCGGTGACGCGAAAGTTAGCTAATTGAATCCGCCACAACTCAGCCTTTCGGCTGTCACCTCCACTTGGGTGCTGAAGTATCAGAGAGCTCTTGCCTTCGGCGTTAATATTCTTGATATGCGTGGCCGTCCCGGCACCTTCAATAAGCACGTCAGGCTTGGTTACCTTCAGCGGCTCACTAATCTCGAACGTACCCGGCGGCAAACGAACAACGCCGCCTTCATCCGGCAGGGCATCTATTGCCGCCTGGATAGTCGCATAACGGCCGGCTTCAATAACGATCCGCGCCCCCGGCAGCCGCTGACCGGAAGGATTATTATGCACCCCCTGACCGCCCGTAATATTAAAGACACTCACAATAACCACGATTACTGCTATCATAATTGTCGTCCGGTATATTCGCTTCATTTGCATTTCTCCTGAATAAGATTTGCATTTAATTCTCAATCTTTATACCTTTGTTAAAATCCCGCACCCCTTAAAAAATCCAAACTGTTCACAATCAACTGCAATGTAAGCTACGCCGCCTTCATTACCTCACCCAGGGCCTTTATTGTCAAATCTATATCCCCTGCACTGATACCATAGTGAGTTACCGCCCGAAGTCGATTGGGCCCCACCGCCAGCAATTTGACTTCTTTCTTATTAAGTTCGGTCACCAGCTCATTAGGTGACATTCTGTCCTCGTCCAGCTCGAAGTAAATGATATTTGTTTGCACTTTTGTCAGCTCAATCGACAATCCGCTTATACTCGCTATCCCTTCAGCCAGCCGCTGGGCATTTTCATGGTCTTTTGCCAATCTGTCCACCATCTCTTCCAGTGCTTTAATACCTGCCGCGGCAATCACCCCGGCCTGGCGCATCCCGCCCCCCAAAACTTTGCGCGCCCGCCGTGCCTCCGCGATAAAATCGCTCGAACCGCAAACCACCGAACCCACCGGCGCCGATAGACTTTTTGAAAGGCAGAAACTCAGTGAATCAACGTTCGCAGTCAGCTCTTTGACGTCAACCCCCAGAGCAACAGCGGCATTAAATATCCGTGCGCCGTCAAGATGTACCGAAAGGCCGTGCTCTTTCGCCAGTGCTGCAACTGAATCGATGTACTCGGGACTGAGCGCAGAACCGCTGCATCGGTTATGGGTGTTCTCCAGAGATATCAGCCGAGTCCGGGGAAAGTGCACGTTATCACCGCGAATGGCCCCCTCGATGTCCTCCAATCTCATCGTACCGTCAGGCTGATTGCTTATCGTATGCGGGTGTATCCCGCCCAGCGTTGCCATACCGCCGGCTTCGTAAAGAAACGTATGTGACCGGTCCCCCAAAATCACCTCCTCTCCACGCGCACAATGAGTAAGAGTGCACACCAAATTTCCCATCGTCCCGCTGGCCACCAGAAGTGCCGCTTCCTTTCCCATCCGCTCGGCGGCCATTTTTTCAAGCCGGTTCGTCGTTGGGTCTTCGCCGAAAACGTCATCGCCTAATTCAGCGCGGTAAATGGCTTCCCGCATCGATGGTGTCGGCAAAGTAACAGTGTCACTGCGTAAATCAATTGTCTTCATCAGCTATCTCCCATACAAAATTACTATAAATAAAGGATAATTTTTCCCACTTGCAATCCGCACAATAACCAAAACCAAAGCCCCCGTCAATCCAAATCCATCAATCATCAATCGCAAATTGGCAGGACATTCCGAGCGAAGCAAAAAACCTCTTCGCCGTCACTTCCGCGCACTGCTTCCTTACTTCGGCATTCGCCATCGGATATTAGTGCCGTTTCCAATAAATAAGTTTAACTTTTTGATTCGCCTTCGGCGAAGCTATTGAAATAGATTCCTCCGCTTCGCCCCCGTGCTTTCTTGCGAAAGCAAGAAGGGGGGCTTCGGTCGGAATGACAGTACATATAAAATGTTAGACTAACTTTTTAGAAACGGCATAGAATATTCATTTGCAACCTGCGTACACGTTTAGTATTATAAAAAAGATAATACCAACAGCAGCCTTACAAAACTGTAGCACAAGAGAAATTTCGGAGAACGATGAGAGGTAAAACCAACCATGAATTATAAAACATATTCCACTAAGCACACAAAAAGAGGCTTTACCCCGTTAGAAATAAGAACCCCTAATCGTAAAAGCGGAAGATTTCTAACTTGCCCCGTTAGAACAAACTTTTCTAATGGGGCGGGATTCACGTTAATAGAACTTTTAGTAGTGATTGCTATCATTGCCCTATTATTGGCAATTCTGATGCCAGCCATGCGAAAAGCAAAGGAATTTGCAAAAGAGACATCGTGCAAATCCAACCAAAGATCAATAGGATTAGCCATACTGATGTACCTTGGCGACAATGACATGAAACTTGCCGATCCGAAGAACGCCAACAGATTCCTGTGGTACGATGCAAGAGGCCGTCTTAGAAAGACCAATGATAACGACGCCTATTGGGGTATTGTCTATATAGATTACCTTAAGGACAGAAAGATTTTTGGTTGTCCGAGTTTAACACGTGTGCCGGATCTAATATACGATGTCGATCCCGAGGCTATTCAAACAGCGGCCCAGGGTCTTAGCGGCTATGCCAGAGGCAGAGATACAACTGAGATACGGCCTCATTCGGAATTTATCATCTGCCACGACCACGCCGAACCAAGATTCGAACAGGATACCCGGGACATGCTTTTCAATAGCGGCCCCGGCACCCTCAATATAACTGACTACCGCAAGGGCGGCCATCGTCAGGATTTTTACCGCGACATCTTCAGACACAATATAAGGAGACAAGAAGACTTCAGGACAGGCGGACGCCTTAATGTTCTATGGCTGGATGGACATGTCAGCTCCATTGAAGAAACCACAGGCGACGATGTCCCCAAAAGGTGGTACACCGGTGAAAGATAAAACTGAAAGTCTGACCACTAAAAAAGGGCTTATATCGAGCCATTCAATATAAGCCCCAAACTGATACAAATCTTCTATATCAACCCCCCTTAGATATGAAAAATACGGCGTTATCTAATGGGGGTCAATCCCGTAGTTTTTAACTGCAAGCTAAATCACACGGCTTACGGTGCCGTTGGATAAAGACGAATATCGTCAAAGTACATAGTACCTGAACCGCCGGCCTGTGGATTGTTCTTATTACCCAGACCAAGGGAAATCGTATCGACATTAGTCAGGTTCACGCCCTGGTCTGCAAATGCCTGTAGAGGGATACTCCATTCTGTCCATCTGCCTGTCTGTGCTGCATCAAGATTATCATGAGAGACCACAGCGCTACCATTAAGAGCAACATACAAAGTCTCGGCAGCGTTAGCCGAATTGCCCCTGAACCAAATCGATAACGTGGTAATACCATTCTCGGTCCAATCACGCGGATAAGTCAGAGTTAAAGTTGCCTCAGAGTAACCAACGCTGTTGTCGTAGAAGAGCGGCATCGACTGGTTGCCTCCGTGAACGATAGTTTGCTCGGCAAAAGGAGGAGCGTCATAACCAACTAAAGAACCGTTTGTCGGGTCGTCATATCCGTCTATCCACGCGTTAAATATCCTGTTGCTCTCGGGGTTGGTTGGGTCAAGGTCATTGTAGCTCTCAAAATCGTCCACGACAAGGAAGTTGGCGGTCGTGAAGCTCCAGAGGATGCCCGGCCACGGACTATCCGGATTGGTGTTATTGACCTCGTCAACACGCCAGTAGTAGGTGGTATTCCACTCAAGCATTCCGGGGTCATAGCTCTCAGCACCAAGGTCTCTGGTGCCTTTATACTCCGGCGAGCCGGTATCGGCATTTTTCACGGCATCTTTATCTGTTCCGAAATAGACCTCATGCGAAGCAGCAAAGACACTCGGCGAGAAGGTAATAATCTGTGTCTGCTTTACATCCACAGCGCCGTTAGCCGGATTCGGATCCCCGACGGCGCCCTGCGTAGTAAAGCTCCAGACATCGCCTTTATACGTATCGATGGCGTCAAACTCATCGACCCGCCAGTAGTAAGTTTTAGCCAATTCAAGTGTGCCGGGGTCATAAGTTGCATTTCCCTGAGGGAGACCTCCGGCGGCATTGCTGACATCGTCAAAATTCTCGCCAAAGTACACAGTGTGCAATTTAGACCCGAAACCTGCCGTCCAGCTAAGGTCTGCATCCAGGTCTACCTGCTCGGCAGCATCAGCCGGGTCGGGGAAGTATGCAGTCTTGGGTGGAATACTAAAGCTCCATATATCGCCTTTCCACGGACTGTTCGGCTCGGAGTCATTGACCTCGTCAATCCGCCAGTAGTATGTCGTACCGGGAACAAGACCGTCCGGATAAGCAAATCCGGGAAAGCCGACAACAGTAAACGTTGCGGCTTGATTGCCAATGAACGTGCCTTCGGCGCCTTCGTTAACGGCGTCAAAATTGTCGCCCAAATACACATCGTGCGATACTGCATAGTCTCCCGCCCGCCAGCTAAGGTTTATCCATGTGTCTTCGTGAAGTGTGCCATTTCTCGGATCGGGTCCGTAGGCCTTGACGATGGCGCCGCCCTGATTCTCCATGCTTGCCCTGATGTCGTCCTCGCTCATCACGTGATTGTAGATGCGAAAGTCGTCGATTATGCCCGAATAGGACTCACCAATCCATGTAGGATCACCTCCAATGTAATAAGTCGCGTTCGAGCCATCTGTTGTCTGGAAGGCTGATTCCTGTGAGAGGGCCCCGTTGACGTAGACGCGAAAGTTCGTCCCATCCCCTGTCACTGCGACGTGTGTCCATTGGTCGGCAGGAACAACACCTGGGGCTGTCTCACACATACCTCCCGCCCAACCTCCGCCAACGCGACCACGCCATGAAAGCCTCCCGTCGTTGTTAATGAACAGCGTGTCATTTGAGGTGTCATCCTCTCTCATCGACCGAAAAATCTGCTGCCACGTGTCGCCGATTCGCTTCGGATTAATCCAGGCAGAGAGCGTAAATGATCCCTGAAAGAGGTCGGCGGTTAACGTATCAGAGGCGGGGATTGCGACGCGACTGTCTTCAAATGCGAGCGCTTGTCCAAATTGTCCGTCGGCAACTGTCGGACCGTCTTCCAGGGTTCCGTTGTTGCCGTTGCCCGACGCATCCAGCGCGGTCGTGCCGCCACCTTCGTCGAGCTTCCACTGCCCCACAAGCTCAGCCGAAGCACCGCTGAGAAGCCCCAGAACTACAATAAAAGAAACCATATAAGTCAATTTTCTGTACATAATTTGTCCTCCTAAAAAAAGTTAAAATAATCATACTTTGGTCATACCCAAAAAACACTCATTCCCACAGAAGTGGGATATGAATTTATCATTGAAATGTTAACACCTCCTTTCCCGAAGCACCCAGTTACTTTTACAATTAACTTTATGCTCTACTCGATGACTCCTCCTCTATCAAGAATCTTCAAAGTTTACACAAGTCAGAAAATAAAATCGTCACATGCCTGTTTATGCAAGCACAAGATTCACAGATATAATTTATACCAAATCAGTCACTTTCCCGTCAAGGAAAATATCTGGGATTACGAGTGCTTTTTTCCAACAAGATTATGCAAAAAAGCGTAGCTCGTTTATTTATGCTCTTGTGCACTGGAGTTTACCCCCGAGAACTGCTTGCTTGACTTACTACAGGGGGCTCTTCTGCTCCACCTATATTTTCACGAACACGCTGCCCGGCACCAACAATTTAACGGATTACCGATTAGTCGGTTTTCGTACTAAATACTATAGGGACATATTCAGACATAATATAAGGCGTCACGAAGACTTCAGGACCGGCGGACGACTTAATGTTCTTTGGCTGGATGGACATGTCAGCTCCATCGAGGAAACCACAGGAGATGATGACCCCAAAAGGTGGTACACCGGTGAAAGATAGGATTTTGATATTTAGCACTACGTTTCACACTTCACGCGGGGTTTTATTTTTCACAAGAACATTTAGCCGTTGTCAGTACGACGATGCAAACCTCAAAATAATCAATAACAAATACTAAATCATACTTTTTCTGACTAAACCCTTGCTCTTTTTCAGGCTTTTTCTCTTATTGATTCGCTTCACCCATAGCTCCCATCCAATTCCTACAAAACGAAGACCCGTTCTTACGGCCCCTTTTATTACAATATCTCACTTTTATTTCGAAACTCACCTACTATTTTGTTCCAATACAAAACACCTCTGTACAAAAACGCCACAAAGATAACTAGCGAACATAAAACCGCAATGTAGCGCAGAGCTAAACTCGAAGAAAATCTGTGGCAAATTACACCAAGTAAAATGAAGATTATTGTTGAAGAAAGAGCCCAAACTTCCGTCACCATTGGCAGTGGACCGAGTAGTCCGAAAATGACATTATTTTCCGGATCCCGTCGTGCACTACAGTACATATTGACATATGCCAAGTAACCAACGAAGCAATACACAGCGAGTGAATAACACCACACAGGTACCTTTGTAAAGATATTATGTATAACCAAGAACTCCGAAATGCCGAGAGCAAATGGAATAAAAGCATCTTTCAATCGCGGGATCCACCTAAAAGCCGTGGCTCCCATCATGTACTCGTTCCAAGTCAAGATAACCATAAGGAATGCTGTCACAATAGCTATTGTGGTCGTGCTTGCAGGACTGAGACTACTCCAATTTGTCCCAAGTAGAAATATCAAATATCCAAACACACAGGCCTGAATGATACTTGACAACGTAAGATATACCGACGAAAATGACGCTTTGATTTGTTCCAGGATAGTTTCTATCCTTCTTGTATGCGAGTTAGGTTCCATCTTCTTGTCTCACAAAGTCCCTAAGTCCAGGCTTTCCCTACTGGTATTTTACCTGTTCACTCAACATTTCATACACCACGCAAAACAGCGAATTCTTTCGACCAAATATCAAAGATTCGCCTATGGCGAATTATTATCCAAGTATTAACAATTATCCGCTTTTCACGAGATACGAGTATAATAAATTTAGAATCAAGCGCCTGATAGCTTATAAATTATGCCAGACTTTGTCCAAGTTCGTATGCTTCTTCTAAACGCTCGGCTTTCTGGCGAATCTCTCCCTTTTTGCTGACGCCGGGGACAATAATCCTGCCGAGAAGATTAATTTGTAGATAATCAAGGCATTTTTCAAAAAATTCCACGACAGGCCCGGCCATTTCCGGGTCCTCTTCCTCGAACGGAACCGCTATCACGGCGGATTTTCCCCGGATTTTTTCTCTATTCTCCGGACAGTTAAAATAAACAAGGCGGTCGATGAAGGCCTTCATTAGGGCGGTCGGCCCATACCAATATACCGGCGTGCCGAAGATTATAATATCGCTGTGAATAATCTTAGGATAGACAGCCGGCATATCATCGTTCTTATTACAATCTTTGCCCTCCCAGCATACGTGACATCCGTCGCATTCTCTTATAGTTAAATCGCCCAATAAGAGCTCATCCACTGAAGCTCCCTCTACTCTTGCCCCTTCTACAATTTTCGAAACGAGTATATGTGTATTTCCGTTCTTCCGCGGGCTTCCCACAACTGCAAGTATTCTCTTCATAATCAGCTTTTCCTATTCAAACGTAACGAGACACGCGACAAAGACTTTTTGACTTTTGCCTTGTGCCTTATGACATGTACTCGGATGCCTTATTCATCTTTTCACGAACAGACTGCCCGGCAGTTGCTTTATCAGTCCCTTGAGCCGCAGCGATACCAGGCCCGCATTAACACTTCCCGCTGCCAGTTCGGTGTCGGCGATGATTTGTTCTATGTGCAGCGGCTCTTTATGGAGGCATTCGTAAATCGTTTTTTCAGGGCCGCTCAGTTTCAACGTTTTTATATCGAACAATGGCGTCTCTACTCTTTCACCCGCCTTTTCCGCAGCCGTACTTACGTGGTCTTCCAATTGTTCACCGATATACCCCAGCCCTTCCATCACGTCCTCAACGGATTCTATCAGCTTCGCCCCCTGTTTTAGCAGCTGATGTGTGCCTTTACTCAACGGCGAATCAATCTTCCCCGGCACTGCCATCACCTCCCGATTATTTTCCAGTGCGGCTCTTGCGGTAATCAATGCCCCCGAGCGCAGCCCCGCCTCGACAACAATCGTCCCTAACGACAATCCCGCTATTATTCTGTTACGCGGCGGGAAGTTCTCCGACAACGGCTCGTACCCTAACGGCAATTCGCTAATGCAGGCGCCGGATTCGGCTATAAGCTCGAACAGCTTTTTATTTTCCGGCGGAAAGACACCTGCCAGACCGCAGCCCTGCACCGCAATTGTTCGCCCGCCCGATGATAATGCACCCTGATGTGCGGCGGAGTCAATTCCCCGGGCCATTCCGGAACAGATAGTAAAGCCGGCCGAGCTTAAAAAATGAGCGAGTCGCGAAGACTGCTCCTGCCCGTACAAACTGCATATCCGCGAGCCCACTATCGAAATCGCCAAATTGTCTTCCCGCGTTAAACTGCCCTTTATGTAAAGAACCGGCGGCGGGTCGTAAATCTGTTTCAACGCAGGCGGATATCGCTTATCGTCAATATTGATTATCCAGACGTCGAGCTTCTCTGCTAATTCCAGCTCAGCGCTAACATCAAATTTAGCTCGTGATGCGGCAATCCGCTCAGCGGTTTTGAAACCCACTCCATTAATTTTGGCTAATTCACTGACCGAAGCGCCCAACGCCCTGTCCGCTGAGCCGAAATGTTTTATCAGCTTTGCGAAAGTAGTAGGGCCGACATTTTCAGCTCTGATTAAACTGAGCCATTTTTCGATATCAGCAGAATTGGGCTGTGGTTTTGCCATCATTTAGCTTCCCGGAAAACGGAGATTATAAAGCCACGGACACCCGCCCACTCGGCTCCGCTGAGGGCCGGCTCCGCACAGGCACAAACCTTACAGACTCATATTTAACCACGAAGAACGCTCAGGCACAAAGAAAAATCAACCACTGTTTTCCGATAATTGGACAAACAATAAGCGAATCCTTCAGAAATGTCGAGCTTTTCCCTTGACTGGAAGATGGCTAATTTGGTACAAATAGGGTAGGTAATGCTTGCGCTTCATTGTGAGGAGTTTGCGTTTCAACTGACTGCCTGTATTGGGGTTTTTAAGGGAAGGAGGCAGTATCAAATCGCAGGAACGTATCCTGTGAAAGTATAAAATAGGTGTCGTGAGTATGAAAATTGTTATCGGTCGTTGTTACGTAAACTTTTTTACAGGATTATTACGTGCAGAAAACTAACTTAACTTAAACTGACCGATCCGAATGGGACAGGAATCATAAGTGTCTTATTTGCAGTTAAGATACAGCAGGTTGTCATTCTGAGCGAAACGTAGTGAAGCGAAGAATCTGGCTCCCGCTAAAATGGTCTATTTCTTGCTGGGGCCAGATGCTTCGCCTTCCGGCTCAGCATGACAACGAAAACGGTCAGTTTGAGTAACTTATTTAGTCTCTTTTGTTTTAGTGTTGGCAGATAAGTAAAAGTAAATTGAGTTAAGTCGCAGAGCGACTGATTGTAAGGAGAAAGTATCATGAGAAATCGAATAGTCTGGTTGTCAGCAGTTTTGTTGATAGGATTCATGGGATTCAGCACAAGCCACGCACAGGACGTTGAAAATTTACTGGATAACGGCAGCTTTGAGAGCGGTGACATGTCGCCATGGAGCACATATGGTCCCGTTACCTCGGAAGTGGTTCAAGTATTAGTGGGCGCAGCGGTTCCCGAAGACCCGATTGAGGGAAGATATTGTCTGCATCTTGAGGTTCCTGAAGCAGGTGTAAATTTCTGGGATGCCGGCCTACAGCACGCAGGACATGTTTTCGAAGAAGGCAAAAAATACACACTTTCTGCCTTTCTCAAATGCAATGAAGGTACACTGGATATCAATTTCAAGCCGGAACTGGGACAAGATCCATGGCCGGGATATGGCGCGCAGTCCTTCACTATGACTGAAGAATGGACAGAATATAGCACAACAACTCCTGTTTTTACTGAGGACGTCATCCCTGCCACCATCACATTCCACATACAGTATGCACCCGGTGATTTCTGGATAGATGGCGTGAGATGGTACGAAGGCGACTATGTCCCACCTGCCTTCAAAAAAATACTCACGTCTGTGGAGCCCAGCCCTGAAGATGGCGTTGTTGACATACCTCGCGATGTGGTCCTGAGCTGGGAACCGGGCCCGTACGCCGAGGCGCACAACGTTTACTTTGGCACCGGCTTTGATGATGTCAATGACGCCGATACCTCCAACACGCTGGACGTGCTGGTCAGTGAAGGCCAGACCGCGGCCACGTACGACCCGGAGGGGCTTCTCGAATTCGGCCAGACCTATTACTGGCGTATCGATGAAGTCAATGCGCCGCCGGATTCCACTGTCTTCAAGGGAGACGTCTGGAGCTTTACGACTGAGCCTTTTGCCTATCCCATCGCGAATATCACAGCCACGGCTTCCAGTTCAAACTCCACAGATATGGGGCCTGCGAAAACCGCAGATGGCTCCGGACTCAACGCCAGTGACCAGCACTCGGTTGAACCAACGGATATGTGGCTCAGCAGCGCAACCGATCCTCAGCCGACCTGGATACAGTACGAGTTCGACAGGACCTACATACTCCGTGAAATGTGGGTCTGGAACTCGAATCAGGTGCTTGAGTCTCTTTTTGGTCTTGGAGCGAAGGACGTTACGGTTGAGTACTCCGAAGACGGCGTTAACTGGACATCGCTGGGTGATTTTGAATTCGCCCAGGCTCCCGGCTCGGCTGATTACACCCACGATACAACCGTCGATATGGCCGGTGCCTTGGCAAAGTATGTCAGGCTTACCACAAACAGCAACTGGGGCGGACTGTTACCTCAATATGGTTTGAGTGAAGTCCGGTTCTTCTACATTCCTGTCCAGGCAAGAGAACCCATACCGATTTCAGGAGGCAAAGATATAGAGCGGGATGTCGTCCTTGATTGGCGAGCGGGAAGGGAGGCCGCCTCGCACGAAGTCTCCTTCAGCAGCGATAAGGATGCCGTAATCAACGGTACCGCTCCTGTCGATATAGCCACTGAAAGCCGCTATGAGCCCGGCCTTCTTGATTTTGGACAGACTTACTACTGGAAGGTTAATGAGGTCAATGAGGCTGCAAGCCCCTCTTCCTGGGAAGGTGACCTCTGGAACTTTTCCACCATAGAGTATTTTGTTATTGACGATTTTGAAGGCTACGACACCGGCGAAAACCAGATATGGTTCGCATGGCACGACGGGCTTGGCTTCGGAACACCCGGCACTGAACCATACTTTGCCGGTAACGGGACAGGCTCGGCTGTAGGCGATGAAAACACCGATTCCTTTACCGAGGAAATTATCGTTCACGGAGGCAACCAGGCGATGCCGTTATTCTATGACAACAATCAGCAGGGCAAATTCAAGTATTCAGAAGCAGAGCTGACCTTGAGTGACAAACGAGACTGGACAGTAGGGGGTGTAACGGAGTTGTCACTGTGGTTCCGTGGAGAACCTGACAATACCCCTGAGACGTTATATGTTGCTCTCAATGGCAATGCGGTGGTTTCTCATGATAATCCCGATGCAGCGCTGATAACTAACTGGACCAAATGGAATATCGACCTGCAGGCTTTTGCAGACCAGGGTGTGAACCTCACTAATGTCAACACGATTGCTCTTGGCTTCGGTGACAAGACCAATCCGATAGCAGGTGGTTCAGGTAAGATGTATTTTGATGATATTGCGGTCGGCCATCCCATAAAAGTCGAAATCGACACCAGAAATATACTGGCTAATGGTGGCTTTGAGGACGGTGTTGCTGATCCGTGGAGCACGTATGGTAGCGCTACAATGGAAGTCGTTCAAACATTAGTGGATGCAGCGGTTCCCGAAGCTCCGATTGAGGGAGGCTCGTGTCTGCATATTGTGGTTCCCGAAGCAGGTGCGAACTTCTGGGATTCAGGTCTCCAGCACGCCGGACATGTTTTTGAAGCAGGCAAGCAGTACACTCTTTCGGCCTATCTCAAGTGCAATCAGGGTACACTGGATATCAATTTCAAGCCGGAGCTGGGAGCAGACCCATGGACCGGATATGGTGACCAGATCTTCACCATGACTGAAGAATGGGCCGAATACAGCGTAACAACTCCTGTTTTTACTGAGGATGTCAGTCCGGCTGCCATCACATTCCACATAGCTTTTGCACCTGGTGATTTCTGGGTGGATGATGTAAGATTTTACGAAGTTGAATAGGTACCTCCTGATTTAGGAAAAATGATTTTCCGATTAGGATGATTTGTATTAGTTCGGGGCCTATACTGAATGATTCGGTATAGGCTCCTTTGTTTTAAAGTTCAGCCCGGAAGCTTGATTTACCACAATTGATTGTGTTATAATTATGGCAGATCAACATATGAGCGAAATTTATTATCTCTATTTTGAAAGAGAAGGACAAGCACCATGCGCGAACGAAACGGCTTTACCCCGTTAGAAATAAGAACTCCCAATCAGGAGAGCAGAAGATTGCCCGAAAGACGCGGGGAAACAGACGTCCGGAAACGACACCGGTGTTTTCTAACGGGATTTACACTAATAGAACTTTTGGTGGTAATTGCTATTATTGCCATATTGATGGCGATATTGATACCGACATTACATAGAGCCAGAGAGCAGGGACAGCGAGCCACGTGCTTGAGCAATGTCAAGCAGTTGACCCTTGCGTGGATATTGTACGCCTATGAAAATGAGGATAAGATCGTTAACGCGAGCACCTTCTTCTCACGGCCGGGCGAGCCGGCCTGGATCGGCTCGCGTTGGCAGGTTGAGGGGACTGCTGAAGAGCTGCGCGAACACCTAAAAGACGGAATCCTCTACGAATACTGTAATGATGTCGATATTTTCAAATGTCCCACGGGGATTCGTGGAGAAGTGCTGACATATGCGATCGTTGATGCGATGAATGGCGCAACGAGCATACCGGGAACCGAGGACTTGATGATCAAGCGGTTAAGCCAGGTCCGCAGGCCGGGCGAGCGGTTCGTGTTTATTGACGAAGGCCAGATATCGCCCGACAGCTGGACCGTGTTCTACGACCAGGAAAGCTGGTGGGACCGGCCGACGGTTCGGCATGGAGACGGCACGAATTTCTCATTCGCCGATGGACATAGCGAATACTGGAAATGGAGAGACCCACGAACAGTGAAGCTTGCTAAAGCGACAAGCTCTCAGGCAATCGAAAGTGTCCAGCCGGGGAACCCGGATTTGCACGCGGTCCAGAAAGCGGCCTGGGGTAAGCTCGGCTACGAGCCCCAAGATTAAATTGATTACTCATAGCAGTACTTGTTGAATAGAAAATATCAAGAAATAGGCTTGTAGCACTGCTCTGAGAGGTGTTTTTAGCTTTCCAAAATGGCCAGAATCAACCTGAAGGGCATTTGAGGTGGGATAGGGGATTATAATGCAAATTAGAACTAAAAAACGGCTTTACGGGCGTTATGTGAGAATCCACAAATATACTGAACTGCTTTTTCTTCTCACCATCAGCTCGCCCAAGCCGAGCAACAAATAGTCAGTCTTTGTATAGCCTTAAGACCTTACTCGTTCTTCTGCCGACGTTTATTGCCCTCCATCCCGCCATTCTCCGCAATAACCGTTTTCGTGAACTTCAGGAATGCGGTATAAGGTTGCTACTTTCCCCTGTTCATCCACCACACAAGCTTGTGGCGGATAACGGTGGCAATAACCTTTTGAGCCGCTCTTGGCAAAAAACTTGCAGTCTTTACATTGGTTTTTTGTATTATCCATTTCTTACCTCATTTTCACAATATAACTCAAAGAGGATAACAACATAAATTGCTTCAGATTTTATTATTACACAATTATAAGCCTTCTTCAGTTCCTTTCAAAAAATATCTTGCAATTGCCGTATTGTTGGCGATTCACATTGCGCACGCAAGGGTATTGTCGAGTTAACGGTGCAGGGGGTGATATTTTTATCCTGAGAAAAAACCGGATTTTGATGCGGGAGCTGAAAATTGCTAAAAATCTTCAAAAAATCATTTCTTCCTAATGACTATTTTTATTCTGATGCTTTTTCCAATGTTCTGTTTTTCCAACCGCGCAAGGACTTATTGGTTCATATTCTGCAACATAATTTTTATTTAGTATTCCTGCTATTTGAGAAGCCGATATATCTGAGGGAGAAGAACTCAAAAGCTCTCCGACCTGCTTATTCAGTACCCCCTCAGGGCGTTTCTTTAATGTTACTGCCTGCTTTTTAGTCGCTGAACATTTCTTAGTCAGTTTCTCTATATTTTGCCTAATGTCTTGTCTATTCAGTACCTCCTCAGAGTGTCTCTCAAATGTTTCTGTCTGCCACTGCTGAGCGTCTAAATTTTTCCTTGTCAGTTTTACAGTATGTCGAAGACGTTCTACCGTCGGCGTTGCTGATGTGTTGAAAAAATTAACACACCAAAAACCAAGGTCGTGACTTTTCTCTGCCCGGTCCTTATCCTTTTCAACTTTTTGCATAAATTGGACGGAGCGCATAAAGTTGTTCCATATCTCCCTAAGCGACTCAGCGATATCAGGCATATATACGCTGAATGTTTCTATAATATCATCAAACCGCTTTTTGGTTACTTTATCCTTGAAAAATTTCAAAACGTAAAAATCTGAGAACCAATCTGAAATCCACTTTTTACGGAAAGCCGCGGTGGTTTTTTCAAATCTACCCTTTTGTTGCTCAATCCACTCGTCTATAGCATTGGTAATCCGCTCTAACGATTCGACTGCATGGACCAATTCTTCCTCAGGATCAGGTTTTACTTTGGCCTTTTTCATATCTTCAACAATTCCAGATTTCATGATTCATTACCCATCCGCTGAATATCAAAAGGACGATAGCAATTGCCCCAACAGCTATAATAGCCAGCATAATAATAAGCTCTGTCCGACTACTAATAGCCACAATCACCTATTCAAATTATAAGAAATGAACTTAAGAATGCAAAAACAAGGCGCTGTCAAAGTTATTCGGACGGATAAGGCTTCGCCCGGCTTTCAAATTAAGGCCCTGACGCTCTCCGGGAGGTTCCGCAGAAACAAAGCCGGATATAATCATTTTTTAGTCCGGTCAATGGAGTACTCCGATAAAAAGCCTGAATAATTGTCCCCGTTTGGCGTTCCGGAAGATTCCCTTTTTCACTCGAAAAGTGCGGACAAATCTATCTTTTGGGGCTCAGGCCCAATTGTGGCCAGGAAGTGGCTGCACTATTCAAAAAATGGCAGGTAAACAAGAAAAAGCTGTGTTCAAGGCGTCAAAAAACAGAAAAATCTGATTTTATAATCAATATTCCAATTGTATTTAACGCCTTAATTAATAGAAGTATCAGACTTTTGGAGAATGTATTTATTTATATTTGGGACCAAAAGGATGGATGTGCTTTGTACTTCAGATGTTGTAATGGCAATGAGCAACCCTGTTTCAGGCATATTTCCTTTTTGAAATTTACGAAAAGATACAGGCAGACAGACTTTTTTTAAAGGCCTTGATTCCAAAATCGAACAATCAGGAGATTTCATGGTCTATGTGTTCCTGATTAAGGGCTTATGTAAAATACTGTAAAAACAAAGCTTTAATGAAATTCCAAGCCGAAAGGGAAAATACGCATTTTCTCATTCAAGCAAGATGAATTTCTTGAAAACAGATGAAGCATACACAAATGGGATTTTATCGGTATAGAGAAAATAAATGCGACTCTTCCGCAGCCTAAAAGTACGAAAAGATCGGACTGAAAGCCGCATTATATTGGTAAAGAACACTGTTTATTAAGGAGATAGTCCAATGTCTGATATTCATTATGTCTGCTTATCGGATATGCATCTTGGTGAGGAAGATAGTCTGTTGACCAATTTGAAAACGGCCAGCACTGATATCGATCCTACTCGACCGAGCCTAGTGATGAAAGAACTCGTGGAATGTCTAAGACATCTCATCTCTCAAAACAAAAACAAAAAGAAGCCGGCTCTAATTTTGAACGGAGATATCCTTGAACTCGCTTTATGTACGACCAATCAGGCATCCATGGCTTTCGAACGGTTTATCGAACTTGTCATGCGTCCGGGCGATGAGCTTTTCGACAAGAGGATTCTATACATTCCCGGTAATCACGATCACCATCTCTGGGAAATTGCCCGCGAAACACAATATGTCGAGTACATCCGCAAGAGCAAAAAGAGGCGGCTGGATGTCCCATGGCATGTCACAAATATGTTTGTTGAAAAGACTTCATCTCCTGTGCAAGGTTACTTTCTTACAAAACTAGTGCAAAGACATTTTCCGGATTTAGTCATTGAGATAGGGTATCCGAATTGTGCGGTCCTCAGCAAGGACAAATCCAGATGTGTTATCTTTCATCACGGGCATTTTATCGATCCGTTGTATCAGCTTGTCACTACGGTGCGGAACATGATGTTTTCCGACCGCGAAAAGCCATCTCTCATTTGGGACATAGAAGCAGAGAATTTTGCCTGGATTGACTTTTTCTGGTCAATGCTGGGGCGCTCTGGAAGAGCCGGGCAGGACATTGAACTGGTTTACGAAAAGATGCAGGACGAAGGTCAATTCAGAAAATTACTCTATACTCTGGTCGACAATGTTGACCGGGAGTATGACCTTCCGGGGCTGGATATAATGACAGCAAGAGTTTTAAAAACGCTGGCAAAAGCCATTGCAAAAAAGGTAATCCAAATGGAAAGAAAACAGACCGGCGGTCCTTTGAGCAATAATGCCCAGAAGGGACTCCGGGCGTACGTGAATGGTCCTCTCAAGAAACAAATTCTTATTGAGCAAAAACATGACATGCCTTCTGACGCGACTTTTGTTTTTGGCCATACTCACAAGCCATTTCAAGAAGACATGAATTTCAAAGGATATCCAAAATGGGTAAACGTTTACAACACTGGGGGGTGGGTGGTTGAAAGTATAGACCCGCAACCGCTTCACGGGGGTGCTGTATTACTGGTTGACAGAGATCTGAATAGCGTTTCGCTTCGTTTGTATAACGAAAATGCCGATCCCGCGAACTATGCCGTTAGTGTTGAGGAGTCGCTACACACTGGTGAGAGCGACAACCCACTTCACAAGCGAATATCAGCTTTAGTCGATCCTGCCACTCAACCATGGAAGGACTTTTCGTCAGTTGTCGCCGAGGACGTAAACATACGACGCCAGAACCTAAGGCGTAGAATATATGATAATGATTAATTCTTTTGTCTGAAGGGAGATCAGTATTATGCCGAAAGTAACTTTTGAAGATATTTCGTTGAAGGATTACGGCCTCACTGAGCGGGTATCAAACCTCCGAAAGATATACTTTAAGGCCGTCCCAGAGATATGTATAGAGCGCCCCCGACTGATAACACGTTTCACTCTCGATAATCATTTCTTCAACCAGAACAGCATTTCCGTTCTTGACAAGGCCAGAACATATCGATACGCTCTTGAACATCGGCTCCCCGTAGTTCACCACAATTGTGGATACGACAAGGAGATGAGACTTTTTAAGTTTCAGGAAGCCTCGCTCTTTGGGGGATCCACGACAAGTAAATTCAAAGGGGTTCCGCTTTATCCGGAACTTTCGGCCCTTGTACTTTGGCCGGAGCTCTGGTCTATTTCCAAAAGGGCCAGCAATCCCTTTCATATTACCGATTCGGAAGTTGAAGAACTCAACTACGATATATTCCCCCACTGGATAGAAAAGAGTATTCATGAGCTTACAAGGGATGAATTGTCTAAGAAGAAAAGACTCGATCAGATGAAGCTTTTCGAAAGGCTCGTATTCTTTCTTGTCAGCAAACCAAACTGCATTTCTCATACTATCCCGGACTTTTCACGGGCTGTCAAGCTTGGTTTGCGTGAAATCATCAATGAGGCCAAGACTAAGGAAAGCGGGACTGCCGACGCTTCCAAAAAGGAGTTTTACACTGCGATTTCAGAGGTTCTCGAAGGTATTATTGCATACTCAAGAAATATAGCTGCAGAGGCCGAAAAACTTTCAACAAATGAGGCGGTTCCTGGTTTGAAAAAGGAAGTCCTGAATATCGCAGAGATCAACCGAAGGGTTCCTGAATTTTCTGCAAGAAGCTTCCGCGAAGCCCTTACTACTATCTGGATCTGCTGGACTGCTATTCATCTTGAAAATCCCAATGTTGGCCTTAGCTTAGGCAGATTGGATCAGGTCCTTTATGACCTTTATAAGCAAGACATAGAAAACGAGGTAATTGACATTCAAGATGCCATCGAGCTGATCTGCTGCCTCTGGCTCAAGATCGGTGATCATGTACCTACTATTCCGGAGGCCGGTGAACAACTCTTTGGAGGAACAGGTTCTAACCAGGCTATCACAATAGGGGGCATCGACACGGACTGCAACGATGCAGTGAACGATCTGACCTATGTCATGCTGAGAGCTACAGAGTTAATGAAGCTGCGTGACCCAAACCTAAATGCGAGGTACTACGCCGGAGTAAATCCTCGAAGTTATCTGAGAAGAATATGTGAGGTAAACATTAACACGGGGGCTACGCCGGCAATCCACAACGACAAGGCCGTGATTAGCACGCTTACGCAGAACGGGGAAACCGTTGAGCAGGCACGGGATTACGGTGTTATCGGCTGCGTTGAACCAGGCAGTAACGGACGGTTCTATGGCCACACGGGGGCTATCCTTCTTAATCTGGCCTCAGTCCTCGAACTGACGCTTTTCAACAGCAGACATAGACATACGGGAATGGACCTGATAATAAATAAAGAAAAAGAAACAGGAGACCCTGCCGGTTTCACAACATTCGAGCAATTCAAGACTGCTTTTAAAGAACAAGCAAACTGGATTATCAAGCAGGCTACAGAACTTAATAATACGTTTGGACAGATACATCAAAAGTTCTATCCCACACCGATCCTTTCTTCCTTATTCGAGGGGCCGATGGACAAAGGAAAAGACCTTATCCAGGGCGGAGCTGTGATAAATTCTTCGGGTGCAGCCATAATCGGACTGGCGGATGTGGCGGATTCTATCAGCGCAATCCAGAAACTCGTCTTTGAAGAAAAGTCGATAACCTTTGCGGCTTTGATCGAAGCTATTGGGAGAAATTTCGAAGGTTACGAAGATTTGCATGCACGACTTATGAATCCGGATAAGACACCAAAATACGGCAACGAAGATCCTATGGCCGATGCCAATGTCTCCTGGCTTATAGAGCTTCTGGATAAGGCGTTTAAGGAGAAAAAGAATTATCGAGACGGCTTCTACCGAATCGGGTGCTGGAGTATGACCAACCATGCAGGATTCGGCAGGCTGCTGAAGGCAATGCCCAGCGGGCGTAAAGACCGTGAGAACTTTGCCAGTGGCATCACGCCGGTATCCGGTGTTACACCCTACCTGACAAAGGCCCTCAACTCTGTGGCAAAACTGCCAAATGGCTGCCTCTCAAACGGAGTAGCTCTGAACTTAAAATATACACCTGAAGATACCGACAGGGAGAAAATGCTCGACAACTTCGCCGCCTCCGTCGAGGGGTATTTTGATGATGCGAGCGGAGGCGGCAATGGAGGGATGGAGATTCAGTTTAATATCACAACTCGTGAAACCTTTGTTGAAGCAGTAAAAAATCCTGAAAAGTATCCCGAACTCCTTGTGCGGGTCTCCGGGTATACGGCTTATTTTACGGATCTAAACCCGCAAATGCAAAAGGAGATAATTGAACGGACGGAATATCGACTCTCGACCGGGAAAATGGTCTCGTATTCTCCGTTTCCGTTAAGTAAATAAAACGTTAAGGAAATTTATGAAAGTCATATGTCTAAACACTATCTCTGTCAAGAATGTCAATCCTGTGCAGAAGAAAGGGTAATCCATGGCGTCTAAATTAAAACGTTCTTTGTTAAGTCCCATCTCATATCTGTTTCCAGACCGAATTGGTAAGGCTGCAGTAAAGCTGTTCTCAAAGAAATTGATACAAGAATTCCAAGAGACAGCTACGGATAAGTTCCTGGAACTTTTGTTAGGAGCGATGGACCTGTCTTTTTGTCTATCCAGGAGTTACCGGAGGAACATAAAGAATTTTGAGGGCCGGTATGTCTTTAGAACCGCCAACAATGTTGTCGCTGCCGCTGCTACTTTCGCAAACGCCAATATGAAGGTTCATGAAAAAGAAGTAGATAAATGGAATGTCAGGATTACCTTTAAAGATGCAGCTGCCCTGCAGGCATTCCTGTTCTCAAAAAACCAGGACATTCTCGATTCTATTCTAAAAAACGAAGTTGAAGTCGATGGAAACCTGAACTATATCCAAAAGTTCGGTTTTATGGCAAGAGACTTAATGCGAAGGCTTGGTGTTGATTGATGCAACAAACCAGTCTGCCCCTAATAGTCGATATCAAAAGGCACAGCCTCGAAGACGGCCCCGGTATCAGAAGCGTGGTGTTCTTCAAAGGCTGTTCCCTACGGTGCATCTTTTGCCACAATCCGGAAGCCCAGGATCCACGGGTGGAAATTGCCTTTTCCGAACGAAAATGTATCGGTTGCGGCAAGTGCTCAGATTCTTGTCCTGAGGGAGCGATAAACGTCTTATCTCAGAAACGCATTGATAGAGATAAATGCGTACGCTGTGGAAACTGCACCCTTGTTTGCCCTGGAAATGCTTTGAGACTTGTGGGTTGTTATTACTCTGCGGAAGCGCTTACGGAAATTTTACTGCGAGACCTCAGCTTTTACCGCCACTCAGGCGGTGGCGTTACCCTTTCAGGCGGCGAATGTACAATTTATCCCGACTACCTGAAATCTTTGCTCCGGCGCCTCAAATCGAACGGTATACACGTTGTTCTTGAAACATCCGGGTACTTCGCATATGACGTTTTCAGACAGAAGGTTCTTCCGTACATAGACCTCATCTACTACGACATCAAGATCGCAAATCCAACCGCCCATGCCCGATACACCGGCAGGTCAAACAAGAGGATTTTTGAAAATTTTCGTCGGCTTCTTCGCGAGAAAAAAGTCGACGTTCTTCCCCGTATTCCATTTATACCCGGTATTACGTCAACAAGGGAGAACCTGCTGGCCATTGTGGATTTTCTGTGTGAGGCCGGGGCACGTAGTGTCTGTCTTCTTCCATACAATCCACTTGGGATTGATAAGTACGTAAGCTTAGGCAGAGCCAGACCGCCTCTCTCTCAGGAATTTGTAAAGCCTGATGAAGAAAGGCAGACTTATTCTATGCTCAAAACGATAATTGAAGAAAAAAGCAATCGAGGGCCGGTTCTGGAGTTTGCTGAGATGTGAAACAAGAGCATAAGCTAAATTACAAAAGGAGTAAATAAAGAATGTACAGATATAAACGCCGGTCACCTTCTTATGAAAGCAGTTTGTATGGATATTCACTGCAGTTACATTTAAGGAGATAAGATTATGATCCAAATGGACATTCCTGCCGCATACGTTTGTTCTCAGATATTCGCTTATTGCGGAAGAGACTGGCTCGCACATGAACGTCCTTCATGGAGTGGAAAATATACTGCCCTGGCAGTTACTTATGCATTGGGTGTCATTGGAGCCTGCGGTCTCTATTTGTACTCCGGCTGGACCGAATGGGAAATGATGTATTGGTTTGAGGCCGTGCGTATGGACACTGCAAACTTTGGAGATCCGTTCATGGCTTTAATAGCACCGCTCTTTTTGGCAGCTCTTGGCATAGCCAGCCTCGTCGGTTTCAAGCTGGCGCATCAATGGATCTATGAGAAAAAACCAAAGAAAGTTCTTGTTTCCTTATGGTGTGGCATTGCCGTATCCTTGATCATGGTTTTATTTACCCCATCGGCTTCAATGCTTGTAGGGCACTACCAAAACTATCACGCCTTCATCAATGAAGCGGTAGCCTCCGGTGAGCCCTGGAAATACGGTTTGGTAGTGCTCGGAGCCTGGAAGCTTTGCGTACCTTTAGCCGCGGCCCAAGAACTGCTAGACAAGCATGAACTAATCACCTTCTTTAATCCGCGTTTCTTCGTGCCCTGGCTCATCGATATTCTGATTTTTTTAGGTTCTGCCTTTGCCGTGGCTATATGGTACAAGCGACATAAGCGAGTTTGATCCCTTTTCGGGATATAAAAAAGCTGGTTTTGTATATAGCAGCAAGATTCAGCGTTTTTTAGCCTTAATCGGTTCCTAATGGCAAATGGATATGCTACGACTCTGAAGGATCTGGTAAAGTACGTTCCGAAGGCACCATGTGGGAAGCAGATTTTGGCAAGGCACTGACATCTTCCGTGAATATGGTGAGCAATATAGGCATAGTCATTCTTTCCCGCTGTCTGAGCTGAAGGTGTTGCATGCTATCGAGGTTTGCCGAACAGCGTATCTGGGTGGGCACCTGGACCGATGTGAGCATTGCGGGTTTGAAAGGATTGCTTATAATTCCTGTCGTCACCCTGCTGTAACCGCCATTGTCCGAAATGTCAAGCTCTGGCCAAGGCCGAATGGCTCGAAAAGCGTAAGATAGAGCTACTACCAGTGGAGTACTTCCATAATGTTTTCACCATTCCGCATGAGCTGCAATTCGCGAGGCTCCGCTCCGCCTGCCGGTTTGCAGTATAAGAACGTGGATAACTCTCTAATCCAGGTTGGTACATAATTCGGGGTCAGATCAAATTGTCAGTTAGTGCTTTTCATTTTATTAGCTCTGTGTCTCGGATTTGCGGTTTTTTGTAATGAGAGATGCAAAAAAATTTGTCTTGATTTTGAGCCACAAAAACGTTATAAGTAGTTTGTATGTCGTCGATTTTCGTATAATCAGGATGCAAGGCTATAATGAACAGACGAATCGGATTTACTTTAATCGAGCTTCTCGTGGTCATTGCTATTATCGCCCTGTTGATGGCTATCTTGATGCCCGCCTTGAATCAGGTCAAGAAACAGGCCCGCACTGCCGCCTGCCAGGGCCAGCTCAAACAATGGGCCCTAATCCTTGCCATGTACACCAACGACAATGAGGGCTATTTCCATGACAGGCCTTTCGGGACCGATTACTCAAGGATGTGGCCGCAATTTTATCAGCCATACTATGACGACCCAATGATGCGATGCTGCCCGGCGGCCAAGAATCCCGATGTTAACTTTGGACCGTACGGTACCTGGGGCTGGAAGAGTGGGACGTTCTCTGATCCGGACTGGGGCTGGGGCGGCTCCTGGGTGCCGAAAGAAGGGTTCTTCGGCAGTTATGCCATGAACCGCTACATTCTCAACAAGACCGGGCCGGAGTACTGGAGGAGGACCGGCGTAAAAGGCGCAGATAATGTCCCGGTATTTGTGGATTGTATGTATGTGGCTATCAGCCCGGCTTCGACAAATGCACCTCCCGCTTATGACGGCGACCGCTCCAATCAAATGCAGTTCTCGTGCATGAGTCGGCACGTGGGGCATATCAATGGCCTTTTCTTGGATTGGTCCGCCCCAAAAATCGGCCTCAAGCAGTTGTGGACCATAAAGTGGCATCGGCAGTTCGACACGGCCGGCCCCTGGACCATAGCGGGCGATGTAAGAACGAGTGACTGGCCGAACTGGATGAGCAATTTCAAAGATTATTAGAACGAATGGAAGAGGATGAACTACGGAGGACAAAGCCTGAAACATTAGCGAGGTGCAATTCCGGGCAGACGCAATGCCCAAGACAATTTATATGCTGAAAACTACCTGGGCCCCGTTATTCCGAGCG
>JABAOH010004395.1_pt1 | contig 30417 bp, 28 predicted proteins | sample 7062181 | NCBI WGS metagenome assembly JABAOH01 (sample SAMN14538630, study PRJNA623070) | marine sediment metagenome | biome: marine biome [ENVO:00000428]; feature: marine pelagic biome [ENVO:01000023]; material: deep marine sediment [ENVO:00002113]; isolation source: pool of 5 deep marine...
TTCACTAACTCATCACATTCTTGTATCATCTTTGGAGACATTTGAACAACAACAGCCTTCATCTTGCGAGTCCCTCAGATTCTATTGGTTTAGCCATGTTGTATTCGATTGCACGAGAACATCAAACATGACATACGTCATATTTAAATGCTTTCTTTCATACCCAATTTTCTTTTTATCCAAGGAAATGAGATGCCCAATTCGCTTAACACGCGGGCGCGCAAAAGACAATTAACATATATGTTATATGTTAGATTAGTCAAAGAAAAAGGTGAAATTGATGGCTAAAGACCCAGTTTGTGGAATGGAAGTTAATGAAGAAAAAGCTGATAGAATAGAATACAAAGGTAAGAAGTACTACTTTTGTTGTTCAGCATGCAAATTTGCCTTCAAAAGAAATCCTGAACAGTTCATAAAGAACAAGTAAGCGCGCGCATGGCATTTAGACACAAAACTATGGAAAATGTCCGTTTTGGACACGACATTAACACGACATTTTGCGGGGGGAGCAATTTGTGATACAAGAATCATATCATTTCAACATTGTATCACACTTTCATGCATGCATGCATGCGCTGAAGGAAACATCAACCAGTCCCCTTCAGTTTTGCTGGCAAATACTTGTCAACAATGTATGTTAAGCCGTATCTGCTGAAGGCTTCCTGCTCCGCCTTCTTCTTTATGCTCAANNTGGATCCCTTTCCAACTCATGGAGGCGCTTAATATCCACCTCAGTCAACGGGTCGCTGGGCAGTTTATAATCCACAATATCGGTAGCCCAAACACCGCTCCACCTGGCATCAGGAGTTGTTAATTCCCTAAGATGAGCCGCGTTTGCTGAACCCGAAATGATGACCATGGCAATGTGCATCCCCCACGGGTCTCCGTCGGTGAAGATGAAAACCGGGAGGTCAAGCTCTTTGTTCAATCTGTGAATAAAGTGTCTGGTTGCGCGTGGCGCCTGACCTGCAGTGAGAACGAGGAGGGCATTGAATTTTTTGTGAACCCTCTCCTCGATGAATCTGGTGAACAAGCCGCCCTTCTCTATAGCTATGACCTTGTCGGCTCTGGTTTTGACGAACTCAGCGGAGGTGAGGGCGGGACCTATCATGACTCCGTCAGGATGCGACATCAAGTTTAACTGTTTTCCCTCATAGCCGGGAACAGTGTATTCAATGGTAAGATCACCAAAAATGGCTGAACGCTCCTCGGGAAACACTTTGAAGTCCTCTCGAGAGAAACCCGTAACGGTCTCAAGGTCGGTAATGATGTTGTTGGATTCCGCTTGATCTTTGAAGGACATGTCATAGGCTTGGGCAGAATAATAAACGTCACGGAGAGTCGAAGTCTTCCGATTTTTTGTAAGTTCGCTGACGAAGTAACCTGTCCAAACCAATTGGGTGAAGGGTCTGATGTGACGTATGTTTCGAGCGCTCCTGCGTACGGTTTTATCCCCTAAGATGTACTGCCGCAGTTCCGGGCTGTAGAAGATGTTTTCGGTGGATCGACTTGGCATCTTAATCCAAGGGAAGGAACGATTTTCCATCTGGTTATAGAGTCTTCTACCAAATCTCCTTAAGTTTTTTAGAACCTCTCTTCTTCTCTCTTTGGCTGAAATTTCAATCTCCTTTTTCTTCAATTTTTTTCACACTCCTTAACAACAATTCGATGTCTGGTTCTTCTTTTTTCCCAGCCAAATTCGTAGAGAATCTGGCGATCTTGGGTAAATACTTGGAGAAAACGGTTAGCCTCCTCCTTTCCTTTTCAGCGTACTCCCGTTTTGTCAAAAATTTTTGTAGTTGACGGGCTACCTCGCGGATACCGTTTAGGATTTCACTCTTGACCTCCGGCCTATCCGCGATGAACTCTTTGCCCACGGTTTTGTATGGAACCTTTGTGCTACATATATGGACCAGTATGGCTATGGGCATGTCAGGGCTAACCTTGTATCTCCGCCAGTTCATAGACCTAATGACCCTCACCGAAACGTCGCTGGCTTCGTCGTATAGCAACGGAATCCTGTTGGCAAACCGATAAATCAGAATATCGTCTTTCTTCGGTATGTTTCCACCGTACGCTATCGCTGTTTCTACAATGAATGGATGTCCAGAGTAAGTGGAGGGTTTACGTTGAGAAACCGCGATAAATTCGGGCTTCAATTCCTTTAGAATCCCGGTCTCCAACGATTCTTCACCCAATGGAGACAAACAACTCGCGTCTGGAGGAAGGAAACCATTAAATTTCTTCATCATCCGGACAAGCCTCACAATTTCATCGGGCCTCAATTTCCTCGGATCTTTTGTTTTTAGAAATCCGGCGGCTAGCAATAGACGGAGGATGACTTTCTTGTCGACTTTTTGAAAGTGTGTTTCCATGAAATCCAGCATGTTTCGAGACTGCGTGGTCTTTATAAGACGTTCAACCTTTTCGACGTTCACGCCATCAAAGAATTTTTTGAATTTCTTCATTGTATGCACAAGTCTGATGACATCTTCATGTTTCAGCTTCTTTGGATCCTCTGATTTGACAAATCCCGCGAACTCTAGAAAACTGAGAGAGATGCCTTCGCCGACTCTATGGAAGTGTTTTTGCATAAAGTCCAGCATATTCCGGCATTTCGTGACTCGTATAAGGCGTTGAATTGTTTCAACGTCCACTCCATAGGGGTGTGGCAGCGTTTCTTTTGGTGGAGGCGGCATTTTTGTTGTGGCTCGGGTGAAAACGTATAACCGTCCTTTTGGGTCGACGAATTTGATGTCCGCATAGGGCGTCACCAACGCTGTCTGTTTTAAGTACTCCAAAATCTTAGACATGGCTCGGAAATAGTCTCCTTCCAGAGAAAATTCAACGATGGTTCCACGCCATTGCTCCTTGTTTCTGCGGATTTTACGATCTAGAATAAGGGGGCGGTTCCTTTGGATGTCTATCATCAGTTTGTACTCGTATGTCTTNNAATAGCCATTGTTCCTCCAAGTCCGAAGGTCCCCCGGGCCTGCTTAAGCTTATACTTTGAGCCGAACAAAACCTGACCGAACGCCGATGGTATGTGGCGGGCTGGGATTCCGGATCCGTTGTCCATAACCCTTAGCCTGTAGACGCCAACTCCTAGCTCTGTTTGCGCTTCCTCTGCGTTCTCCTTGGATAGTCGAATGTAAATTTGTGGAGGGACATTCGATAGGTCAGAGGCGTCGAGGGCGTTTTCTATAAGTTCTCTTATGGATGAGAAAATCGCCCTTGTCGGGTTGGTGAAGCCTGCTATGTCTCGGTTGCGATAGAAAAAGTCTGCGGGACTTATCTCCTCAAAGGTCACCAACTCCGGTCACCTCCTCGTAATACTCAGTAATATGACGAAACGCTTTGTTTGCTTTTCCATCGCCTTTACAGCGGTTTCTATTGGAAACTACATTAGAAAAGGATTGCATGATATGTGGCAACATGACAGATTCATTCTTATTTTGGTATGGTAGATATTTCAATGTTGCTTTAAATTTTGAAAAAGTTTCAACTAAATTAGATGAGACGACGTTTCCGCTTTCAAGTTAGTCTCTGTATGAGGTCTCCCAAAGTTCCATCTTCTTTTTCTTGAGTTCCCTCCGTTTTCTGTGCAGAAATCGATACACTGTGCCGTGTAGGCTTCCCCTAATCAACATCCGAATCGCTTCTTTTGCAGTCTCAACTTGATCTATTTTTCCAATGATGGAAATCGTGTGTCCGTAGACACAGACGTTAGCTTCAGTTAATTCCTCGATAATCCTCCTAGTTTTTCCCTCTTTTCCTATGACTCTTCCTTTCAACCTCTTCATGTCAGACTGAGACCGTCCCACAGTTTCCCGAAGGTCTATCACTCCTAACACGGTCTCGTCGTCTTCTAGTAGTCGAAAAGCGTTTTCAGGTGAAAAGCCTCTGCCGATGGCCGTGACTACTTCTTTGGCTCTGAAGAGAACCGTTGGGTCTTGAGCTGTGGGCATGAGCGTTATTTGAATGTCACCCGTTTGGCTATCTATCCGAAGTCTAACCGAGAGTTTCTTCTCTATGCTTGCTTTAACGCGGCCATCAGGACCCACGAGGGCTCCGATACGCTCTCGCGGAACTTTGACGAAGGCGCTAGCCCCTTCCACCTCTAACCCTCTTGTACATTTCCTCTACCGATAACACATCTATGTGTAGCTTTTTGAAGTACCGGTGCAGGTTTTCTAAATCTCTTCGTAAGAATTGATGAGCCATGGGGTGTTCAATGGGTACAGCTTGTGAGACATCGAAAATCACGGTTTTGTTCTTCCAAATCATGATGTTATACTCGCTCAAGTCTGCGTGTACTAATCTTCCTTTGCGATAAAGTCTCCTTAAATAGGTTAGCAACTGCCTGTAAACTCGCTTGGGGTTTCTGAGAGGAACTTCCCTCATGAGGGGTGCACTCACTCCATTCTTTCCAATAAATTCCATGATCAATACGTTTTTTTCTACGGCGATTGGTTGGGGAACCTTAACCCCAACTTCATGTGCACGCTGCAGATTTTTGAATTCTTTCTGAGCCCAGGTGTAGACCAAGGATCGTGTGTCTCGGCGGACATGGGCGAATCTTGGGTCGCCTTCGATGTAGGGGAGCATGCCTTTCTTGAATTCGGCTGAGGTGGTGAGGTAAATTTTGATTGCCAGTTCTTTTCCATCCGGGTCTTTTCCCCAGTAGATTCGGGCTTCCTTTCCAGCTTTTACAACTCCATAAATCTCGTCGATTATTCGTTTGTTTAGAAAGTCGTAGATCGTCATGAGGGTGGAGCGGTCAAAAACTTCTTCCATCACCGCTCGCTCGGATGAAAAGTCTTTGATTAGCATTCTGTCCCTTTTTTCCACTATACGAAGTCGATGTTCAAGCTTCTTTCTTGCTGCTTTGCTTCGCTTAGGCATAGAGAGTCCTAACATTATGAGGTTTTCCACTCTTTAAAAGATGTGGGCTTCTTGGGGGCGCGACCGATTTCTGACACCACGCGCGCGCGCATAAATATGTGTTCGTTACATTTTGACGATCTGGGCGTGGGGAACACCAGAAATTTTTAGAACCGCGTCGGGATGAACTAATCTTTTTTCTATGGCTTTCTTTACGACGTTGTGTCCAACCATGTTCACGATGGTGGATTGCTTCATGAGTTCTACGACCTCCTCCACGGTCATTTTTAGCCCCTTGTAAAATTCTTCGCGTACTTCAAAGACTATTTTTCCTTCCCTCAAAATTTTTCCTAACAGTTCGGTGTCGCAGGTTGCGAGAAGCACGCATTGACCTCGTTTTCGCAGGTTCGCGTAGACTTCCATCATTGAGCCCTTTACACAGGTCTTATGGGGGACTTTGCCCCGCAGGCTTCGCATACTAAAAATAAGAGCCGCCTCTCTTTTACGATTTTCGTGTCCGGACGTTTGCAGACAGGGCACACGACGATTTCTTTGACGTATCTTTGGATCAGCCTTTCGAAGGTGTCGTAGCGAAACTTTCCTTGGAAGATTGCTCTAGTCCCTTGCATTGTTGCTGCTGTCGCCATCTCTCCGGAGAGAAACTTTAGCACGTGACGTGGTTCTCGGTTGAGGGCGTCACAGATTTCTTTGAAGTTTGCCAAGATTGTTCGCATGCCAGTGACGAAACTGCGAGGTTTTGGAACCTCAAATCGTTTATGCTCGAGAACTTCGGAAGGAAGTTGTGATCGAGCACGATTCAGCAATCCCTTGTAGTCCATCTTTGATTCTCCGTATTACTGTTCTTTCGCCTTGAACAACGAGCTTTCCTTTTCAGAGAACCTTTGTTTGTTTATATATTTTAACTTACGGTTTTAGAGGGGTGGTTTTTGATAGAAAAAGCGGGGGTCACATTCTTCTGTAGAGTTTGTATTCCAGTGGCTCCAACTCAAAGTGTGGACAAGTTTCGCTGTGGTTTGCAATTCCTTTTAGTTTGCCGCAATAAACGTTTTTGGATAAAGAGACGGCGTGTTTACAATTGTCGCAATTTTTCTGGAAGCATTTGGTTTGTTGACAAGCCGAGGTCATAGAACCACGAACTATCTAATGTCGTAATATTTAATAAATATTTCCCGCTAACTGTCAAACAAATATACTATAATACAGAAATATTGGAAGAAGGGGCCGGTTTTGGACAGTCGGAGTGAACATGATTTCTGGAATTGGGAACGGTGCAAAACCAAGATTAGAAGTTTGAAGGGCAGACTTGGTTTCAAAGAGTCGTCGACGTTGAAGTTCTTGGGACTAAGCCTTTCCCTTGAAGACGGAATGGTTCATGATGACCTCAGAAATTGCCCTTTTTCAGAGGCGGCACCCAGCATCTATTGCATCCTTTCCGGCTATGCAGAGGCTGAACCAGTTCCAGAAGCCTTGAAGCTGGTTTCTTTTAGGCAATTGCCTGGAGGACACGCCTATCATAAAGCTTTTCTCGGGCGTGCAGTTCTGTCCATCCAAAGGGTGTTTGGACCAAAGCCTAGAATGCTTGTTGAGGCTGCGAAACTTTTGGGTGGATCTGGAGTGGATTATGGAGACTGTTCGGTTAAAGTGTATTCGCTTTCCTTGGTGCCCATCACGGTAGTTCTGTGGAGAGCGAGTCCAGAATTTCCAGCTTCGGTTAACATGCTCTTCGATGCGTCGATCAGCCACTATTTAGCCACAGAGCAGGTTGCGATGCTAGGCGAGCTAACCTCATCCAGACTTAGGCACGCCTATGAAGTTTTAAACAAACAAAAGCATAGAACATCGTCAGGTCGATAATTGGAACAGAAAATCCTTAAATCAGAACTTGAGAATCGAATATGTGGTGGTTTACGAAGGGCCCGTAGCTCAGCATGGTTAGAGCGCCAGGCTCATAACCTGGTGGTCGCTGGTTCAAATCCGGCCGGGCCCACCAAGAGCCTTTCTTTTAGTAAAGCATTTACCTAAACCTTGCTTAATCTTATGTGTTGGGAGAGTGCGACCGGTTTGATAGGAGACCTTGACGGCATCCTCGCTGAGAAAGGGGCAGAAGCCTTACTCCTCTACTCAGAGAGTTTCAAAAACGCCAACATGTACTACCTCACCAAGTTTCTGGCTCCAGACCCTTTCATGTTCCTCAAAAAAGTTGACGCAGCCCCCATAATTGTCGTCAATCAAATGGAGTATCCCCGCGCGCAAAAACAGTCCATCGTCAAAGACGTGAGATCCTACTTCGACTACAAATTCCTTGAAGTTGTGAAGGCTGCGAAGGAGCCACACCTCGGCACCATGAAGTTCATCGCAAATGTAGCCAAAAAGGAACTCGGCGCAGACACGAAGACTTGTGTACCCCACAATTTTCCAGCAATGGCTACTGACGTACTAAGAGAAGAAAGCCTGGCTATCAAACCAATGTTTGCCGTCGTCGAGAAGGCTAGAGAAACCAAGGATGCCGACGAAATAGACGAGATCAAAGCTGTTCAGGCAATTGCTGAGAAAATCACGACCGAAGCCATAGATTTGATAGCCAACGCCGATGTGCGTGCCAACGGAACATTGATTATCGAAAAAAGACCTCTAACAGTTGGTAAAGTGAAGTCGTTTTTTGGACACAAGTTCTTGGACCACGGATGCGTAATGGAAGGAGACATTATAGTTGCGTGTGGTCCCAAAGGATCAGACCCCCACTACTTCGGCGATCCACAGGATGTACTCAAAGGCAACCAACCCATTATCTTAGATATCTGTCCCAGAAATGTCCAAAAGCGTTACTGGACCGACATGACTCGAACAATCGTGAAAGGAAAAGCTTCGGATAAAGTCAAGAAAATGTTTAACGCAGTTCTCGAAGCCAAGAACGCTTCCATCGACGCTATCCAAGCCGGCGCCCTAGGAAGCGACATCTACGACGTGTGCTGCGACGTGTTGGAGAAGGCAGGTTACGAAACCACAAGAGGAGGAAAACAGATAACGAGCGGCCTAACCCACGGTCTAGGTCATGGAGTAGGCTTAGACATACACGAAGTTCCCCGCATGAACGAACTCTACAAGTTTCCTCTTAAAGAACATAACATCGTTACAGTTGAACCCGGTCTCTATGATCCAGACGTTGGTGGACTAAGAATAGAGGACATCGTGGAAGTGACGAAGACTGGATGCAACAACCTGACGAGAATGGAGATACACCTAGAGGTTTAGAGGGATTAGAGAGCGGGACATTAGCCTCCACTCATAAGCGTCATCAAAATAACGTTGTCACCTTCACTCAACCTAGTATCAACGCCACGAAGCTGGCCCATCAAAACCCCGTTAACCGTAACAACAAATCCAGTTTTAACATCCTTCAAACTTGGCTCATAAACCTCCTTTCTAAAGGCCTCACCGTGAATTCCAGCCAATTTATTCAGCAAATCAGAAAGGGAAGCGCCTTCGCTAAGCTCGAATTCGTCTTCACTCTTTTTTAACATGTTCTTAATGTAACCCAAATACTGAACCCTAACCTTCAACTAACCCACCAACATAGCCTAGCCATATTCTTAAAGCATCAACTCCTCTTTCACGTATATTTTGAGGGAAAATTGATATTTATTGCTTGCGCGTATACACCGATCAGTTTTCTCTCTCTTTTTATATATGAAACACCCTGGCCGTTAAGAAACGATAAAATAACCGGGCAACATCTGCGCGCGCGTCATCTCAAATTGCAACAGCAGCATCACCATTTCTACTCTGACTCTGTTCTGGAAGACGCGTAAGAGCGCCCCATTACGAATTGACTAACCGTTTTATCATGTTGAATGTAGAATGCGGTGTGTGTCACGAAGACTGTCCAAAAAACCGATAAAATAAGGGGGAGCTAAAAAATAGAAGATTATATTCGGGTCCAGAAGACAAAGATTAATATTTATCTGTTCTTATCTCATATTTCTCTTCAATCGCTAATAGTGACTATTGGAGGGGTAAGATTGAGTTACGCCAAACGAATACTGCACGTAGACTTAGCAACTGGAAAAACTGAAATCGAACCCTTGAAGGAAGAAATGGCTAAGAAATACATAGGCGGCATAGGACTTGGAATGCGTCTATTTCTCGACAACTCCAAGGCGGGTGTCGATGCTTTCAGTCCCGAGAATCCCATAATCTTCGCCACAGGACCTCTTAGCGGTACCATGGCGCCCTCAGCAGGAAACAGCTACGCAGTAGTTTCGAAATCACCTCTAACTGGAGGAATAGCTGAATCTAAAGCTCACGGCTTCTTTGGAGCTGAAATAAAACGAGCTGGATATGATGCAGTTATCTTTACAGGTAAATCTGAAAAGCTGGTGTACGCATGGATTGACGACGACTCTGTCCAACTAATGGACGCCCAACATCTAAAGGGGAAGTCCCCCCATGAAACAGAGGGAGCCATAAGAGAAGACTTGGGCGATTTTTACATCCGAGTGTCGGCGATTGGTGAAGCAGGAGAAAAGCTTGTTCGAATTGCTTCCATCATAAACGATGAATTCAGAGCTGTTGGAAGAACCGGTATGGGCGCCGTGATGGGATCCAAAAACCTGAAGGCGGTTGCTGTTCGCGGAACAAATGACGTGAATGTAGCCAACCTCGAAGAGTTTACGGAATTCATAAGGATGATCCACGAACGCATGAAAGGACCGGCTACGAGAAAATACAGAACTTTGGGGACACCAGAGAATGTTCTTGTCCTCAACGCTTTGGCAGCGCTACCCACACGTAACTTCACTCAGGCCACTTTTGAAGGCGCTGAAAAAGTTAGCGGGGAATACTTGAGCGAGCGTTACATTAAGAAAATTATTGGATGCGCGACGTGCGGCATGCGCTGCGACCACATCGGACTGGTTCCCGAAGGGCCATACAAAGGAGCCACTGCGAGGGTGGAATTCGAATGTTTATGGGCACTCGGACCAAACTGTGGTGTCGATCGCTTAGATGCTATCATCGAAGCAATTTACCAATGCGACTATTACGGCATAGACGGAATATCTGCGGGCGGCATCGTAGGCTTTGCCATGGACCTATATGAGCATGGGATTCTAACCAAAAAGGACACTGAAGGTTTAGATCTTCGCTTTGGCAACGCCGAAGCCTTGGTAGAGACGGTGAAGAGGATGGGCTCTCGAAAGGGATGGTTGGGCGACGTACTTGCAGAGGGAACTATGAGGGCTGCGGAAAAGATTGGTAAGGGAGCGGTGAAATACGCCAATCATATTAAGGGATTGGAGCTGCCAGGCTACGACATCAGAGGATTGAAAACCGCTGCTCTGGGATTTGCTGTTTCCTTCCGTGGAGCTTGCCATCTCCGAGCTGGAGCTTATTCACCAGATGTGAAAGGAAAGGTCGACCGCTTCAAAATAGAAAAGGGGCGTGGAAAGATAGTCATGGACGGTGAAGACTTATACAATGTTGTCGACTCGCTTATTTTGTGTAAGTTCTCGAGGGGCGTGTTCTACGAGGGGCTCAAAGAAATGGCGAAGTACTACACCTTAACCACAGGTATCGAGATGACGCCTGAGGAGCTTAGACAAGCTGGTGAGAGAATAAACAACCTGGCACGGATCTTGAACATCCGAGAGGGCAAGGGAACAAGGGAATACGATCAGTTGCCGCCAAAAATAATGAGCGTGCCGATACCCGACGAAGGAGTTGCAAAGGGAGCCTACGTTAACCAAAAAGAGTTTGACATAGGCCTAGATGACTACTATGAGGTACGCGGATGGACGAAGGAAGGTATTCCCACCGTAGAGAAACTCAAAGAACTAGGCTTAAGCGATCTCGTTCCCATCGTAAAGAAAAAGATCGCAAAACTGCAGGCTCCAAAGAAGAAAGGGAAAGGAGGGAAATAAATGGCATTGTTTCCTAAGAGAAAGGCGAAAGGAAAGTTTGTCTCCGGAGATCCTGCCAAATGCGTTGGCTGTTGCGTTTGTGAATACGCGTGTTCAGTTGAGAAAGAAAAAACATATAATCCGACGAAGTCTCGAATACGCGCTGTGCGCCTGGATCCCTTCGTGAACATAGCAATCGCGTGTAGGCTCTGTGAAGATGCTCCATGCGTGGCTGCGTGTCCGCGAGACGCGCTTGAGCAGTCTCAGGAAACGGGGGTCATCATGGTTGACGAGGAAAAGTGCAACGGCTGCGGCTGGTGCATCGAAGCTTGTGACTATGGCGCCATTCAGTTGCATCCTGAGACGAGAGTGGTGTTTACTTGTGATCTCTGCGATGGTGAGCCTAAGTGTGTGGAATGGTGCCCAGAAGAGGCTTTGGACTTCACAACGAAGGATATTCTTTCGCAAAAGGCGCGGGTCGCCGTCGTGAAGAAGCTGTTCCTAGAAGCCCTGAAAGCCACGACCTAAAGCGGATTCAAAGCTTCGGTTATGAACGTTTGCCTTCAACAGTCGTCCAAGTTATAGGTTAGTCTGGACTTTCATCCAGTTTCAGTTTGGGGGACGTAAAGACTACAATTCAAATCATTCTATGGAAGAATCTTCGACAAGAGGCTGGTCAGGTTCGTTGATGTTTCTCTCAGTTTTGATGTTAACCCTTCCCCAAAACTAGTTTCCTTGGGCTGTATCACGAGCAAGGCGATTTTGGCGCCTGTTGTCTTTTCGAGGTATTCACAGAATATTTTGAGAGGTAGGGCATGAGTTGATATGGGAGGGTGCTTCATCATTTGACGAGGCTCAATGAGTTTTGAGGAACCGGGTTTTATATTTAACATTGCAGCATCGATGATTAGTATGTGGGTGGGTTTGAATTCGGTTATTGGTTCTATGAAACTCTCCGGCACGGTTTCGCATTCTATTAGGCAGACGGATTGGGAGACTTTGTTCTGTAAATTTCTTACGATTTCAACTCCAACAAAATCATCTTTTCGAAGCGGGTTCCCTATGCCTGCAATTACTACTTTTTGAGCGTTTGAAAACCAGTTCTTCAAATTTACCTCGATGTCTTTCTTCTTGTTTTTAGAACCAACCATGAATCTCAACTTTGGTTGAACTTTTGACGTATTATGATTGGTGCAAAGTTGTGAACGTTATCTTCTCAAGGTTTTTAGCAATTAATTGAAGTTCAAGATTTTAGACGCATCCACCCTAAGCTGTTCCAAGGCCAGTTCGTCTGGGCTGAAGCCCATAGCCAACCCTAGTAATTGCGTATAGTGAAGCACAGGAATTCTAAACGTTTCGCTTAAGACTCTTTCTATTCTGAATTGGTGGAGGTCAAACATCATGTGGCAGGTGGGGCATACGGTTATCAAAGCTTGGGCACCAACAGCCTTGAGGTTACGAAGTTTTTCTCCAGCCAAATGAAGCGGGATCTTGTCATCTACGCCGATTATCGGTGCTCCGCAACAGTCTGTTTCATACATGTAGTCTAAGCATTGTGCCCCAGTTAATTCGATTAGTTTCTTCAGAATCACCGGGTTTTCCGCATCGTCGAAGTCTATGTATTTCGTGGGACGTAAAACGTGGCATCCATTGTGCTCTGCCACCTTGAGTTTGGTGAGGGGCTTCTGAACGGCATTCTTTATTTTTTCAAAGCCAACATCTTCAGCAAGCACTTGGATGAGATGGTTGACCTTTATTGTTCCTCCTTTAAATTCCATACCAATTTGTTCCAGGTATTTATTAACCAACTCTTTAAGTTTCTTATCTTCTTTTAGGATCTTGTTAACCTTGCGTAGGGTGCCAGCGCATCCAGGACATAGAGTCATTATGTTCAAGTTCTGCTGTTCCGCTAGGCAGAGGTTCCTTGCCGATAGGGTTAGCATCACATCGTGACTTACGGGGTCTAGAGGAAGCCCGCAGCAGTTAAACTCGGGCATTTCAACCAATTCTATGCCGAGTTTTTCGAGAACTTTTCTGGCGGAAATTTCGTAACTGGAGACTCTGTATGGAATAGCACAGCCCAGAAAAAGCAGATACTTCAACTCAGACGTCCTATTTCTCCTCCTTTTTCAGTGTCTTTGAGAGATCTGTTAGATTGAAGAGTTTGGAGAGATCTTCGAGGTTGGCTTTAGGCAAAGGAGGCAACCCTTTGTCTGCTCTTTTTTTGAGGCGCGACTGCGGAATCGTGTAAGCATAACCCGTCTTCAGGATGTTGGAAGCCAGTTCTCTAAAAACGAGAGGCATGGAACCCTTCTTAACGGCTAGGTTTCGAAGAGCCCTTAGAACGCTGGCGATTTCCACACCCTGCGGACAATGATCGATGCACGTGAAGCAGGCTGCGCAGAGCCAGATGACATCGCTTGAAAGCACTCTGTCTTTCATGCCTAATTGCGTCATTCTCATTAGTTTTCTGGGTCTGTAGGTGTCGCTGAACCTTGCGATGGGGCAGTCGGCTGTGCAGGTGCCGCATTGGAAGCACAGCATAATTTTTTCGGCACCTGGAATCTTGCTGATTTCATATTTGAATTTAGGATCCATATCGCTTGTTTTGAGCACCATTTTCTGTTTAGTCTCTTTAGATTGCTTTTTTTCAGACATCAGCCTAACCTCCATTTATCAGGGTTTAAGTTTTGTCGTTTCTTTCAAGGAAATAAATGAAAGGGAACACGTAGTTAATAATCGTTGCGAATCTGTGCCCTGAGACTTGACCACCATAAGATATTCTAAGTCGATACCAAGCTACTGTGAAACTTGGAATCGTAGAACTAAAAGAATGGGTAATGATGAACTGCTCTAACCTAATGTCTTTTAACAGTCAGGATGAAGATGTTTTCTTACGTTGTTGCGCTTTTTTTCTCATAAAATACCTATGAATACTGCGGGCGGCTCTTTTCCCGGCTCCCATGGCGCTGATGACCGTGGCTGCGCCGCTGACCACGTCTCCCCCCGCGTAGACTCCCTTTTTACTCGTTTTTCCAGTTTTCTCATTCACGACTATGGTACCCCATCTCGTGGTCTTAAGGCCCTTAGTGGTCCGTTGGATGATTGGATTTGGAGTCTGCCCTATGGCTATCACAACCGTGTCCACGTTCATGACAAACTCGGAACCTTCTATGGGAATAGGTCTTCTTCGTCCTGACTCGTCTGGTTCTCCAAGCCGCATGGCAATGCATTCCATTCCCTTTACCCAGCCGCTTTCGTCGCTCAAAAATCTGACTGGGGTAGTGAGAAACTTGAATTTGATGCCTTCTTCCTCTGCGTTTTCTATTTCTTCTAGCCTAGCTGGCATCTCCTTCCTAGATCTTCGATAAACTATCCATACTTCCTCTGCTCCCAGCCTTAAAGCACATCTCGCGGAATCCATGGCAACGTTACCACCGCCTATCACTGCAACTTTTTTACCTGCCCTAATTGGGGTGTCGTATTCTGGAAACATGTATGCCTTCATCAAGTTCACTCTGATCAGGAATTCGTTGGCTGAGTATATTCCACCAAGGTTCTCTCCGGGTATCCTCATGAAGCGAGGAAGTCCTGCCCCAGTCCCGATGAAGACGGCGTCAAATCCGCGCTCAAACAAATCATCTATCGTGTATAACCTTCCAATCATATGGTCAGTTTTAACATCAACGCCAAGCTTTTTGACGTAGTCAACCTCCGTTTGAACTATCTTTTTGGGTAGCCTAAATTCTGGAATTCCGTACATAAGTACACCGCCAGGGACATGGAGCGCCTCGAATACGACAACTTTGTGTCCTAGTTTTGCTAGATCTGCTCCTGCTGTGAGTCCGGCTGGCCCAGATCCCACAACTGCCACTTTTCTGCCTATGGACGACTTTGATCTGGGGGGAATTGTTACTCCTTTCTGAAGCTCATAGTCGGCTACAAACCTCTCCAGCCTTCCAATAGACATGGGATTCCCCTTTTTTCCCAGCACGCAGAACTTTTGGCACTGGGTTTCTTGTGGGCAAACTCGGCCACAAATCGCTGGTAGGCTATTCTTTTCCTTTACTATCCTGATGGCTTCATCGAAGTTTTTTTCTCTGATCTCTTTAATGAACGCAGTTATGTCTAGGTCCACGGGGCAGCCTTGTACGCATTTGGGCTTAGGACACTGTATGCATCTTTCAGCTTCCGCCAAGGCTTGCTCCGCGGTGTAACCCAAAGCCACCTCGTTGAAGTTGTGGATGCGTTCTTTTCGGTCTTGTTTGAGCATAGGAACTGTTTCTTTTCTACTTTTGGGTTTGGGCTTGCTCATAGGCTTCTTCCTCCCTTCTCATAAAACACGAATGCAAGCTTCTCTTGGGGGGCATACATTTTCAGCCGAGTCATCAACTCTTCAAAATCAACTTGATGCCCATCAAAGTCTGGGCCGTCGACACATGCGAACATTGTTTTGCCGCCGACGGTTACTCTGCATGCTCCACACATTCCCATTCCATCAACCATTATCGGGATCAGAGTCACAATTGTGGGTATGTCGTATGGACGAGTGAGTTCTGAAACTGTTTTCATCATTACTATTGGTCCCATAGCTACCACGCGGTCAATCTTTCCTTCTTTAAGCAGGTTTTCAATGAAGTCTAGTCCCTTGTGACCCTTTGTTCCGTCATCTGTGGCCACATAAAGCTCATCGCATGCCTCTCGCATTTCCTTTTCAAAGATTAGTTGGCTTTCCGTTCTGGCTCCGAGTACTCCTATAACCTTGTTGCCCACTTCGCGGAAGGCCTTAGCTTGGAAATGTAGAGGAGCCACCATCACTCCTCCGCCAATGCAAAGCACGGTTCCAATTTTCTCGATTTCAGCGGGGTTTCCTAATGGGCCTACCAAGTTTAGGATGTGGTCTCCCTCTTTTAATTTTCCAAGCTGTTTGGTTGTTTTGCCAACTTCGTGGCAGACCACCGTTATTGTTCCTTTTTCAACGTCTGCATCAGCAATAGTAAGTGGAATCCTTTCTCCATGTTCATCTATTCTCAAAATCACGAATTGTCCGGGTCTTGTTTTTGCGGCTATTTCCTTAGCTGAAAACGCGAATAGGTTAATGTGGGGAACCAGTTCCCGCTTCGTCACTATTTTATACAAGTTAGTTGCCTCCTTCCTTAACCCTTAAAGGATTTGGTCCGAGATTCCTTATTTTTTTCACGAAGTTCGTCATCATATTTGCAAAGTTTTGTCCTTCAGATGATGAGGCAAACTCTATTTCAAGGCGTTCCGGGTCTATGCGGAGGGCGTTTAGGGACTTTTTAATTACGTCCACTCTGCATTTGGCCTTCACGTTACCATCTGTGTAATGGCAGTCACCTATGAGGCATCCCGTTACGATAACCCCATCGGCACCGTTCAGGAAAGCCTTTAGAACATGAAGCACATCCACTCTTCCGCTGCACGGAACCCTTAGGATTCGAACATTCGGCGGATATTGAATCCTTGAAACCCCTGCGAGGTCAGCAGCCGCATAAGAACACCATTGACATGCAAAGCACAATACGACGGGTTCGAAACTTTCGCTTGAACTTGTAAGCTTCTTCGGTCTTAGCAGCGCCTCAATTGCTGCCACAATCTGCTTATCCTTAAAGTGTATGAGTTGCATAGCTCCCATTGGGCATTCTGCTGCGCACACACCGCAGCCTTTACAGTTGGCCTCAACGATGTAGGGCTGTCCGAAGGGTGACGCCTCAATGGCGTTGAAAATACATGAGACCACGCATGAATCACAACCGACGCATATTTCCGGGTCAACCGATGCTTTTACAGCTTCAGCCCTTATTTTTCTGACGGCCATTGGAATGGCTGCTCTGGAGGCTGCAGCATAAGCCTGAGCGATGCTTTCAGTCACATCTTTTGGTCCGTGGGCTGTGCCGCAAACATATATGCCCTCTGATGCAAAGTCAACTGGCCTGAGTTTTGGGTGAGCCTCAAAAAAGAAGCCGTCGGGACCTAGAGGAACCTTAAGTATGGAAGATAGTTTTCTCCCATCCTCGTGCTGAATCAGAGGTGCCGACAAAACGACTAAGTCGCTGTCCATCTCAATCTCAGCGTCTAAATATGCGTCATAAACTGTGACGGCTAACTTTCCATCAGGTTTTGAGGTTACTTTTGGAGGTTTATCCGGATCATAACGTATGAAATCGATGAAGTTCTCCATTGCTTTAAGATAAAGATTTTCATATTCACCATAAGTTTGAAGGTCTCTGAATAGGATGCTGATTTCTAAATCTGGATATAATTTTTTGAGTAGCATAGCATTGTTGAGGGCTACCCTGCAGCATATTCTTGAACAGTATGTTCTGCCAGTTTTTTCTCTAGCCCCAACACATTGAATCATAACAACTTTTTTAGGTTCCTTGAGTTCGCCCTTCTTGAGAAGCTGTTCAAGTTCAAGCTGTGTTATCACGTTTTCATTTTCCTTGTACCCGTACATTCCCACGGGCTTGAACTCTTCGGCTCCGGTAGCCACTATTATTGTTCCCACGTTGATTTGCTCAGGTTCGTTTGAACCCTTCTTTTGAAGCATCACATCAAAGTTTCCAATGAAGCCTTTCACTCCTTGAACCAGGGCTGACATGTGAAGGTGTGTTTTAGTGTTCGCCTTCACGGCTGTAACAACTTCTCGCAGAACTTCTGAAGCGTCACGTTCGGTGGGCTGCAGCTTGTACAAGTATCTCAGCTTTCCACCAAGCTCTGCCTCCTTCTCAACTAGGTGAACGTTGAAGCCCTGTCTTGCAAGGGACATAGCCGCAGTCATCCCAGCTATTCCGCCACCTATGATCAATGCTGAAGGTTCTATCTCGAGTTCTGGCTCTATTTGCTGTTCAAGGTAGCTTGCTTTGGCAACGGCCATTCTGATGAGGTCTTTGGCTTTCTCTGTTGCCTCTTTTGGATGGTGCATGTGAACCCATGAGGAGTGTTCTCGTATGTTGACCATTTCAAAAAGGTACTTGTTTAACCCGGCTTCTTCACATGCCCTTCTGAAAACTGGTTCATGGGTTGCAGGCGTGCAAGATGCACCCACAACCCTGTTGAGGTTATACTTCTTTATGCATTTTTTGATGAGGCTTAATCCTTCGGATGAGCNNCGCTGGTACATCAATCACTCCGCCTATGTTGAAGCCGCAGTGGCATACGAAAACCCCAATCCTTAATTCTTCCTTGCCTGTTTCCATTTTGGCTATCCCCCCACAAGAGCGGATACAGCCACCTCCGCAGCTTTGGCTGCTGCCGCACTGGCTTGCGTAACAGACTCAGAAATGTCCTTGGGCGCTTGGCAATATCCACAAACAAAGACTCCTTCCACGTTTGTCTCAACAGACATAAGTAATGGGTCTTTGGTTTTGAAAAAGCCGTATTCATTTAATTCTAAACCAAGAATTTTTGCCAAAACTTTATTGTCATCCCTCGGAATTAAAGCTGGACAAAGCACAACTAAATCTGCACGCAATTCTTCTATTTTCCCTTGTGTAATATTTTCGTATCGAACAAAAAGGTCCTTTGTCGCCGGATCTTCTATGACTGCAGAGACGCGTCCATTAATGTATTTGACGCCCCATTCGTCTCTGGCTCTGCTGACGAACTCTTGGAACCGTTTCCCAAACACTCTTAGATCCATATACAAAATGTAGACTTCGCATTGAGGTTCGTGTTCTCTGATTAAAATTGCCTCTTTTGTGGCGTACATGCAGCAGACGCTGGAACAGTATGGGACCCCCTTTTGTTGAGTTCTTGAGCCAACGCATTGTACAAAAACTATTCTGCGGGGATGTTTATTATCTGAAGGCCTCAAAAGTTCTCCACGAGTCGGCCCGGAAGCGTTAATGAGCCTTTCAAATTCCAGCGATAAAAGAACATTCTTGTATCGTTTATAACCATACTCACTTATCGACACCGGATCGTAAAGCTCTAAGCCTGTAGCCAATATTATACTTGAAACATTAAACGTTATTTCCTCAGATTTTTGATCGAAGTTGATTGCGTGGGCCTCGCAGAATTTTTCGCATACTCTGCATACTCCTTTCTGAAAGAAGAGGCAATTGTCCTTGTCTATTATGGCTACACGGGGCACTGCTTGTGGAAAAGGCATATAGATGGCTTTCCGCATTCCTATGCCCATATCGAATTCGCTTGGCACCTTAACTGGGCACTTTTCTGCGCATACACCGCAACCAGTACATTTGTCAGCGTCAACAAACCTGGGGTTTTTCAAAACCTCAATCTTGAAGTTTCCAGCAGAACCACTAACTTCCTTAACTTCTGAGGATGTAAGCAGTTTGATGTTTGGGTGACGGAAGCACTCCATCATTTTTGGGGCGAGTATGCATNNGCGAGTATGCATATAGAACAATCCATTGTTGGGAATGTCTTATCAAGCTGAGCCATTCGCCCTCCAATGCCTGGTGATTTCTCTACGAGATATACTGTGAGCCCTCGGTCAGCAAGGTCCAAAGACGCTTGCATTCCAGCTATGCCCCCGCCAACTACAAGTACAGCATTGTTGCCCAAGTTGATTCCTCACCTGCTTGTGTGCGCATTCCCGTTCTCGTGTAGATAGCAGACCAGTGTCTCTTTTCCTCCGAAAGAGAGTAGTTCACTTCTTAACTTGGAACTTAAATCTTTCTCTGGGACCCTCATAAACGTAGGGAATCATGCTTTGTAGTAGTAGGGTCTTTTGACGTAACCGAACGCTTCACCAGCCGCAATTATGGCTTCTCCAACAGCCGTTCCGATCTGTTTCACAGGACCCACAGTCACATCGCCAGCTGCGCATACTCCGGTGATGTTGGTTCTTTGTCGTTCGTCCACAATGATGTAGCCAGCCTCATCCACTTTTACTCCTGCCTCTCTGGCGATCTGACTGTTCGGTGCTTCACCGACCTGAACGAATACGCCGTCTACGTCGATTTCCATGGTTTCCCTAGTTTTGTTATTTACTAAAACAACTCCTTTTACTTTGGTGTCTCCTTTAACTTCTTTAAGCTCCGTGTTCCACATAATCTCCACTCCTTGTGCAACCAGGTCCTTCACAAGCATTTCTTCTGCTCTCAGTTGGTCTCTTCGGTGCGCCAACCTGACACGGGACGCTACGTTTGCGAGGTATCTAGCAGAAACCACAGCTGAATTTCCACCGCCCACCACAAGCACGTTTCTTCCTTTAAAGAAGGCTCCGTCGCACAAGGTGCAGTAGCTAACTCCCCTGCCTCTAAACTCTGTTTCACCAGGCACGCCAAGAGTCCTATAGTGGCTTCCAGAAGCGATAATCACTGCCGAGGCGGTGTAAACGGTCCTATTCGTCTTGACAACTTTCTTTTCACCTTTTAGGTCGAGTTCAACAACCTTTTCTAACTCATTGATCTTTGCTCCAGCTTTTTTGCAATGTTCAGCCATTCTGTCAGCTAAGTCGCGGCCACTGATGCTTTCAAAGCCAAGATAATTTTCGACCAATGGAGTATCAATGACTGCTCCACCTGGCGTCTTCTCCTCCAGAACCAGAGTTTTAAGTCCACTGCGGGCACCGTAGAGCCCAGCCGTTAGACCCCCCGGACCAGCGCCTATGATTATTAAGTCCCAATGCTCCATAAGAATCACCACATGCGATATTTTGCGTTGACTTTTATGAATGTTACCTACGAAATAAAAGAAAAAAATTTGTTTGCGGCGTCAAAAGATTAGAACAGTTTCATTGCAGTTTTTCTCTGATTTTCGCTCTAGTTTCCTCAGACAGGGGACCGATTTTTGAAATTCTCGCGTTGAATGTTTCGAAGGTGTTTTGAACTTTGTTGTATTCTGGAAGCGTTGTTGAGAATGACATTAGGCGGAGGGGTTTAATATTATACGACCTCAACTCCTTTTTCATTTGGATGACGTGTTCCCTTAAGGCTTCTTCTGTGAACACGCCGCCGTGGTCCTCGAGCAATATGACGCCATCGGCTCCAGAAGCGAACGCTTGCAACACATGTTTCAAGCCGACGCGTCCCGTGCTGGGAACGCCAATTATCTCGACGTTAGGGGGATAAGAAACTCTGCTTTGCCCAGCCAAGTCTGCAGACCCGTAAGCTATTTCCTTTTCAAGGAACGCCACGATCTTCGGAGATTTGCCGCCTTCGCTTACCGCGCGGATTTGAGCCATTAACTGAGCTTCTGTGGAGTTTTTAAGGTCAATAGCTTCTATTGGGCATCTTGGGACACAAATTCCACATCCGATGCATGAAACCGGGTTAATCGTCACACCCTCAGCCGACTTTTCCACCGCATTAACGGGACATACGCTTATGCATATTCCGCAGTTGTCGCATTTCTCTGGGATGATGTAGGCTACTTCTGGCGAAATAGAAGTTTCACCCTGTCCGACGAAGGTTGCAACTCTTGAGGCGGTAGCCATTGCTTCGAGGGTGGTTTCTCTCACGTCTTTAGGGCTTAGGGCACACCCCGCAACAAACACTCCTTCGCGTTGACTGTCCACTGGTTTGAGCTTATAGTGTTTTTCTAAGAGGAATTCGTCTGAACCAACTTGGATGCCTATGTTTTTAGCTAATTCTTGGGTGCCTGAATTGGGAATGATACCTAAAGCGAGCACCACCAAGTCAAACTTTCCTTCAACTTGTGTTCCAAGAAGTGTGTCTTCAGCCTTCACCAATATCCCATCTTTTGATGGAACAATTTCTCCAACTCGTCCTCTAACATAGTGCACGTTATGATCCTGAGAGGTAGCGTAGAATTCTTCATATCCCTTTCCATCCGCTCTTATGTCCGTGTAAAAGATCCAGGGGTCAGCGTCCGGCACAACCTTTTGAAGCAACATAGCCTGCTTAATCGACGCCATGCAACCTATCTTGCAACAATGGTCAACTCCCCTACCCTCATTCATGTTTCGACTGCCTGCGCAAAGTATGTAGGCCACCTTTTTCGCCACCTTTCCATTAGATGGCCTACGTAATCCTTGCCCCAAGAGTCGCTCAAACTGTAGGTTGGTTATGATGTCAGGATGTAAACCGTAGCTGAACTCCTCAAGGATTTTTGCGTCGATTTGCTGGAATCCCGTGCAAGCAACAATTGCGCCCACATCTAGCTCAATGGTTTCTTCTTTCTGGTCGTAGTTGACGGCTTTAGCTGGACAGATTTTTTCGCAAACTCTACAAATTCCCTTATTCAAGAACAAGCAGTGTTCTTGATCTATCACATATGTTCTCGGAACCGCCTGTTTGAAAGGAGTATAAATGGCCTTTCGCGGAAGTAATTCAGCTTCAAACTCGCTTAGAACTCTGATAGGGCAGACTTCTACACATCGTCCACATGCCGTGCATGTGTCGTCCACAAATCTGGGGCGTTTCTTGATTAAGACCCTGTAATTCCCAGGTGTTCCTTCGACGGCTGTCAGTTCTGCCATGCTGATGATTTTTATATTAGGATGTTGTGAGGCAGACACCATTTTTGGTGTCAGAATACACTGGGAGCAGTCGAGGGTTGGAAAGGTTTTGCTAAGCTGAGCCATATGTCCACCTATGCTTGGGCTTCTCTCGATCAAGTGTACTGGATAGCCTTTGTCCGCCAATTCTAAAGAACTGATTATGCCAGCTATTCCTCCCCCGATCACGAGAACATTCTGGTTTACAGACATGCTTTTCGTCTCTAGGGGCTCAAGGTGTCGGGCTCGTGCTACTGCCCCGCGGATAAGATCAATCGCCTTAGCTGTTCCTGTTTCTTTGTCGTCGTGAACCCAGCTGACCTGTTCCCTAATGTTCGCCATGTCTAAGAAATACTTGTTTAAACCAGCGGATTCTACGGTTCGCCTAAAAGTGTCAAGGTGCATCCGCGGTGAACATGAAGCCACTACTATCCTGTTGAGCCCGTGCTCCTTCACGTCCTTCTTTATCATCTCTTGTCCGGGGTCGCTGCACACGTATTCGTAGGTTTTCGCGACCTTCACTCCTTCTAATCTGGCAGCGGCTTCCCTGACTTTTTCCACATCTACCGTATCGCTTATGTTTCCTCCACAGTGACAAATGTACACTCCGATTTTAGGTTCTTCTTTCGCCATTTCAACCCTCTCCATCGGCATGTGGCTGCTCGACGCCCTATTTTAGAGTGGTATTAGTGTAACTTTAAACTTTTAAACATCTCGATAAGAGGCGTTTGGGGGCGTTTTCTTCCAGAAAGCACTCATTTATTAGCCACGTTTGGAAGAATTTAATTTCCGTTAGAGGAGTTCGACCAGTCTTTGCGTGCAGAAATCAAGGCCAGCGGTATCGTTCAGGGCGTGGGTTTTCGTCCCTTTATCTATCGAATTGCCGTGAAGAATGGACTAGTCGGCTACGTGCGAAACCGAGGAGACGCCGTCGCAGAAATAGTTGTTGAAGGCAAGAAAAACAATGTTAAACGGTTTCTCAAAGATTTGAGGGATGAAAAACCTCCCCTCGCTCGAATCTACGACCTGACAACGAACTATGCAGGGGACGAAGGTAATTTTGAAAAATTTACAATCGACAAAAGTTCTGAGGAAGTTGGACTCTCTGGATCCGTCATTCCCCCAGACGTTTCGGTTTGCAACGAATGTTTGAAGGAACTTCGCGATCCAAAAGACCAACGTTACGAGTATTTTTTCATCACGTGCACGAACTGCGGTCCTAGATACACCATAATCAGGGGGCTTCCTTACGATAGGCTTAACACCACGATGCACGATTTCGAGATGTGCGACTTCTGCTCCAGAGAATACAAAGACCCGTTAAATCGCAGGTTTCACGCTCAGACAGTGGCGTGTCCTAAGTGTGGTCCGAAAGCTTATCTCACGACAAATGACGGTAAGCCCATGGAAACTGAGGACCCTATTAGAGAAGCAGGGAGGCTTTTGGAGGAGAGATACATTGTTGCGATTAAGGGTAACGGAGGCTTCCATGTTGCTACCGCCACCACCAAATCAGAGCCTATTGCCAGACTGAGAAAAGTTAAGCACAGAACCCAAAAACCCTTCGCGATAATGGCTCCTGACTTGGAGACCGTGAAATCCTTCGCTGAAATAAGCCCAAGAGAGGCTGAACTTCTAACTTCCTACATCAAGCCAATTGTTCTGCTGAAAAAAAGAGATGACTACTACCTTTCAAAACTCATTTCCCCCGGCTTACACAACGTTGGTGTGATGCTCCCCTACACAAGCTTGCACGCAATGCTGTTTGACGAGGTAAACGAACCCGCTTTTGTCATGACTAGCGCAAACCCTCCCAACGAACCGATCGTCACAGAAAACGCTGAGGCTACAAAAAAGCTTGGTTCCGTGGTCGACTTTTTCCTTTTCCACAACAGAACCATCGCCCACAGGTGCGACGACTCGGTTGTTCGTTTCCACGGTGAAGACCAGAGCATAATTCGTCGATCAAGGGGATACGCTCCTGAACCTATCCACCTGAAACTTTTGGTCAACCGTTGTGTCTTAGGAGTTGGCGCTGAACTCAACGCAACTTCCTGCCTGCTGTTGCGGAACAAAGCGTTCGTTTCACAGCATATAGGGGATGTTGAGAATCTGGAGACTCTTCTTTTCCTGAAAAACTCCGTAAACCATTTAACAAAATTGACCAACAGCAAAGTTGAAGTCATAGCTTGCGACCTTCACCCAAAATTCACCACGACAAAGTTGGCTCAAAACTTAGGGAACAAACTTGAATGTCCGGTTGTCCAGATTCAGCATCATCACGCTCACACAGCGTCTCTTATGGGCGAATGGAACATCAACGAAATGGTGGGCATAGCTTGCGACGGCTTCGGCTACGGCTCAGACGGCACCGCCTGGGGCGGAGAAATACTCTACTGCAACCAAGAAGGTTTCCAGCGCCTAGGACATCTACAAGAGCAACCCATGATAGGAGGAGATTTAGCTACGCTATATCCACTAAGAATGGTTGCCGGAATACTTCATGGTGAAGCTGATGTTAAAGAATGGTTGCTGTCGAACAGCGACCGTTTTCCCCACGGCAAAAAGGAAGTTGAAGTAATCGTTAAACAGCTGGAAAAGGGATTGGTGCCCAAGACTACGAGTTGCGGAAGAGTGTTAGACGCTGTTTCAGCTATACTAGGCGTATGTTACGAGCGCACCTACGAGGGCGAACCAGCAATGAAGTTGGAATCCGCTGCCTTGAAGGGGAAAGACGTGTTGAACTTAACGCCTCGGCTCAAGGGGAACGTTATCGATACAACGCTTCTTGTTCACGAAATCTTCACTCAGAAGGACAATTATTCCGTCGCCAACTTAGCCTACTCAGCCCAATCATATCTTGCTAGAAGTTTGGCTCAACTAGCCTTGGAAGAAGCGGAACGACTGAACGTCAACCACATCGGTTTTTCTGGAGGCGTTGCCTACAACGAACACATTACGGCGACCATCAGAAGAATTGTTGAGGGAAACGGTTTCAAGTTTCTCGTTCATAACAGGGTTCCACCAGGAGATGGAGGGATTTCCTTTGGTCAAACAATCGTTGCAGGCTTCCAAAAGCCGTAAACCAGAATCAATTTATTCTGGCTCTTTAGTTTATAGGTGATATTAAATGTGCCTTGCAATCCCGGCTAAAGTCGTAGAAGTTCAAGGAGACGTTGCAAAAGTCGATTTTGGGCAGGGGATTGCCCGAGACGTAAATGTTATGCTTGTAGAGGCCCATGTAGGCGAGTACGTTTTGGTTCATGCCGGATACGCCATTCAAGTTATTGATCAAGAGGCGGCTGAGGAAACTCTCCGGCTATGGGAAGAACTTTTAAAATATGATGAAGGTTGAGAGGCGTTCCATTTTGGCGCATTTGAAGGAAGTGGTCAAAGCTGAGGAAGGAGAAATCTACGACATAGAGCTTGAAGCAGATCTTCTGAAAGCCAACGAAGAACTTGCGACGAAAAATAGGGAGCTTCTGAGGAAACATGGCGTAACGGCAATCGATGTTATGGGCGCCATCGGATCTGGAAAAACCACGCTAATTGAAAAACTTGTCCAGGCCTTAAAGAAGAAATATAGAATTGCTGTTTTCAAGGGAGATTTAACCACAATCATAGACGCGGAGCTTATTGGACGGCACGGCGTCGAAGTTGTTCCAATCAATACTGGAAAAGAATGTCACCTAGACGCCAATCTAGTGAAAAAAGCTCTCCAGAAAATTAACTTAGATACCATCGACCTCCTCTTCATTGAAAACGTTGGAAACCTCATCTGCCCAGCTGATTTCCCCCTAGGCTCCGAGAAGCGTGTCGTGGTTGTAAGCGTCACAGAAGGTCCATACATGGTTGTCAAACACCCCTTCATTTTCATGGACGCTGACGTAACGGTTATAAACAAGAAGGATTTGGCCCAAGCCATGGGCGTGGACGTTAAGAAACTAGAGGCAGATGTCGAAGAGATAAATCCGAACGTAAAGGTTGTAGCGACTAACGGCAGAAGCGGAGAGGGTGTCAAGGGAGTGGTTGATGCACTGGAATTATGACCCAAACCAACTCTATCTTCAGTGGAGCTGGCCGAAAAATGCATGAATTTTCCATGACAACACAAATCGTGGAAAACGTTCTTCGAGAGGCTGAAAAACACAATGCAAAGAAGGTTACGGAAGTTCATCTGGTCATAGGAAAACTGACGTTTCTGGGCATCGAACAGGTTCGTTTCTCCTACAACGTACTGGTAGAGGATACCATAATGGAGGGTTCAAAGCTTTACATTGAGGACAAGAATGGCGTTGTCAAATGCACCAGTTGCGGCTACGAAGGAGACTTCATGTACGAAGACAATCCGACATACCATGTTCCAACCCCCACGCTTCGTTGCCCCAAATGCGGAGGAGTGGTCAACATCGTTGGAGGAAGAGAGTGCACGATAAAGAGCATAAAATTAGTCATGTAAGAAGGCCAAAACAATATGAGTGAGGAGTCGAAATTCAGGAACCCAGCCTTGGCAAAGAAGGTTGCGAATCACATTCGAACCTTGGCACCGTTCTACGACATAAATTTTTGTCATGTATGCGGAACCCACGAGTGGACCATAACCCACTATGGACTTCGATCTCTTCTTCCTGAAACAGTAGACGTTATCGCTGGACCGGGATGTCCAGTCTGCGTCCTTCCCGCAGCCGAAATCGACGAAGCCGTATCCTTGGCTCTAAAAGGCGTAACCGTTGTAACCTTCGGCGACCTCCTTCGAGTTCCCGGCTCCGAGACATCCCTTCAGGAGGCGAAGGCTTCTGGGGGAGACGTTAGAGTTGTTTATGGCTTAGGAGATGCTGTAAAGATGGCTGAGAAGGAGTCAGACAGGGATTTTGTGTTTTTTGCCATTGGATTTGAAACCACAGCGCCGTCTACTGCCGTTGAAGTTTTAAACAAGCCGCCTGAAAACCTCAGCTTCCTCGTCTCCCATAGGTTAATTCCTCCAGCGATGGAACTGCTCCTGGGCGTGGGAGACTTGCACATAGACGGTTTCATAGCGCCTGGTCATGTTTCCACCATTATTGGAATGAAGCCGTATGAAATATTTCCTAAGGCTTACCGTATGCCTACTGTGGTAGCCGGGTTTGAGCCCTTGGACGTTCTCTTCGCCATTTCCATGCTGCTCCAGCAGGTAAAAGACGGCGAAGCCAGACTAGAGAATGAGTATAAACGTTCGGTCATGTGGGAAGGCAACATCAAGGCGCAGAAACTTATGGAGCAAGTGTTCAACGTGGTGGACGGACGTTGGAGGGGTCTCGGAAAGCTTCCCTTGTCAGCGCTGGCATTAAAGGAAGAGTTCGCAACGTATGATGCAAGAAAAAAGTACGGCGTAAGAATTGAACGTTCCAGAGACCTACTGCCCGGTTGCCTCTGCCACCTAGTCATGATTGGAAAAATAAAGCCCCCCGAATGCTCCCTTTACATGAAGGCTTGCACGCCTCAGGCTCCAAAAGGAGCCTGCATGGTCTCCATCGAAGGCACATGCAGAATTTGGGCCAAACACAAAGTCACAAAAGCCTAAGCAGAAGCAAAATCGTCGTTCAAATGGGATACTGTTAACAAATTCTTGGAACCGGATCTCCGATTGGGGGCACCAAGATTCTTTTTCCACCCACAAGCGTTTCGAGAACGACTTGGCTAAAGTCCTCCGTTGCTTCTCCTATTATTTGGGCATTTTTGCCTTCCCTCGTTTCCTTTAGAGCTGACAACACCTCTTCGGCCTTCTGGGGTACGACTCCTATCACCACCTTGCCTTCGTTTCCAACCTCCAACGGGTCTATGCCCAGCATTTCGCAAGCCGCCTTCACGTCTCCTCGCATCGGTATCTTTTCTTCGTGTATCAATATCCCAACCTTCGATTTTTCGTTCCACTCATTTAGCGAGTTGGACAAGCCGCCTCGTGTTGGATCCTTCATGGCTACGATTCCGCCTACATTCAGTAACTTCATTATCATTTTGTTCAGCGGAGTTACGTCAGACATGATTTGGCTTCCAAAAGCATAGCCTTCCTGTGCTGACAAAACGGCTAGTCCATGATCTCCTATGGTGCCGGAAATGACGATTTTGTCGCCTTTTCTCAGATTGGAGTCTAAAATCCAGCGCGAATTGAAGGGACGATGCTTCTTCACCTCAATGATGTTCCTTTCTAACGCTTCGTTGCGTTTTCCTATTCCAGAAGTGTTGATGACGCATCCTCCCAGACCGCTCTTCTCAACGACCTTCGTGTCACCGGTAATGATATATACTCCAGCTTCTCTGCAGGCTTTCTCCATGCTTCCCAAAATTCTCTCCAAATCCGCTATTGGAAGACCTTCCTCTAACACAAAGCCTGACGTAAGTGCAAGGGGCTCAGCACCCATCACTGCTATGTCATTAACCGTGCCCGCAACAGCCAGCCTTCCAATGTCGCCGCCTGGAAAGAAGATGGGCTTCACCGCATGGGAATCCGACTTCAAAACTATATCGCTGATTACCGCCGAGTCGTCAAGGGCTTCCAGCGGAACCTCAGCGCTACTTCCGCCAAGGTATCTCAGTATATACTTCTTGATTAGATCATTCATGACGGTTCCGCCAGCGCCATGAGCCATAGTTATTCGTTCCATGATCAAGCTCTCCATAGAAACATTGGAGGACCGATATTCTTAAACACTACCAAGAAAGCGTGAACGCACAGTTCAATTTGACTTGAAGTTTCCTGTGTGTCAACTTGTTTTAGAGGACTCTGGAAAGCAGCAATTAAACAAGGTTTATAACCGTTTATGTTGCCTAATTTACTTCCAAACTGACATACCATGCAGTTGTTTGGGGTAGGGACAAAAAACGCCCATGAAAATACTCAAGAACGAAACAGAAAACGAACTTACGATAGAGGTGATTTTGCACGCAAAGCGATACTCCCTAACTCTAGATAAAACCAGATGCACGGGTTGCGGAATCTGCATGGAAATCTGCCCTCGAGAAGCCATTGAAATCAAAAAGAGTCCTAAAGCAGATGGAGAAAAGGTAGAGCCTCCCACCATTGACATCAGCGAAGAAAAATGTCATTACTGTGGGATGTGCGACCCCATTTGTCCCTTCGGAGCACTGAAGGTAAGGATCGACAGAGAACACACTATTCCCGTTATCAACAATGAAAGCTTCCCCCAACTCATACGTGAAATCGAAGTTGACACAACTAAGTGCAATTTGNNCGCCATTCATGTAGAAAAAATATTTCATGGAAACCTTCGGATAAATCGTGAAAAATGCCCTGAAGTTTGTCAAGACTGCCTCGACGTCTGTCCGATCTCTGAAGCCTTGTATCTCTCGGATGACGGAAAAGTGTACGTTAATGAGTTGTACTGCGTTTATTGTGGCGTTTGCAAGATCGTTTGCCCGGAGGAAGGGGCGTTGGAACTTCACAGAACCTACATACGTCACACGCCTGTTCGTTCAGGAGCATGGAACAAGGCCCTCGAAAAACTTACATCCACCAAAGTGATGACAAAGGAGCTGCGAACCAAAAGCTCAACTAGGGCCAAGGAATCCGTTAAGAAAAGATTTCCATGGAGGATGAAAACTTAAAATGTCTGAGGAACCGCGGATAGGGGTTTTCGTTTGCCATTGCGGCCTTAACATCGCTGGCGTGATCGACGTGAAAGAACTGATCGAGTACGCCCGCACGCTACCCAACGTGGTAGTAGCCATAGACAACCGCTATACCTGTGCAGACCCTGGACAGGAGGAAATCAAGAATGCCGTAAAGGAACACAAACTGAACAGAGTTATTGTTGCGGCATGTTCACCACGTATGCATGAGCCAACCTTCCGAAGATGCATCGCCGAGGTTGGATTAAACCCCTACCTTTTCGAAATGGCGAACATAAGAGAGTTTTCCTCATGGTGCCACCCAAGCACGCCGAAGGAGGCGACTGAGAAAGCTAAGGAAATTGTGAAGATGGCTGTTGCGAAGGCAAGGTTGCTTCAAAGCCTCGAAACGATGGAGGTCCCTGTGACGAACAAGACTCTTATTCTGGGTGGAGGAATCGCTGGAATAAGCGCCGCCCTAGACCTCGCTGACATGGGGTTCAAAGTGTACCTCGTTGAGAAAAGCGAAAGCATCGGCGGACACATGGCTCAACTAGA
>JABAOH010001661.1_pt2 | contig 30416 bp, 25 predicted proteins | sample 7062181 | NCBI WGS metagenome assembly JABAOH01 (sample SAMN14538630, study PRJNA623070) | marine sediment metagenome | biome: marine biome [ENVO:00000428]; feature: marine pelagic biome [ENVO:01000023]; material: deep marine sediment [ENVO:00002113]; isolation source: pool of 5 deep marine...
GATCACTTCGTCAACACGGAACATCGCCTGGGGAATATCCAGGAGACTCCACTGGTCGATTTTCTCGAAAGTACAGCTCAGAGATCATTCGGGCAGGCCAAATTGGATACGCTACCCCCCTCTTGCCAGGCATGTGAAGTCCGGGATATGTGTCATGGTGGATGCCCGAAGGATCGCATCCTTCATACGCCAGATGGCGAAGCGGGACTGAACTACCTGTGTGCGGGCTATAAACGCTTCTTCACCCACTGCCAACCCTTCGTTGCAGAGCTTTCCGCCCTATGGCGCCAGCAGTCCCTTGAACGGCAAATGCCGCTGGCAAAGGCCATGGGGGCACGGGCAAGTACCAAACCGGGTCGCAACGATCCGTGTCCGTGTGGCAGTGGCCTTAAGTACAAGAAATGCTGCTTGGGCAAATAGTGTGCTACACAGAGCTCCCTCCGCTCTCACTTCCGCCTGGGTACGTTATTTTTTGAGCTTCTCCTTTAAGAACGAAATGGTGCGCTGCCAGGCAAGCTGGGCCGCTTCCTTGTTATATCGGTCAGCCCTTGTGTCGTCGTGAAACGCATGTTTGACACCCTCGTACATATATATTTTATAATCTACGGATGCCTTCTTGAGAGCTGCTTCATATGCCGGAATGCCTTTATTAATTCGTTCGTCAACACCAGCATAATGGAGAAGTAAAGATGCCTTAATTTTTGAGACATCTTCAGACGCAGGTTGCGAACCGTAGAAGGGAATCGCTGCCACCAAATCCGGAGAGTTCACCGCAACGTGGTTTGCCATTCCCCCTCCCCAACAGAAGCCTATCACTCCTACCTTTCCAGTCGAATCAGGATGCGTCTTTAAGTACTTTACCGCAGCGATATAATTGTCCACCGTCGATTGTCTATCAAGCTCTCGTTGGAGCGATTTAGCCTTATCGCTATCTTTCGGAGTTCCTCCAAGCGGTGATAGAGCGTCGGGGGCAATAGCCAAAAACCCCTCAAGGGCAACCCGCCTGGTAACGTCCTCGATGTAGGGCTCAAGACCTTTGTTTTGGTGGACCACAACTACTCCCGGCAGTTTTTCATCTCCCTTTGGCCTTGCAAAATGGGCACGAACGTCGCCTGTTGCCCCAGGATATGTAATATTGTTCGTTTCAAGCCGGGGATCGTCCCTTGGAACGATTTCGGCTCTGGCATAGTTATTTTCCAGTAAAGGCAGCAGGGCGTTAGCCGCAGCAAAGCCACCAACCAGAATAGACAACTTCTTGAGGAATTCGCGACGATCCATCAATTCATGAGTGTATTCATCGTATAAGTCGATAATTCTTTGATCCATAGCCTTTTCCCCTTTCTCCAGTAGCTTAGTTTTATTGTAAAAATCCCAAGGTTATAATCTCAATGGGCGATATATCTGAATGAGAATCCTCAGCTACTATTCAGACCCGTGGCCTTCCGCCCTACCCTCACGGATGGTTTGGCTTTCTCGAGTGATCCATTGTAACAAGATAAGAAGATATGTCAATGAAAACGAGAGCGAGCGATTTCTAACGGTATTCTTCAAATCCGCCTCATCCCGACAGATACAAAATTTCAAACTAAGTAAATAGGATACCCCACGGTGACCCCAGCGCCAGGCTTTGGGAAACCCAGGGCCTATTCTTTTTAGGGGGTGGGTGCATAGGGGTTTGATTTAGTGGTGAACACCGTTGTCATTGAGCGTAACTCGTCGAAGAAGGGGGAACCCATCGAAGGACTAGGGCAAGAAATCGGAGAATACTGAAGAAACCAAATGAACGATATAGACAATCCAAACGATCTAAACCATGGAACCCAAACAAACCCAAATTCTCATTGATCAAACCATGTCAACTCGAATTCAGCCAGGATCTCTGAAGATCCTTTGGTGTCAGAAATTGTTCAATACGTTGAATACTGTGAATCTGCTTCATAGATCTCTCAAGCCAGGTTGACACGATTTTACTGCAATACCTTAAATTTATAAATTTTGTCCTTATTGACCAGGATGGCACGGCATTCGCATAGAAAAAAGCAACGCATAGCCTGCGAAAAAGCCAACGGAAAGCCACGGGATCCGTTGTGTCGGTCAGCAGATTACCAATGACACGCATAACACTGTAGCCATAGCCGGGCCTTCCGTAAATACGCGGAAACCCGGTTTGTAGCATGAAAACCCACGACCTTGCATGAGATCTGACCAAGGACGGGCATAGAGGATTCGATGAAGCGGTTTCTGATCTGGAACGTATCTCTGGGGTGTTTGGGGGGGACGGTACTCCTCCTGCTTTTGGCCCCGGAGTCCCTTCAGACCTGGTGGGATGAGACCTTCCAGGGTGAAATGGTTCGTTGGCTTCCCCACCTCCCCGTGGTGCTTCTCGTGATATCTGCTTTGTGGGGTTGGCATCTGCGCCAGGGCAAGATGACCCTTTTGGTTTTACTTCTGGTAGGTGGCCACGGGCTTCTCAGTCTTCCCCTACTCCAAGGGCTCCCCCCTCAGGCCCTCAGGGAAGGACTCGCCGTGTTCCTCCCGTGGGCGTTTCCCCTGCTGTTGAGCTGGCCTGAGACGAACCTTAAGAGCCAATGGGGATGGGCACGCCTTGGAGCGGCCCTTTCCATCTGGTTAGGAGCGCTCATTTGGGCTTGGAACCATGGGTTTGCAGGATTCTGGCCGACCGATCTGGCCGGGATCCCTGGCGGGGTACAAAGCATCTCTATCGTCCTGGCGCTTTTGGCCCTTTGGGTTTTGCCCTTCGCAGAGCGCCCTGACCTGAGGGCATCTTGGACATGGGCCTTGATCTCGCTGGGTCTCGCCGCCTTGCATGGGGAGCCATGGTGGCCCGAGTCCGTCTCAAGCGCCCCCTGGCCTGTTTTTTTCTCCTTCAGCGCTCTCTTCCTCTTGGGCGGCCTTTACGGATTAACCTGGAGAAGGGCCTACCTGGATGAACTTACGGGCATACCGGGCCGTCGGGCTTTTGAGGAAAGCCTTCACAGGCTCGGGAGGCACTACGCCATCGCGATGATAGATGTTGATCACTTTAAGCATTTCAACGATCGCTTTGGACATCAAGTCGGGGACCAAATCCTGCGGTTCGTCGCTACCCGCCTCAAACGGGTGTCCTTCGGCCTGGCCTTCCGTTATGGGGGGGAGGAGTTCGCACTCATCATGCCCGGCCGGAGAGTTCAAAGGATGCTTCCTCTCTTGGAGGGACTTCGTCAGTCCATAGAAGCGTCTAAGTTTACGATCAGGGGCCAGAATCGACCTACCCACAAGCCCCGCCGGAAGGACCAGCCCCCTGGTGGAAAGAAACAGGTTGGGGTAACCGTGAGCATCGGCGCAGCCCGGAAGAATTCCTTCCATCCCACGCCAGAAGCGGTAGTGAAAGCGGCGGATGAGGCACTCTATCGGGCCAAGCGAATGGGACGCAACCGCGTTGAACCGGAAAGAAGAGGAATTCGTCGGGAAACCTATGTCAAAAGAATTAATTGGTACGAAGAAAAAAAGGAAGGAGAGACGAAAAGAGAGGGGACAGCGGTTCTGAAGCAACTGAAACCTATCGGTTTATCTCCGGTAATTCCTCAAAATCGTCCGACCGATTGAAAGCTGAAACGCTCGACCGTTTCGATCAAATCGGGATGTGACGATAAAAATCGGCACGAAAGATCCCACCCTATCCCCTGGCGGAGAATAGATTCTCACTCTCCCATGCCCGCCTCTCCCCCTTTGCCGTTGGTCATATAAACGAAATCGCAGGTTCGTTCATGCCGAGCTCACACGAATGATATTTTAACAGCTCCAAGGTTCGGCCATTTTTGCAATGGTTTAGGAAAGTCCCATAACAACACCGAGATTTTCGCCGAAGATCCTGTTTCGCAAATCTTTATCCGTTACCGCCGCCTTGACCGAACCTACCGGATCCGTATCTGCCATGTCATAAGGATAATCTGTTCCCATGAAAACGTGTCCCTCCGGCATGATTTCCAGAACGAACCGAAGCGTGTCTGCCCGGAAGGTAATGGTATCCACGTAAAAATTTTTCAGATAATGATGGAAGGGATGTTTGCAATGCTCCTGTGCCTCAGGGCGCACCGACTGGCCATGTTCTAAGCGGCCCAAAAGAAAAGGCAGGGCGCCGCCGGCATGGGATAGGCAGATCTTCAGCTTGGGATAGCGGTCCAGGACCCCTCCAAAGACCAATTGCCCAGCCGTCACCGTGGATTCCAGGGGGTAACCCGCGAAATTTGCGAGGTAATACTTACCGACCCGCTCGGTCCCCGCGGGATTATTCGGATGGATAAAGATCGGCACATCAAGCTCTTCCACCTTTTCGAAGAATGGCTGAAACTGTTCCTCATCAAAGCCTTGGCCATTCACATTAGAGCCGGTCACTACCCCTCTTAATCCCAAATCCTGGACCGCGTAAGTAAGCTCCTTGACAGCCAACTCCACATCCTGAAGGGGTATTGTTGCAAGCCCTAAAAAATGTTCAGGGTGTTGCCGGACTCCTTGGGCCGTGTATTCATTAATCATTCGGGTCAACTCCGCGGCCATGGAAGATTCTGCCCAGTAAAAGAACATCGTCTGAGTCGGCTGCAGGACCCCCATATCCATGCCCGCTGCCCTCAAATCAGCGATATTTTCATCGAAATCACTCATCTTGCGGTTCCACTCCACGCCTTTTTTGCGGTTAATCTCCGCGGATTTTTCATGGATACCCGATGGGTAAATGTTGATCGACTTGACGGGGTCCAACTCGCCAGCGAGCGTAATTGCCTCTGAAAAAAGAATGTGTCGATGGCCATCAATCTTCTTTGCACTCATCAAGCTTCTCCTTTGCTTTATATGTAACAGGCATAGTGCTTCCCCCTCGAATGAGAGAGAAACTCAATTGAGAGGTGTTACGGATCAGGTTCATGGAATTTCCTGAGTTCCTGGGGAACTCCGTTGTCCCTGAGCACAATTCCATCCCCCTAACCGCAGCCCTTCAGCACTCGTTTTTTCTTAGCCTTAACCTCAACCTTAACCTCGACCTTTGTTGTCATCGGCAGCACCCAAACTCGGGGGGAAGTTGGGTAAAAAGGCTGATTTCGCAGCCCTCGTTCGCGGGGAGGCTGGGCGACAGACCGCTTGGGCCACCATTTCAGTTTCAAGGGTTCCTCAGGAGAACCTCTTTGGGGTACCCGCACCGCCCTAACTATTGTTCATACGGAAAATCTCTAAGCCAACCAATAGACAGAGAAGATTGTGGTTCAAAGTGATGGATCATGATTTGGAAAGAAAATAATCACTCTGACATGGATTCCCGACTGTCAAAAGTTGACGGGCTGTTGCCCAAAGTCCCCGGAGCGAACTTTAGAATGGTCAAAAATGCTTTTCAGAGAGCGAAAGAGGATTTGGGCAACAACCCCTTGAGACCTGACCCTCCCTCCTCTTAACCGGTGTCGGCAGTAAGGCCCGCCGCCTCAATGCCGGCGACGGCACAGGCTTCGTCGTTGTCCGAGGTATCCCCGCTGACGCCAACGGAGCCTATGATCTCGCCCTCAGCGTTGCGGATCAGAACCCCTCCCGCCACAGGAACCAAACGCCCGCCGGATGCCCCGACCAAGGCATTGACGAAATAAGGGCGCTCCAGCGCGCGTTGCTCCAGCGTTCTGGACGGAACCCCCATCCCTACCGCGCCCCAAGCCTTGCCAATGGCTATCTGGGGGCGAAGCGCGGCGCCTGGGCCGTCCTGACGCTTGAACATCTTTAAATTCCCACCGTCATCAAGTACCGCAACGGTGAGGGGTCTCAATCCAAGCTCGCCGGCTTTCGCAAGAGCCGCATCGACGATCGTGGAAGCCTGGTCCAGTGTCACACTGCCCATTGAATCTTCCTCCATGGTTTTTGAGTTTTCAGCTTGTGTCTGTTTGCCGATTGAATCGATAGGAACTACCTTTTGAGTAAAGGTACTGTAGGAGAAAAGCGCTTGTGTGTCAACGGAAAAGCCATCTCAAGATATCGTTATTGAGCTCCATGAGGTCTTCAGAAGTATTATATGGGCGAAAATCAAGTTCCCCGGCCCTGATCTTTACGGAATTGATCTCGAGATGTCAAATGTTGAGACCTGGCCCCTTTTTCTTCCCTTTTCCCTTTGGTTTAAGCCGAAAAAATTGATAGCGGTCGCCAGAGCGGACTGTCATGTCACGGATCCGAGTTCCCTGGAGAATGCTGAGGGGAACATCAACACCTGCACTCCCAAGTGCCCAGACCTTACGGTAGAAATCAGCAAGCCCATCCACTGCTTTTCCCTTAACCGTAAGAATGATGTCGCCGGGTTGAAGACCCGCTTGTTTAGCGGGACCTCCGGATGTAACCCGAAGGACGAAAACGCGTCCTTGTGCCTCTTCCACGTGAAGACCCAACCAGGGTCTTGGCGGCTCAGGAGAACGGCCTGTCCTAATCAGGTCAGCGAGCATCGGTTTGAGGAGGTCGATGGGAACAAACATGTTGCAGGGAAGTGAACCAACTCCCGCAATCACCAACTGAGTGAAAATAGAACCAATACCCAAGAGTTGACCGTCACGCCCTATGAGCGCCGCTCCGCCAAAATTGGGATGAGGCGGGGCAGCATAGATGGCATCATCGAGAAGATATTCCCAGTAGCCTGTAAACTCTTTGCGGGTAACGACCTGGGCGGGTTGAACCGACTCTGATCCTCCATGGCTCGCTACCAGAATCGGGTCACCTTCTTTGACTTCTGACGAGTCCCCCAGCTTCATGGGCGTCACACCGAAAGGCTCGTCTGTCCGTAAGAGACCAAAGCCAGTGGTATGGTCGTAACCAACAAAAGTTGCGCTGATTGGCTTGCTTTCCGGCCCGACTACTTCGATGGTCTCGGCTTCCAGGATCAGGTAGCCGATCGTGAGAATATGACCTTTTGAATCAATGACCACGCCACTGCCTTCCCGTTCTGTCCCCAATGAAAGAGCTGTGCGCGCATCCTCTGGGACAATCGAGCGTATCTTAACAATTGCTTTGAGTATCTCCTCTGGCTCCTGATCGGCGTATGCAGGCAAGGCAAAGGTGATGAAAACGGCAAAAATGATTAACAAGCAACCCCTTTTCATAAAACACCTCCCGTTCCAATTTATGGATTCCGCTCCGAAAAACTATGAAGACGCATCCGGGGACATTCTATCTAACCGATTAAATCTCTACTGATCTCCTCAACCGAACTACACCCGCACAACCCCATGGCCAAATCGATTTCGTAACGGAGGATGTCGAGCACCTGCGAGACCCCTTTTTCGCCAGCATGGCAAAGCCCCCAGATGATCGGTCGTCCCACGCCTACCGCCCTGGCCCCCAGGGCAAGGGCTTTTATAACGTCGGTGCCGCGGCGGATACCGCCGTCGATGAATACTTCAAGGCCGCTTTCCACCGCCTCCACGACGCCGGGTAACGCCTCGATGGTAGCGGGGGCGGTATCCAACTGTCGCCCCCCGTGATTGGATACGATCACACCGGCGATCCCGGAATCCAGGGCCTGCCGGGCATCATCGGGGTGAATCACCCCCTTGATTAACACCGGGAGTTTGGTGATCGAGCACAGCCAATCGAGATCTTTCCAGGAAAACGCCGGATCGAACAAAGAGGTTACGTAGGCCCCAAGAGCGGAACCCGTCACGTCCTGCGGCAATTGTTCTTTTCCGGCGGGCATCAGGTTTCTCACCGACAGGCCTTCCGGTAACCGGAAGCGGTTCCGCACATCCCGTTCCCGCCGGCCCCAAATTTGCGCATCGACGGTCACCACCAGGGCCGAGCACCTTGCCGATTCAGCGCGCTCCACCAGTGCCGCCGTTGTCCCGCGATCTTTGTAGACATAAAGCTGGAACCAGACCGGTCCGGTCGCCGCTTCCATGACCTCTTCGATAGAACTGGTCGAGAGGGTACTGAGCATCATGATTGTGCCTGCCCTGCCCGCCGCTTTAGCGGTTGCAACTTCCCCATCAGGATGGGCCATCCGTTGAAAAGCGGTTGGCGCAATAAGAACCGGCATGGAAATCGGTTGTTCCAGTACGGTGATAGAAAGATCGCGCCGGCTGATATCCCGCAGTACCCGGTATCTTAATTGGATGCGGTCGTAGGCAGCGTGATTTTCACGCAGGGTAATTTCGTCGTGGGCGCCACTGGCATAATAATCATATGCCATCCTCGGCAATGTATCCCGTATAACCGCTTCAAAATCATACAAATTGATTGGTTCCATATCTATTACTATAGACTTCTAGACGTGGATATTTCAATACTGATCCCGTTTGCCTTGTCGGTATGGTGACGACCAGCAGGTTCGCCCCCAGCCGGTAGTCAATCAGACGTCGGTAAGCATTGGATTATAGGCCGATGGGAAAGCCGAAAACCACCATTTATTGTGACGGTTCATGGCTTAGAAAGAGCATACTCAGCATAATAGCTTTGGTATTACACATGCCGCAGATTTCTTATTGACTGCCTTTGAGATTTTGTGTATCGTAAAGAGGTGAATGTGAATGTAATGGGGGATCGTTCAGTGGAAGGACAACGGACTCTGACTCCGTGAACCCAGGTTCGAATCCTGGTCCCCCAGCCACTGAGACTCAAGGGTTTAGCTCAGATCGAGTTAAGCCCTTTTTTCTAAGCTCAAGTTCCTACTCTTTACTCCCTACTGTTTACTCCTTACTGCTTAGTGCTTACTGCTTACTCCTTACTCTCCTCCTTGCTCGCGATCTTAGCCCATGAATCTCGTAACGTTACGGTCCGATTGAACACCAGTGCTCCGTTGGAAGAATCAACGGAATCTACGCAGAAATAACCAAGCCTTTCGAACTGGTATCGGCTATCTGGTGCCGCACCGGACAGACTTGGTTCGACACGGCTAGAAGTCAGAGTTTCCAACGAGCTGGGATTCAAATATGTCGTAAAATCAGGGCCATCCTTTTCACCGCGTGGGTTTGCTATTTGGAAGAGACGATCGTATAGGCGCACTTCAGCGGGGAGCGAATGAGCAGCCGAAACCCAGTGGATTGTTCCCTTCACCTTGCGCCCGTCTGGAGACCACCCACCGCGTGTCTCCGGATCATAGATGCAGTGCACCTCGGCCACTTCGCCAGTTTGCTCATCCTTAACTACCCGCACACATTTGATATAATAAGCGTATCGGAGCCGCACTTCACGACCGGGAGCCAGACGGAAGAACTTTTTCGGTGGATCCTCATGAAAATCCTCCCGTTCGATATACAGCACCCGTGAAAAGGGAACTTTCCGTGATCCCATGCTGGGATCCTGTGGATGGTATGGCCCATCCAACTCTTCCACCTGGTCTTCCGGATAGTTGTCAATGACCACGCGAAGTGGACGCAACACACCCATAACACGCGGGGCTCGTTGATTCAAATCTTCACGGATGTAATACTCGAGCAGTGCTATATCGACGATACTATCCCTCTTGGCTACCCCGATGCGCTCGCAAAAGTTCCGGATTGACTCCGGTGTGTAGCCACGTCTCCGCATACCAGCCACTGTAGGCATCCGTGGATCGTCCCATCCAGTGACATACCCTCCTTCTACCAATTCCACAAGCTTTCGCTTGCTCAGAACGGTGTAGCTGAGGTTGAGTCGAGCAAACTCGATTTGCTGTGGATGACAATCGACGTTCAATTCGTCGAGCACCCAGTCGTACAATGGGCGATTATTTTCAAATTCCAGCGTGCAGAGAGAATGTGTGATCCCTTCGATGGAATCCGAAAGGCAGTGGGTGAAGTCGTACATCGGATAAATGCACCATTTGTTGCCCGTCCTGTAGTGTGCAACCTTCTTAATGCGATAGAGGGTCGGATCTCGCATGTTCACATTTGGAGATGCCATATCAATTTTTGCACGAAGGACGTGGGTCCCCTCCTCGAATTCTCCTGCCTCCATCCGCTCGAACAAGTCTAGGTTCTCTTTGACCGAACGTGTGCGATACGGACTGTCCTTGCCTGGCTTAGTTAAGGTGCCACGGTACTCTCTGATTTCCTCTGGACTCAGGCTGCAAACATAGGCTTTCCCATCTTTGATAAGCTGCACGGCATACTGGTAAAGTTGATCAAAGTAGTCAGATGCGTAGAATAGCCGATCACCCCAATCAAATCCGAGCCATCGAACGTCTGATTTGATCGACTCCACATATTCAACATCCTCGCCGCTTGGATCGGTATCATCGAATCGCAGATTGCATGTGCCCCCGTATTCAATGGCGATACCAAAATTGAGGCAGATGGACTTGGCATGTCCAATATGGAGATATCCGTTCGGCTCCGGTGGAAATCGGGTTGCAACTCGGCCTTCGTTCTTGTTTGCCTTCAAATCCTCGTCGACAATCTCACGAATAAAGTCAGTTGGTGGGGCCGAATCAGTCCTCGTCATATTCGCAGTCCCCTTCCCGATATTCCTTCACGTGTTGTATTGTTCGCCCTCGCCTTTTCGTGGTTTTTTCTCCCCGATTGTGGGTATAGTCCCAATAAACTCAGCTCCATTGTCAATTAAATATTTTAGGGTCTTATCCCAATTAGTTGGAAGAAAGGGGCCAAGGATTCGAGGATTCAAGGATTCAAGTGTTTATTCTCTAAAGATTTTATGAGTGCCTTGAGCATCCTTTCAACCTCTCCTATATCACTCTGAAGTTCAAACATTCTATCATTCTTAGTGTAACCCAAATCACCGGCTAATAACGTCTGCGTCTCTCATTCACAAGTTGAGCCATAAGCTATATATAAAGACCTGATGTATTCCGGAGTCGTTTTTCTTCCATATCCTTCTGCTATATTACAAGGGATAGACAGTGCTGCTCTTCTCATCTGTGATGTCAGACCATATACTTCTTCTTTTAAAAATCCTTTTGTAAGTCTATAGACTTCTAGACATAATCGATAAGACTTCTGCCAAACCTTCAACTCTTTGTAATTCTTAATCATTTCACTCGAATCCTTGAACCCTTGACCCTTTGAATCCTTCTATGACCACCAACTTTTTTGGAGATGAGCCATATTTCTTTTGTTGGTATGAACGGGGGTTGTTGATCGGAAGGAATTTCCACGCAGTGGTCCTCTTGAGACTGAGCTATTCCGGGAGAAGGTGCGGATAGGAAGTCCTCGCGGTGGTGATGAGTCTGTGCGAAAATGAGAAAGATGTAAGGGCAAACTATCCTGTCCTGGAGGCCGCCTTAGACTCTTGATCCGCTCCCTGGCGAAATCAAACTCCAACCAAGTATCCAACAATGATTCCAAGGCAACTTTATAGTGCTCGATCGCCCCTTCCTTGTCCCCCGACCCTTCAGCCCAGAACCCCAGGGCAGTGTGAGCAGTGATAAGTTTCTCTGGACTCTCCCCGGCCTCCTTTTTTAGAGAGTCCTCAGTCCTCTTGCCCAGCAGAAATTCACTCACGGTCCGGTACCACGGGTCCTTTGTTCGTTGCCCATATGCCTCGAGCGCGGCTCGAGCCTGCTTCTGCTTCCCCATGTGGTGAAGAATCCCGGCCTCCAACAATCCAACCCTCAGTCGGCCAGCGTTCTCCCGGCCCTCCGTCTTGAGGAAGTTCCGGGCGTATTCCAATGCTTGCTCCCAAGCTTCCTCCATGGCACTGTAAAAAGCCAGATCCACCAAGAGGTCCGGGTTGTTCGGAGCGATCTCAAGGATCTTCTCCAGGATTTCTCGCCTGTCTCTGGGGGTGGCGGAATTCTCCTCGAACCGATCCGTCAACACAGCCAGCTTGGCTCTCCGCCCTTCCTTTTCCGCCTGGTCTCCTTTGACGGTCTGGTCGAAGGCTTCCATCTCGTCCTGATACTCGGCCCGTCGCGCCTGGCCTTGTAAGGAATCCAGCCTTCGTTTCTGAACCTGATCCAACTTGGCGCGGGCCAGAAAAAACTCCCAGGCGTTGGCCTCGGCCGACAGAACGGCCTTCCTCAGCAGAGTCTCCGAGTCAGCCCACTCCCCGCGATCGGCCCTGATAAGTCCGACGACGTAACGAAGCCAACTTCTCTGGGCCTCGTTGTCCCAGCCTTTGAGAGCAGACTCCTCATCCACCAACCCCTCCAGAACCCGGACGAGGTAGCCCAGGAACTCGGCCGGCGACCGCCAGTCCAGGGCCAACAGCTCCTTCCGGTGCGGGTTTACCGCGGAACGTCCCTCAAGCCAATCTATCATAAAGAGCATCAGCCTGGCCAAGTCGTTCTCGGCATCCATGGACAGGGACTGACCAAAGAGTCGCTTGGCGCCTTGGTCATCCCCGGCGGAAAAGTGCATCATTGCGGCCGCCATGACCAGTTGAGGGTCAAAGCTGACATTGAGTTCCTTATCGGCCAAAGCCATGGCCTCCGTCCAGCGGCCCTGGGCGGCTTTATCGGTTATTCCTTTGACTTTGGCCTCCACAGATAGATCGAGGACCCCGTTCCACTTGACCTGGCCAGCCTTAAGGTCCTGAAGGAAGGCCGTGGCCTCGGTGATGGGCAGAACCATCGCCATGTCCCACCGGGGTGCAACTGTTGGCAGCAGACCCTGGACCCGTTCCGTGGCGACGCCTGATGCGATACCGATGACCTTGCCGCGCATGTCGATTACCGGGCCGCCGCTGTTACCCCCATATAATGAAGCATCGATCTGGAGCAGTTCCTCGAAGGAACGGCGCACGTGACCCCTGGTTACGCTGACGTTGACGCTGACCGCCTGGGTCTGACTGCCCAAGGGAAAACCCAGGGCGATGACCGGCGAAAGCTTGGGTATTTTCTGGGCGTCCATCTTCAGGTCCAGGGGAAGGGACAATAGCCCCTCAGGGACCCGGTCTATTCTGAGCACCGCGAAGTCGTCCCTGAGCGGAGATTTGACTAGTTGGCGGGTCTGCACCGGCGGCTTGGCCACTCCGGCGATGGCCACTCGCGGGGTTCCATCCGTGCGAAAGGCCGAGCCGAGGAAGTAAACATCAGCCAAGTCGCGGCTGCCCACCAGGCCGGCGGAGCGGTTGAAGGCTTTTACCCCTTCGAACCACAGGAACAACCGATAACCGAAACGGGGAGACCGCCCGGTTTGCATGAGTTCGTTGATGCCCATAAGGAGGGTGATGTCCTCCAGCCAGGGGCAGGCCACGTGGCGAGCGGTCAGCAGGAAGCCATCCCTGTCCACCAAAAATGCCGTGCCTTCCGACTGGTTGCGGTAAAGGATCGCTTTACCCTCCTCAAGCCAATACTCCACCAAAACAAAGGCCACCGAGGAAGCGTACTGATTAGCGTAATCCTCGAGGACGGCCGCGCTTTCCCTTTTTCTGAGACCTAACTGGTACCAGATCAGGCCGCCAGCCATGAACAACAGTACGACCAGGGCCGCCAATAATCTCTGTCTCCTCTTGAGCCGCCTGATCGCCCTTACCGACGCCGAAGCCAGTTCGAGTTGTCGTTTCTTGGCCTCTTCAATCTCCTCATCCGTAATTCTGGTAAGGGCCTCGCCCACCTCCTTCATGGACCGGGGCCGCAGGTCCGGGTCGTCGGCCAGCATGGTTTTGAACAGCAATGCAGCCTCATGCGGCAGAGGTAGTTCGTCAATCTTTGCCAGAAAGTCGCAGACCCCAAAATCGGCCGTGAGGATTTGTATGAATATCTTACCCAAGGACCAGATATCACTTCTGAAATCCAACGGCCGCTGGTTGATGATGTCAGGGTGACAACCCAGGAGCTCTTTCAACATGGGGCCTGGCCGGTCCAGTTTGGGGTCCAAGAATCGGGAAAGCTTGTAGTCGATTTTGACCTCTAACTCTCCCTCATCCCCTTCGACCACCATGATGTCGTTCAGGATCAGATGGGGGATGGAGTGACCTTTTTGATGGAGTACTTCCAGGGTCAAGGCTATTTTGGAAAAGAGGTCAAAGGCCACCCGGTAGTCGTTGAGACGTCCAGACCCAACCAAATCGCCCCAACTCTCGGCGTCAACCCAGTCGCTGACCCGGTACCACAACCCGTCGGAGGAACGCCCGATCTCCTGATGGCTGACGAAACCCTCGACGGGCAGCTTCTTGAGTTCCTCCACTTCCCGCTTCAGCCGGTCGGCAACCTCTTCGTCAACTGCGGATTGGGGGGTGAAGAGCCGGATCATGACCGGCTTGTCCTCGCCCTCCTTGACCGCCCGGCAGAGGATGCTCGCGTGGCCCTCGTGTAAAACCTCCTCTATTCGGTAGTCATCAATGTATTTTCTGCCCTCGCCGATCTCACCTCCGCACGACGGGCAGGTGGTGATCTCTTCCCCCACTGGCTGGCCACACGTTTGACACAGTTTCACGGATTGCTCCCCGAAATAGGATCATCTGGAACGTCCGCCTCGTACTGCCGTGAGCAGAGGCCGGACCGTTTCGATGAAATCGACCCTTCCTTAAAATAATATCAATTCCTTTTTACTGAACACAGTATAGGAGAATACCTTTTTCGTGTCAAAGGTCTCCTATTCTTTCTTCGATGTTTATGGGCGACCCTACTCCTTCTCTCCTCGTTGACAGGGGAAGAGAAAAAGCTTAAGTTAGAAAGCGCCAATGGGTGTTTGAAGCTGAGGGGGGATAAGATGAGACTTTCTACATTCCCCCTGAACAAAAACCCAATTATGCCAAAAAATCCGGAAGGGAGTGGGAAGGAATGGAGGGGAAGATTCGTGCGGCTGTTGTCGGCGGTAATTTTGGCGAAAACCACATTCAGGGATTCCAACAATGCCCTGAAATTGAGGTACTCGCCATTTGCAGACGCCAAAAAGAATTGGCTAAACAGCTCTCTCAAAAATATGGGGTCCAGCGATATTACAGGGATTTTGATGAGATGATTCAATCCAAGGATATCGATGTCGTGAGTCTGGCTGTCCCGAATCATCTGCACTATCCAATGACGCTAAAGGCTCTGGATCATGGTAAACATGTAATTTGTGAAAAACCGCTAGCTCTGGATCTAGAACAAGCGTCGGAGATGGCGGACAAAGCAAAAAAGAAGGGACTCATCCACATGACCTGTTTTATTTTTAGATTTGTCCCCGCGATCTCCCGAATGAAAGAGCTGATCGAAGGGGGCGAAGTGGGATCCATAAGCCACATTTTTTTTAATTGGTTTGCAAGGGGAAGAAGAGATAGAGAGTCACGTTTCTCTTGGCGCTTTATTCGAGCCGAGGCTGGAGTTGGAGCATTGGGGGACACGGGTGTCCATGGTATTGATTTAATTCAATGGATTTTCGGCGATCTCAAGAAACTTGTTAGCCACATGGCCGTTCACGTGCCGGAGCACAAAACCGATGAAGGTAAATACAGAAAAACAGAGGTTGAGGATTCCTGCTCCTTCCTAGGTGAAATCGCTAACGGAGCTCAAGTTATTTTTCAGGTCAGTAGCGTAACTCCCTTCGATCGTTTGATCCGCTTCGAAGTTTATGGTAACGAGGGTGTTTTGGGCGCTCAAGTAGGCGCGAGGGACCAAGACTATTATGGTAGACTGCTAGGCGGAAAAGGGGAGAATTCTTTATCGAGAGAGATCCCCATTCCTGAAAGAATAAGGTGGGACATTCGCCCTCGTGATAAGGGAATTACTCCCGGGGGAGTGTTTTTCGCTCGCCTGACCCAACAACTAGTAAGGGCACTCCAAACCGGTCAAACTCCCTCACCAAACTTTTTTGACGGAGTCAAAGCCCAAAAAGTCCTTCAAGCGTTGATCATGTCCTGGGAAAAAAGGGAGTGGATAAACCCTGCTTGACCTTCCTGAATCAATTCCAGTAGGAATAAGAGAAATCTCATTTTCAAGAGTCTTCACCTGGCTCCTTATCTATAAATAGTTGGCCCTGATGACTCCACCGTCGCTGGCGCATGTTTCAGCATTGGTCCTTTACAAAAGCCCCATTAATCAGTATCATTGGGTTCTCCCTGGTCATGATAGAGCGGATATCATCGTTGCCAAGCAGAAGGCGACGGGCGGTTTCCCTAACCAGGTGGTCTTCAGAAACCATGAAAGATCGAAGCGACCAAGTCCCAGCAATGAAAGGAGAGAAAAGTCATGATGAAACCTGCCAAGAATTCTTTGGACCTCGGTATTTTAGTCAGCGATATCAAGGCCAGTCTCGAATTTTATCGAGACATCTTAGGGTTGGAGTACGTGGGTGAAACGCCGGTATGGTTCGGAACCATGCACCGTCTGCGCTTCGGCAGCAGCGATTTCAAGGTAATCCAACCCAACACCATACCACCGAAGGGGTTTATTGGGTTGGAAAACCAACTGGGTTTTCGCTACGTCACCTTTGTCATTCAAGGTCTTACAGAACTCTGCAAGGAACTCCAAAGCAAAGGAATCGAGTTTTCTCTGCCCGTAAAGGAGATTCGTCCCGGGGTGCGTATTGCCATGGTCAAAGACCCGGACGGGAATGTCGTGGAATTCGTTGAACGAAGCTAAATCCTTCGATTCACAAGTTGGACTCCCAACTCATTTCTTGATATGAACATGGGTTTTAAGCCCGAACGGAGGGGACGTCCTTGTGGGAGTAATGAGTTGATGCGAGAAGGGGGAAGAATTACGGACAGGTTAATGAGGTCCTTTTACTGTATCAATTCCTGACCCCATTTATTTGCCCCTATTTATTCATGTAATCGTTTATCCCGTTCATGGTTTTTTCCTAGTTAATCACGATGCATCAACCTTAGGATATTTCCGGAGTAAATCATCTCCTTGTCTGCCTGATCGATGTGCAGGTGTTCAATGGAGGTAATCGCCTCACGGATATCTCCGATTACATGGGGGTAGTCGGAACCCAGGACCAAGCGCTCGGCACCCAGGAAAGAGTAAGCACACATGAGGGCAGGCTCGAAGAAGCTGACCGTGTCGTAGTAAAACCGCTTCAGGTAATCCTTGGCCGGACCTGAGATATTCTCCTGACATTCGGGGTAGGCTTCGTAACAGTTTTGTACCCGTTCTGCCAGGTAAGGAATGGCTCCGCCTAAATGGGAGACGATGAACTTGAGATTGGGAAACCTGTCCATCACCCCTCCCATGATCAATCGTACCACCGCAACGCAAAGGTCCATCTCAAAGCCGATCATCGGAAGAAGCCGGTAATCCTTGTAGGTCTCCTTATCCCCTGGTGCCCTCGGGTGGATGTGGATGGGCAGATCGTAGTCGGAAATACGCTCATAAAAGGGATAGAGGAGTTTGTTGTCCAGACCCATGCCATTTATATTTGAGCCGATACAGGCGCCTTGAAACTTGAGCTCATCGATACACCGTTCGAGTTCCTTTATGGTTCGGACAGGATCGAGGAAGGGCAAGGTGGCAAATGCCATGAAATGGCTCGCGTGGTCATGGCAAATCCGTGCAATCTCGTCATTGACTACCCCGGCCAGGGTTTCCCCTATTTCGACGGGAAAGATATCTACACTGGGCGCGGTCAAGGTCAGAATCTGCATATCGAACCCGGCTTGGTCCATATCCTCTATTCGTTGGTCGATGTTGTTCATGGGAGGGGTGATGGTGGCCATTCGGTTCCCCCCCTGGACGATAATTTGCCTCCCCCACTCATCCTTCTCCATGGTTATGCCAGCGGTTGCCCCGTCCTTCTCCAACTGTTTCAGAAATCTGTCGGGATAAAAATGATTATGGACATCGATTTTCATTCTCTCCCCCTTTTTAATGTGTCCTTACCAAGGATCCAATTTCCCTCTCTTTTAAGCTCCTTGATCATGGTGTCCCGGTGTACCCGGGCTTCGTCGGTCCATAATCCTTCCCCTTGTCATGGCTACCCCTTATTTTAAAACGGCGGAAATCTTGGCCTGCCTTGCTTGCATAAGATGTCTGAACAAAAACACAGCCAGAAGGGCCAATGCCAACCCTCTGGTGAGGGAGTTTGGGATAAATATACCAATACCACTGATGGCCCAGAAAATACTTTCCCATATCCTGAGATTCCTAAGAAAATACCTTTCGAAAGCAACCCCTATTGTCATCGCACCCAATGCGACAAAGAAAAAACTTGAAATTATCTCCAATGAAGAACCGACCATCAGAATCCCGGGGTTAAACACAAACGCCCAGGGAACAAGAAAGGCAGCGAAGCCCAGGCGCACGGCGCGAAAACCCGTCTTCCATGGGTCACCCCCAGAGATACCAGCGGCAATATATGCCCCCACGCATACTGGCGGGGTGATAAATGAAAGGCAACCAAAGTAGAATAGGAACATATGGGCTGAAATAGGTTCTACCCCGGCTTTTATCAACGCAGGAGCAAGCAGGATGACCGTTAGTATGTAGACGGATACTGCGGTCATTCCCATTCCCAGTATAAAGGCGGCACTTGCTGTCAAGATTAAGATAATCATCAAATTGCCGCCACTTATGGTGAGAAGCTGAGAGGTAAACCTCGTCCCGGCCCCGGTAATTGCTATGGAACCAACGAGTATACCAATAGCGGTGCAAAGGGGGGCTATTGACATCATTCCCCGAGCTGAATCCTCCAGGGCGGAAAGCAATTTCTTGGGGGTGAGTCTGCTTTCCTTCTTGAAGGAGCTGATGATAATCAAGGCCCCCAGGGTATACATAATTGATGTCTGGGCTGAATACCTGAGAATCCCCAGGAGAAATATGAGGAGGGCAAAGGGGAGCAAGTACTGCCACCCCCCTGATAGTGTTTTCCGCAGAGATGGCAAGCTTTCCCTGGGCAAACCCCTGAGGCCGATCTTAGCCGCCTCCAAGTCGACTTGTGCAAGCAGGGTGGCATAGTAGGCAATGGCAGGCAGAAAGGCAGCGACACAGACACTCCAGTATGAAATGTCGAGAAACTCCGCAATGAGAAAGGCCGTCGCCCCCATAATTGGCGGCATGAACATGCCGCCGGTGGAGGCAGTGGCTTCGACCGCGCCCGCATAATTCTTCTCGTAGCCAGTGCTTTTCATCAAGGGAATGGTGATTTGGCCTGTTGTGGCGACATTTGCTGCGATCGAACCGGATATGGTTCCGAAAAGGGTGCTGGCAATAACTGCTGCCTTGGCAGCACCACCTCTCATAAATCCGACTGTGGAAAGGGCAAGCTCGTTGAAGAATTTACTCGCCCCCAACGCCCTGAGAAAGCCACCGAATATGATAAACCCCGCGACAATGGTGGACACGATACCGATGATCATCCCCCAAAATCCCTCTGCACTGAGGTACATCCACCCGAACATCATGGGATAGGAAAAACCCGTGCTGTGTAAAAAACCGGGGAAGTGATCGCTGTACACGGTATAGAAGAAAAAGAAGATGATCAAACCGGATAGAACCAAACCAATGGTGCGCCTTGTGGCCTCGATGAACGAGAGGAAGACGAGGGAGGCCAATAGTATCTCAAAAGGATATGATATTAGCCTCCCCTCAGCGATCAAGCTGTCGGCTCTTACGGCGATGTACGTGCATCCGGCAATGACGAAAAGGATGGGCAGAACGTCGTACCAATGCAGCTTCTCCCTCGACATCCCCTTTTTTGGGGGATGCAGGAGAAATACCAGTACGCAGATCAACCCCGCGCTGATGGCTCGGTGGGTTATGGGGTAGATAACCACGCCTAAGTAGAAGAAGATGTTGCAGAGATACGAGAGGGTATATATGGACCAGGTAACCGCGACAAGAAAAGCCAGCTTAGATCTTGGTCCCCTGACCTTCCAGCTCGCGCCGACTTCAAACTGATCCACGTTACAGCCTTCAGCCATCCTTGAACGAGTTCTTTCCTTGTGAGAAGGAATTGGAGATTATTTTTTTAGTATCTCTTGCTGCCTCTTCAACATCTTGTCTTGATATGCCTGCGCCTCCTTGGTCCAGAGCCCTTTTTCCTTGAAATACCGGATAGAACCCTCGTGATACGGGACAGCGAGCGAAACAGGCCTGTGTTTCAGAGACCAATATTTGGCCGCGGGATGGGTATCGGCGAATTCATCGGTGTGCTCGAAGATGGCCTTAACCACCCCATAGACGATGTCCGGGTCCATACGTGCTGGAGTGAACATGGCATTTTGATAACATATGGCGTTGGGAACAGGGCTTTTGTTGCGAAAGCGACGATCACCTGCCGCTATATCCTGGATAAAGTACCCCTCCATGCGCTTTACCACATATTGAGCCTGTTTCCTCGTCAGATTGATAAAGAGGCATTCCCCCTTGGCCTCGTTAATCTGCATCACTGCACCGGGTACGACGGGGTAGAGAATGGCATCAACCCTCCCCTCGATGAGGTCCCTTGCTCCCTCTTTTATATTTGGAAATGATAGGCCAGCTTTAAAATCCTTTACGGTCAGGCCTGCGGAGCCAAGTTGGTTCTTGGCCATTTCGTCAAACATCGGGTTCGCCTTGAATTTGTAATAAACCACTTTACCCTTCAGGTCTGCTATGGAGCGTATACCTTTATCCGGTGTCGTCCAGAACATGAACATATAATCATGCCCCGCCCCAACAGTGCGGACAGCCTGAGGTCCCAACTTGGCATACAATCCGCGGCCCAAGAAGGCATTAAGGATGTCAGCAGCATTGTGATTGGCGAAATGGGCCTTTCCCTCTTTCATCATAGGGAGCCATAGCTTAGGACCCCCCAGGGGCTGGACAATCCAGTTCTTAATGGGGGTGTATTTTTCTATTACCTTCCCTACGCCCACTTGCACCATATGGACTGAGGCTCCGGGTGCTGGTGAGATAACGGCTACATCTTCAGGCCATCCGGCCCCCCACCCGACACCAGTAATGGCTAGTGATATCGCCATTACTAATACCACTATACCCGCTTGAATCAATCTCTTGGAAACATCCCTCTTTTTCATTTTGGCACCTCCTTATAAGTTTCCTGACGAGTTAAGTCCTTCCTCCTCCTTTCTCCTTTGATTTTCTCGGGCACAAACTAAGTTATGAGCATTTCAGGTGGAAATATGATTTCAATTGCCGAAACAGGACAATCCTGCCGACAGGACCCGCAGTGCCAACATTCATCGGGATACTTTAAAAACGGAATGTTCTTGTCATTTACCTCCTTCATGTAGATGGCATCCGCCATACATTCTTCACAGATGCCGCAACCCGTACATTTTTTCAGGTCAAAAACCGGTGGCATATGTTCTCTCCTTTACTTGTAGCGCAGCTTTTCGAAGGAGAGTTCAGCCCTATTCTCATCGCCCTTTACAACTACAAGACCACACCAACGTTCATCATCGGTATCAGGGAAATCCAACCTGTGATGATAGGGCTTATTTCGGCTCTCTTCCCTGTAAAGGGCCGCTTGGGCCATTATTTTACCTACCTCCAATATCGATTTCGCCTCATAAACCCTCATGAGCTCATGGTGGTCTTCTGCCCTCAACAGGTTGACGTACTCCTCGATCTTTTTCAATTTGGCAAGGCCAGCCTCCAATCCCTCCGCCGTCCTCGTAACTCCCACATGCTCATACATAACCTTTCTGATGATATCCTCCAGCTGGCGGTAGGTGAGGCCTTTCTTCCGCCTTAAAGGGGCATCGAACTCCGCTACCTTGTCTCGGATTTTCGAGATATCTAATCTGATATTTGGCACTTTGGAAACATAGTCGGCGGCGGACTTTCCGGCATGATAGCCTCCGGCGATTGCCCCATGGAGACACCGGTTATGATCAGCTGCATCGCCCGCCGCGAACAGTCCAGGCACTGTCGACGCACAGTCCTTATCTATTTTGATCCCGCTTCCCGTTACCTCCGTTGGGCCAGCCTGCATCCCTTCTGAGACGTTTATCTCTACTGGCCTCTCACTGAACTCCTCCCCGCGCTGTTGGAGATAATCAGGAAGGGTATCCTTATCATATCCCAGACTTGCATCCAGATGACGTATCTCCCCTTCCCTTAGGTGGGTGCAATCAATAAAGAGGGGGCCTCTCCCTTCCCTCAATTCCCTTAAGGAGTGAAAAACAACATCATAACGGGGAGCGCGATTGCCCAAGGTATGGCTCTTTTCCATATAGTATTCACCTAAGGAATTGAGAAACCTTCCTCCCATCCCAACCAATGCATTAAAGCCCGGGGCTGCAAATCCCTTCGGTAGTAACGTCATGCGCATATATTCCATATTGGTCAGAGCAGCGCCAGCTTTGAAGGCCATAATCTGACCATCGCCGGTATCGAAGGGGCAGAGCCATGTATTGAAGGGATTAAGCCTGGGATTTTCATACAATCGATTTGTGTTTCCTGTTGATATTACGACCGCCCTTGCCTCGATCACAGAAGGTTGACCCGTACGAATATTAAACCCTATAGCACCAGCCACTTTCCCCCCATGGGTTATGAGGTCAATGGCCATGATCTTATCCAATACTATACACCCGAGCTTCCTTACCCCCTTGGCCAAACAAGGTTTAAGCTGTTTCCCGTTGAAGTTTACCCAATAAGGTCCAGGCTGCCCCATTGATTTTGTGCGAAAGAAATGCCCATTGGGTTGTGTCAATGGAACCCCGAGCCCTGCCATACGTTCAATAGCTTCCTTCAATTCACTACAAAAAACGGCATCAATAATTGAAGGATCTCCAGTACCTTTACCAATTTTCCAAACGTACTCAAGGAAAGCCTCTCGGGTATCCCACTCCCCTTCTCGGTTTAGGTATGCCAAAAAATGGTCGACACCTCCCCCGATATCTCCACTGCGTTCTATATTCCCTTTATCGGTAACTACGACGCGGGCACCCCTATCTGCAGAGGCAATAGCTGCATTGAGGCCTGCTGCACCCCCACCAATGATCAATACATCAGCTTGAATAAGATCGTACTCCACTTGAGTTCTATTTCCTATTCCGTGATCAAGAGTTTCCGCCCCGCTCTCACGGAGGGTTTGAATGTGTCGAAGAACAAAACTTGCTTATCAAATCGGCAAAATCTTGTCAACCAAAATCTTAACGCCGTTCTAGTGAATTCCGGAGAAATCATACTCAATCCCTCGATATGAGAGGGGGTTTAATCCAGTGCCAGAAGGGGGAAGAATTACGGACAGGCGACTACGACCTCTTCCGGCCGGCCATCCTCCAAGACCGAAAAGAGCAAACTACGTATTATCTCCCCAGAGTTTCACATTGAAATATTGTGGAAATATCAATAAACTCAATACATTAAACTTGAATATTTCACACATCAATACGTGCCCGCATTCTTGTCAGGCCAATAAGATCATTGGAATGGAATAGAGAAGGGAAGAATTATCCACATGAAAGCCCAAAGTGACGAGCTAACCAGCCGTGAAAGGTTCACTCTAGCTCTGTCGCATCGGGAGACGGACAGGGTACCGGCGGACTTGGGCGGCCTGTCTACGACCATCAGAACGATAGATCTCTATCAACGTCTCAGGTCGTTTCTAGGGCTCCCTTCTTTGAAAAAAGTTCGACACTTCTTAGATGAGCATATAATCCCTGACGAAGACCTCTTGACCGCTTTCAAAATTGATACGAGGTATATCAGAACGGGAGCTGCGAAGAATTGGAGGAGGGAGAAGATCGATCAATACACTGTCCGAGACGAATGGGGCACCGCCTGGACAAAGCCGCCCCATTTCACATACGCTAGCGTGATTGATAACCCAATCAAAGAACCAACCACAAATGCCTTAAGAAGACATTCATTCCCTGACCCGGAGGACCCGGGCCGCTATGAGGGGTTGAAAGAGAGGGCAAAAAGACTCCACGGGGAAACAAATTACGCCATAGTGGCAGATTATCCAACCGGAGCAGGGGTTTTTGACCAGGCATGGCGGCTAAGAGGAATGACGGAATTGCTCCTTGACATGCTTGAAAGAACCGAATTTTGTCATGAGTTTTTTGATCTCATTGGGAATTGGTACGGGAAAGTATACGAGCGATATATTCAACAAGTGGGTCCTTATATACACATGGTAATGCTCTATGAAGATCTTTCCATGCAAGAGGGCCCCCTCATGTCATTAGAATTATTCAGAAGGTACGTTAAACCTCAACACAAGAAGGTAATTAAGGCCATAAGAGACAATACGGATGCCGTGATCTGCCTCCATATTTGTGGCTCCGCTTATGCTTTTATTCCGGATTTTATAGAAATGGGCATAGGTGTTTTGAATCCTGTCCAAATCAGAGCAAAAAACATGGAGCCGGAAAAGTTAAAAGCTGAATTTGGGGATAAACTCTCATTCCATGGTGCCGTGGACGCACAGGAGGTTTTGCCGTACGGATCACCAGAAGCAGTAGAGGATGAGGTGAAAAGGCTTGTGAAAATATTCGGGAAAGAAGGTGGCTACCTCCTTGCTTCTTGCCATTCCATCCAGCCAGATGTCCCACCAGAAAATATAAAAACGCTCTTTTCTGCAGGACGAAGTCTGAACCGGATGTAAAAGACTAATGATTCATAGGTGATGCCTTTCTTTGACTGCCATAAATAATCACCCTGAGGACAGAGCTTCATGCCTGGTCCAAATATCATTGACATCCTTTTTCATGGGTGACCCCGTTCTCATTTTCATTGTTACCATTCCCTTCTTAAAACTCCCCCCTCCTAAAGGTTATGTTATAAACCCTAACCCTCAGCCCTTAATTGCACCTTCTTTTTTTAAATTTACAATATGAGTATAGGGGAAGAGGATAGAGATGAGGCCTGTGCATATCTTTTCTTTTATCTCGTTTTCCCATTGCGTGTAGGCAGCGAGGGTCGCTTCTGCCTAGTCGACCTCGAAAACAGAGTATATCAGAGTAGGTATTATCTCTCCAAAGTCCCAAGTTGAGAAATGGGAAGAAAAATTCATTCAAAAACACCGTGGACTTCTTTACCCATGGCTCAATAGAATCATTGAGATAAAGAGGGTAACTCTTAGGCAACAAGAGACTGCTGGTATTTCAATTTTCTCTCGGGGATCAAGAAGATGAGGCCAATCGTCAGGAAAGGTATTATCGCCAAGAAGAAGAGAACCGTTCGGATTGAAAAAATATCCGCCAGCATTCCTGTCACAGGAGTCATCATTCCTCCCGTTCCAAANNATGAGGCTTGAAACCATCGATCGTCCCCGCGGGGCCAATTCCTGAGCCATGGCTACTCCCAGCGGCAGAGTCGCCATAGCAAAAAACCCCGCCAAAAAAACACTAAAATAGATCCAGTTGCCCGAAAGATAGAGCAGCAGGTAAAGGCTGGGCGTTGTCAGGCCAAAGGCCCAATAAAAAATTGGTTTGTATCCAATTTTATCCGACAGGTGACCGGCGAGGAGTCCGCTGATTGCGCCCGCCACGGTAAACAGAGATATCATGGTCCCAATGGAGACGAGAGAATAGCCCTCCTTTGCATACAACACGGGTATGAAGGTCATAAAAGACTGAGCAACAAAGGTTCGCAAAACCATCACTATCCAGATTAACATAATCGATTTCCAGACTGTTCCCAGTACCTCCCGAAGGGAACCGATAAAGCCAAGATTTTTCAGTCTCTCACCTTGGGGGAGCGGTATGAATCTGAAGAGAAGGGCCATCACCACTAAGCCAAAGAGCATCGTGTATGGTGCTTTCCCCAGGCCATACGAACTCACATAATACGTAATAAAGAGCGGTCCCACCGCAAATGCCAGGGTACCGCCCATGTTGAAAATTGACAGGGAAAAGCCGAAATGCCTGCCCGAATACGTCGAGACCATGCCGGCAACCGTCGGATGAAACATGGACGAACCGATGGATCCAATGGATATGAAAAGAATCAACGCCAAGAAAGCAGGGGCTATTCCGACAAGAGGTATAAAGACAATGGTCAGAAAAGGGCCGCCGAGGACAAAGAAACGAGTTCGGTAGTGATCGGCAATGTATCCCACCGGAGGCTGGACAACAAAGGCCAGAAGACGGCTGATCCCTACCATCAGACCGACCTGTGTCAATGTAAGGGAAAACTTTTCGACAAACACCGGAAGGAGTGGATTGACAAAAGAGATATAAAAATCGCCAATAAAATGAACGAGGAAGAAGGCAAAGATTACTTTTACATCAGCGGTTCTTGAATGTTCCATCATATTCACAAATAAAAAAACCACCTTATGGTGGGTTCTTCCGTCCCAATTTCCTCAGACTGAGTTTCAAACAGTTCAGGTCCCCGAGTCGCCAGTCCGCTTGGCAGTTTCTTCCGTGATGCTATACACCGAGAGATAAAGAGCCTATCCCCAGTTGTTTCAGCACCAACGTCCCGTTTTTTTCGTTTGCCATATTATTGCATATCGCGAATCCGCACTTCAATTTCCTTGCTATCTTTGAGTAAATCAATCAGCTCGGATGTGTCAGTATTACCAAAATGATATGGGTAAAGGATCTTCGGTTTACATGCTCTGGCTGCATCAGCGGCCATCTCGGGTGTCATGGTATACGGTAGATTCATCGGCAAAAACGCAACTTCTATCCCCTTAAGCTCCTTCATTTCCGAAATATTTTCCGTATCACCGGCAATATAGACCTTTTTATCATTGAACATAATCACATAGCCATTGCCCACTCCTTGCGGATGAAAGGGATTACCCGGGGAACGCATTTGAACAAGATTATAGGCGGGCACAGCTTCTATTCTTAATCCCTGAATAGTCTTAACATCCCCGTTTTTCATTGCAATGCAATCATTAATCTGCTGTGCACAGGGTTCATTTCCTATCACCGCTGTTCCGTCTTTGCGGAGCATCTCAATCGTCTTTGGCTCAAAATGGTCAAAATGTTCGTGGGTAACCAGGATAATATCCGCCTTGGGTAGACTGGTATAATCCGCCATGTCACTCACGGGATCAACATGGATCACTATACTACCAAAGGTAAACATCAGGGTGCCATGACCGAGAAAGGTAATCTTGAGATCTTCTCCCGAAGACTTAATGACATCTGTCGCATACATGAGCATATCCCCCTTCCAAAACGATAAAATCCCTTTTGGGTGAATGCAGTATAGGACAAAGTGCCGTGTGGGTCAATAAAAAATGCATAACAAGATTTAGAAGGTGGACCTGATCCGGTCGTTGATAGGCTCACGGGAGACGGTGATGGATAGAGACTGAGGACTGGGCAACAACTGAGATTTTGACTATCAGGCCGAATCTTAATTTCGCGGACATAATACTCACTGTGGCAATGCGAGAGTGGGTTTTGATTCTTTGCGAGCGGGGATGGTAAAAGGGGGTGAAAGTATGAGTGGTCAAGGACGAGGCATCATGGGGAGCTTCGGAAAAAGGATTGGATTAGCGCATGATGACCCATTTCTCCGCTCCCAGCTTCTCGTTGAAGTCCCGCCAAAATTCCTCCTCTGCCTCCTGCCAGTCGGGCCCGAAGCGGACGTCGAAGAACCCCCCAAGCTTCTCGAAGAGGCGCTTCCACCCGGGTAAGTTCTCCAGAGTTAATATGTCTTCCAGGAAGGGGACGATTTCCCCCAGTTTCTCTTTGGGAAGGTAGGTCCGGGCCCCCAATTCGATGGAACGCTTCAAGGCTTCGGGAGTCAGGGCATGGGCCGTGAGCATTGCGACCGGAAAGTTGCGGGTTACCGCGTCTTCCAGAAGCTCGAAGCCCCGAACACCCATGATGTCCAGGATGACCAGATCATACGTCCAGGATGCCAGCAGCTGACCCGCTTCCTCAAAGGTGGTAGCCTTGTCGACTTGACAATTTGGACAGACATCCAGAATTTCTTCCTCCACAACCATCAGGACATCCGGCTCGTCGTCGACAGCCAAGATTCTCTTATTACTAAGGATGGATTCCTTCATGTTATCCTCCCTTTATCAGTGGGAATGGAGAGGAGGGATACGGACCGTGAAATTCGTCCGGAACCCCTGACGGCTCACCAAGGTGATTTCCCCCTCCATCGCCTCCACCAAGGCCTTGACGCCCGTGAGGCCGAGTCCGAGCCCGGGCACACCCGCGCGTTTTATGTCCTTCAGGCGAACGAAGCGATCGAAGATGGCCTCGCTGTCTTCCTGGGGAATTCCTCGCCCATCGTCCTCAATCGAGACGAGCAGATCCATCTCACCGCCAATGGACACATCCACGCGTCTCTGACGATACTTCAGGGCGTTGCTCAGAAGGTTTCGCAGGATCTGTTGAACCTTCGGTTGATCGTGAAAGAAGGGAGACTTCCGATACTTTCCCTTGATATCAATGAAGATCCCGTGGGCTTCGAGAATGCTCCGAAACTCTTCCTTATTCCTGGCCCCCCGAATCTTCTCCGCTACAGTGGAATCGGTAATCTCCAGCACATCCAGGAGGGATTCCCGGAGGGCCTTTTCGATCGGAAACTGTTCCTTTCTGAACAGGCCCTCCTCGGAGCGGGAGATCTCCAGCATTTCCTGGAGGAGAGTCTGGGCTTTTCGGGTATTCCTCCAGACGCGCTCGAGGGTGCGTCGTTGCCGACCCGTGAGGGAACCATACCGGCCCTCTTTATTGAGAAGGTTGGTGACAGAGGTTGAGACCACGGACAAAGGTCCCCTGAGGTCATGGATAAGCAGATCGATCAAACCCTCTTTCTCATTCATGTCCTTGCCGCCTCGTGCCAAGGAAGAGTATGATAATCCCTTTTCCCCATCCAGAACGGTTATCCCAGATCAAATCTTTGAGGAACGCTTTTCTCCTGAAACCGGAAAGGACACACAAAAGGTGCTCCCCCCGGAGGCAAAGCAATCCTCAGGCCCCTGACAGTGGGAGCATGCTGAGATTCTCCCCGAACAAAGATCCCGATCCCTGGGGAGATGGATGCATCGTTGACTCTCCACCGAGAGATCAAACCCAAAGCGCTGGCCATAGACCTTCATCCGGAACAGGTCTAGCCCCTTGCCCCCTGCGTTGAAGTCATAGGGTCGCTTGGAGGAATATAGTTCAGGCTCCTGGGTAGGGAAAAGGCCCTCGAATATATGCCTTTGATTCTCATCAGTAATCCCGACGCCCGTGTCTTGAACCTGGAGGTGGATCTGTTGTTCCCTCTGTTCCATGAAAATCCGTATCCTCCCGCCATCGGGCGCATTCTCGATGGCGTTCTTCAGGAGGCCCTCCAGGACTTCCTTGAGAATCTTTTGATCTATAAACACGCGAAGATCCTTTTTCCCTTCCACGAAAAGGCGGACGTCCCGATGTGCTGCGTTCTCGTTCACCTTCTTCACCATCTGCTGAACAAAGGGAAACAGGGGGACGAGCTCCCGGGAATTAGTCCTGTCTGGAAGGAAGTGGGTCATCCGTGCCTTCAATGAATTCCACCGGGCTTTCAAATCAGGGGGTATCTCTAAGGTCTCTTCCAGCCGTCTCCAAAGTCGATCGAGTTCTCCATAAAAGGAGTCTTCCTGCAGTTCCTGGTATGAGCGGAGGATCGAATCGGCCTCTTGCTGGACCTCATTGAGGCGATTCAGGTGCTTTTCCAAAATCTCGAAGAAGTCTTTCCGGTCACCAGGTGGTATTGAGGTCTGGGATTTTCGCTGCAAGAGGCGAACAGTCCCCTGGATCACGGCTAGCGGGGTCCTGAGCTCGTGGGATAGGTGGTGGAGGGCCTTGTCCTTGGCTCGGTTGAGTCGCCTGAGCTCTTCCCGGGATTTCTCCAGGGCGTCGAAACGGGCTTCTTGGAGCTGCGCCATCTCGATGAAGACCGAGGCGTGGTTCCCGAAGGTCCTGAGAAGGGTTTCGTCCTCCTTGGTGAAAACCCCTTCCGTCTTGTTGAGGAGTTGGATGGCTCCCAAGGTCCCCCCGGCTCGATTATAGATCGGCATGCTGAGCACGCTCCGCGTTCGAAAGCCGGTGCGTGCATCTACCTCCTTGTTGAATCGTGGATCCCTGTGCGCATCCTCCAGATTGATGGTCTTCCCGGTCTGAAAGCAGAATCCCGCCAGTCCAACATCGGATGGAATACGAATCACCTCCCCGTCCAAGTTCAGGGCCACAGTGGACCAGAGCTCATCTGTATTCGGGTCATGAAGAAAGATGCTACAACGGTCCGCCCCCATGACCTCGGCGGCCTTCTGGACGATCTTCCGGAGCATCCCAGCGATCTGGAGATCCAGGCCGATGAATTGGCCAAGTTCCAATAAGGACTTTAGCTTGCGATTACTTTCACGCAGCAACTGCTCCCGGACCCTGTCTTCGGCCCTGCGGATGAACTTCCTCCGATCGCCTTTGTGCCGTTTGTGAGGATCACGGTCCAGATGAGAGGTCTTTATGGACATAGTCATCCCGCTCTAAACGTAACCATAAGGGTTACCTATGGACTGGAGCATAAAATTGACTAAACGCAGAGAAAAATGCTCGGATGCCAGAGGATATTTCACATCAGCGCGGGGGGATATAAAAATCTGCTTAGCACGCTTTTAGAAGGTTGTCAAGGAGGATCTACAACCCTGATCCACCATCAAGGCATCATCTGCCATTCGACAGGCTCATGGCCCTGAGAAAAGCCG
>JABAOH010017225.1_pt1 | contig 30407 bp, 29 predicted proteins | sample 7062181 | NCBI WGS metagenome assembly JABAOH01 (sample SAMN14538630, study PRJNA623070) | marine sediment metagenome | biome: marine biome [ENVO:00000428]; feature: marine pelagic biome [ENVO:01000023]; material: deep marine sediment [ENVO:00002113]; isolation source: pool of 5 deep marine...
CCAACCAGCGAAAGCAAGAGGATGCAGTATTACTCCAGGTAACCAGTTCCCGGGCTCTGTTGGGACGGGAGGAAATACTCCTAATGGCTGAAACACAAGTCCGATTAAATCAAACAATATTGGTACAGGGAGGGTAAGGCTGCCTTCAGCAATCCAAGTGGGTGTTGAAAGAAGGATGCCTATAATAGTGATTGGGATTGATACAAAGAAACTCATTAATGGGCCACTGATACCGATGTCAAATAGGGAATCTTTGTTTGGGGGAAGAGATTTTTGTTGAATAACGGCTCCGAAAGTGCCGATGGGTGGAGGACCTGGAATAAAATATGGATAGGTAGCCTCCACAGTGTGTTTATCAGCTAATAGCTTATGTCCCATCTCGTGGGAACCCAATATCGCTATGATCGCGCCTGTAAACATAATGGCGCCTACAATATCTGACTGAAGGTATCCAGAAAGAAAGACTGTTCCAAGAGTTGCAAAAAACAGTCCAATATTTATGATTTTTCGACTGGACTTTACAGGAGGCTTACGGACAATCCGCAACACAACTTTTTCCTCTTTTCTCCTGAGCAGCGGAGCAAGTTCAAGTGTATCTAAACTTTTAACGAGCCTCAAAAAAGCCTGCTTTGAATCTTCCCTCAGCCTCACGTAGAAGGTTGGAATACCGTACTCCATGAAGCCATCTTCCACATCAAACTCTGACTCCACCGTGCCCCGTAGTTGCTCAAACTGAGCGGCATCAATAGAAGGCTCTGAGAAAGGACTTGTTGAGGACACGTTACACGCCACACATATTGTTCAGTATTCATCTGCGACTTGAGATATTAGAACCTTACGTATAAAGAAAAAGTTTTTTACATTTAATTCGGGTTCAGAATTTGATTCAGAGAACTCCCTAATTATTAAACGTTATTATGTCGATAAAAATTGTAGATGGTTGGAAATGAACGATGCAGAAAACCGTTTTTGTATGCATACAAAAACGACGTTTTTGAGGTGAAGATTTGTCGAGAGATGAAACGGCGGAGTTTACCGCGTACGTGAGAAGAGAGGGAAGAGTAACCATCCCGAAGGAGTTAAGAGACGCACTCGTCATCAAAGAAGGAAACTTGGTTAAATGCAAAATCATTAAGGTAAGCGCTTATTGAACGCGGTACTATCCAATTAGACCCTAATCCCGTTTAGCAAAGTCGAATCACTGTTGAGCAGTTGGCAAAATGGAGAACAAAAGCGTAAATAATTAATTCGTCTCTTATCCGTTATATTTCATCAAAATCCTAGCAATTTCCGGTCGCATTGTCTTTTCCGGCGGCGTCACACCTTTCCTGATGATTTCTTTAAGTTTTGTCATGCTCATACCTATGTGGCTGTCGTTGTTGTGTCCGCAAGTTCTGGGTGTGACTATTAGGTCGCAGCGTTTGCAGTAAAAAGCTTCTTTGAATTTGATTGGTTCTATTCCTAAATCCATTTCGTCGAACATTTCATGTGCTCTATAAGGTTCATATAGGCCTTTGATTCCTGCCATGTCTCTACCGATTACAAAGTGGGTGCATCCGTAGTTTTTTCTTATGATTGCAAGGAAAATTGCTGCTTTTGGTCCTGCATATCTCATGCCTATCGAAAGCGTATCCAAACAAACACGGTTTTTGGGATAGTAATTGTCTATAAGAAATTTGTAGGATTCAACAATTGCCTCAGGCGGAAAGTCGTCTGATTTCAACTTTCCTATAACTGGATGAATTAACAGACCATCTACTTTTTCCATGACGTTTCTTTGAAGATACTCATGAACCATATGGGGAGGGTTTCTCGTTTGATAGCCAGCGATGGTTTTCCAATGGCGCTTTTTGAACGTTTCCTGCGTTTCTAACGGCGTGGATTCTTGTGAAACTCTTTCAATGAGGTCAATTTTGCCTCCAAGCATCATTTCCCCCATGTTATAGATATCATTAACATTCGGGTGGGCGCTGTCCGTCGTACCATAAACTTGAATCGCTAATTCCTTCTGGTTATATCCAAATTTTTCTTTCAAATGCATAACAGCGTAAGATTTACCGTCATATCCGAGAGTTACGTCGTCTCCTTCCTTTAATTCCCTTACAATCTTCAAATTCTCTTTTCCTGATGGAGCAAGTATAATAGGCATTGTCCAAGCAATGTTGTTCGCCAATCTTTCCTTGTAAATCGTGCATATGTAATCTTCTCTACACATGAACCCTTCTAAAGGACTAAAGGCTCCTATTGCAATTTTTTCCGCATCTAGAATTGTCGCCCAGTCTACTTCAATTGTTGGCAGTTCACTTGTCGTAAAAAGCTTGTTGATAAATATTCTGTTTACCAATTTGTTGCCGTGTGGAAGCAATAGGTTCACTTCTTTTTATGGACATGCAACCCGCATTCTTTCGTTTCTGGTGATTCCCACCACCATCGTCCAGCTCTGATGTCTTCTCCAGGTTTAATGGGTCTAGTGCAAGGTTCACAGCCGATGCTGGCATAGCCTCTATCATACAAAACATTGTAGGGTACATCGTTTTTCTTGATGTAATCCCATACTTGCTCTTTAGACCAGTCAACTATCGGATTTATCTTTACTATGTTTCCATGTGTTTCATCGATTTCGATTTTCTTGACATCTGTTCTTGTAATGCTTTGGGCTCTTCTTAGTCCTGTAATCCAAGCGTCTAAGCCGTTAAGCGCTCTCATTAAAGGTTCGACTTTTCTTATTTTGCAACAGAGTCTACGGTAATCAACGCTATCGTAAAACAAGTTCATACCATGTTGAAAAACCATTTTTTCAACTCTTTCTGTGTTTGGAAAGTAGACTTCTACCTCAGCATTGTACTTCGTTCTTATTTTGTCAATTACATCGTACGTTTCTTGGTTAAGCCTGCCAGTGTCAAGTGTAAACATCCTGAACTTTGGATTTATCTTTGAAAGCATATCAATTAGGACGTTGTCTTCTGCACCGAAACTCGAGGCGAGGGATATTTTTGGATGAAATGTGTCTAAAGCCCACTTAAGTACTTCTTGCGGTTTCTTGGTTTCAAATTTTTCCGCTAGCTTATCTGCTTCTTTTTTACTTAGTTCCATGCTCAGGTTCTCCGTGGCTTATTGTCTTCTGTTTTCATGGGCGATATCTGTTATTAAAACGTGACGGGGAGGATTTAAATTTTACTATTATGAAGTAGTAAATAATTCTCTATTCCTTAACCACAAAACTCTCTTCCATTCACAAAATCTAAGAAAATCACAGTGTTCTGACGAACTGCTAACCGACTATCAAGAAAAACATGCTAAAGCTTCTTTGCCCTGTGTTCCCACAGCAAACTATACATTAAAGCAAGCCCCTTGACAACGCTTTGATGCGACGTGATCGCTGCTTCGCGTAGAAAGAATGCAACTCCTGGATCTTCAACTAGAAACAAAGCTTTTCCACCAATTTCAGGATCGATGATGCAGCCTCTAATCGGAATTTCATCCGTAAAGCGAATTTCAACGTTATCACCAAACACTTCATTCATTTTTTTCAGTATTTCTGCTTGTTTTTTTCTGTAATCGAGTTCAAGTATGTTTGGATTCATCAAAATTATTTTCACGGAAACGCCACGCCTTACCGCCTCCTTGAGTTTGTCAGCAACCTCTGGAAAATATTCCATGGCTTTCGAAAGAATTTGGATTTCCTTTTCGCCAGCGTCGTAGAGTTTCTTTGTCTCTTCCAGAGAAATTTCTCCTACGCTGACGATGCGCAGAAGGGGAACCATTGGAGTGCCTTTTTTGCCTTTCAAATAAACTTTCTTGCTAGTTTCCACGAAATCTTTGGTGTAATCTTCAAGCACTTTGAGTTTCTGTTTGAGTTCGTTCATTCTAAATGATATGAGTGAACTTGCGATGTCTTCTAATGGGCGTGGGTTGTAGCGTAAGGGTCTTCCTGGTCTTATGGTTATTAGTCCCATTTTTGCGAGTTGTTCTAAAACGTCGTAGATGCGTGCGCTTGGAACTTTGCTGGTTTTGCTTAAGGCGGTTGCTTTTGTTTCTCCGAGGAAGATTAGATAGGCGAGTGCTGAGGCTTGATATTCGGTTAAGCCCATGTTGATGAGCAAGGATTTGGTTTGGTTTATGTTTCTTTCGAAGGCCAGAAGTCAGATGCCTCCAGTTCTTTCAGACAATTGCTGTCCCGCAAATAATTTATACGTCGAAACGTATATATAAATTAACTCCTAAAGAGTAGTAAAAAAGGCGTGAACCATGAAAGTTTTGATTGCTGGCATGGACGGATACCTCGGCTGGACCCTGTCAATGTACCTAACCAATCGAGGACATGAAGTGGTTGGTGTGGACAACTTCTCAAGACGAAAGAACGTGAAGGAGGTCGGTTCATGGTCGGCCACTCCTATACGAAATATGAAAGAAAGACCAAAGGCTTTCAAAGAAGTTCATGGGAAAAATATCGAATTCTACGAGGGAGACTTAAGAGAGTATCATTTTATCAAAGGGATAATAAAAAAGTACAAGCCTGATACCATCGTCCACTTTGGTGAACAGCCCTGTGCTCCTTACTCTATGATTGATGTTGACCATGCTTTATTCACTATGTCAAACAACATTGTAGGAACAATGAACATATTGTATGCTATGCATCAAGTTAGTCCTCATACGCATCTACTGAAATTAGGTACTATGGGAGAGTATGGTACGCCAAATATTGACATTCCAGAAGGATTTTTCGAAATTGAGTATAAAGGAAGAAAAGATAAACTGCCCTTTCCTAGACAAGCAGGCTCATGGTATCATCAAACTAAAGTTCACGATACACATAATATCATGTTTGCATGTAAAATTTGGGATTTGAGAAGCACTGACATTATGCAAGGAGTTGTTTACGGAACAAGAACCGACGACATGATCGACGACCGTTTGTTAACAAGATTCGACTTTGACGAAGTTTGGGGAACCGCACTAAATCGATTCTGTGCACAAGCGATAATTGGTCATCCCCTCACAGCGTATGGTTTGGGAGAGCAAACAAGAGGATTTATAGCTTTAAGGGACAGCATGCAATGCTTAACCATAGCTACCGAGAACCCACCAGATAAAGGTGAATACCGAGTTTTCAACCAGTTCGACGAGACATATACTATAAACGAATTAGCCGAAACAGTCCAGAAAGTCGGCAACAAGCTTGGATACGATGTGAAGATTCAACATCCAGAAAACCCAAGAGTAGAGGCAGAAAAACACTATTACAATCCACATCATGAAAAACTTTACAAACTTGGATTCAAACCAGTACATCCTTTAGAAGAAGAATTAGAAATAATGTTTAAAGACTTAGAAAAGTTCAAGGATAGGATATTGGCGAAAAAAGAGAGAATCATGCCAACGGTTTATTGGAGAAAATGATAAGAAAGCCTTCTTTCCCTCTGCCTTCTTAGCCAAGATACTTCAATACTTCATATTCGTAACACTGTGGAGCAACATGGTTAAGTTCAAAACCTCAGTGGTGATACCTGCTTACAATGAAGCTGCATCCCTACGTAATGTGATTGTTGAGTGCAAACGATTTTGTGATGAAATAATTGTTGTCGACGATGGGAGTACGGATGACACCGCTGAAACTGCTGAGAGCAGTGGTGCTATAGTGGTTCGTTATGAAAAGAATTTAGGGGTAACTAAAGCTACAGAAAGCGGGTTTGAGGCAGCTCACGGTGACATAATAGTGACAATGGACGCCGACGGTCAACATTTCCCATCAGACATACCGAAGCTAATAAAACCCATATCAAAGGGAAAAGCGGATGTTGTGCTTGGTGTGAGAGCACCAGTCCCATATCGCTCAGAAAGAATTATCAGCAAACTGACAAATCTAAGCGTAAAATGTCAGATGCTGGAACGGGATTTAGAGCCATAAAAGCCGAGTTGGCAAAGAAGATGCGACTCCATGGTACATGTCTATGTGGAACATTCGTTTTAGAAGCTCATAAGCTAGGTGCCAGAATAACGGAAATCCCTGTGGAGGTGAAGCCTAGAATGTATGGAAGGAGGAAAGTAAGGACAAGACACATCAAGCAATTTTTCTACGTTCTAAAGGACCTACTTTTTTAGTTATGAAAAATTAACAAACGTTAAAAGCAAAATAAACAATAATGCAACAAAACTGGTGTCCATAAATGAACGTTCTAGTAACTGGCGGAGCAGGCTACGTGGGAAGCAAGCTTCTCCTCAGATTAGGCGAGGAGTTCCCAGAAGCTACCATAACATCTATCGACAATTTAGCGACAGGAGACTACAGTTATGTTGCCATGCTCAAGAAGGATAAACGCTATCGTCTCCTTGTAGGTGACATAAGTAAAAAAGCCGATCTACAAAAAGCCATAACAAAGGACACAGATGCAATTGTGCATTTGGCTGCCGTGCCTGGATTAAAGCTGTGCAGAGACCGCCCTAAGAACGCGGTAGACACCAATTTTTACGGTACTTATCTGCTCCTTGAAAAAGCCGTTGAGTATAACATCGAAAGATTCGTCTTTACTTCTTCCGCTGCTGTGTACGGAAAACCACAACAGCAACCCATCACTGAAGAGCACCCACTTAAACCCATCAACTTTTACGGAGTCACTAAGACAGCGGCTGAACAACTCATCAACGCCTATCACATTAGCAACGACTTAACTACCACAATACTTCGACTATCCAACCTCTACGGCCTAGGCGTATACACCCGCTGGAAAACCGTTGTCCCCAAGTTCGTTTGGCAAATGGTGAACGATCAGCCACTCACTGTTCGCGGAGACGGGAAACAGAAGCGCAATTTCGTACATATACGTGATGTTGTAGGCGCTATCGTTCGATGCTTGAAAGCTTCTAAGCAGGTGGTTGCAGGTGAAACCTTCAATATCGGCGGAGAAACTATGAGTGTCAACCGTGTCGCTGAGATAATAATGCAGGTAGCTGAACAACGGTTGGGAAAGAAGATAACGAAGGTTCGTACGCCTAAGAAACCCGATGAAGTATACACGACAGAGTTCAGCTACGATTATAAAAAAGCCTGTAGAAAGATTGGTTATGAACCAAAACAAGAAATATTTCATGGTGTATCCGAACTAGTTGATTACGCGTTAAAGATAAAAGGCAAATAAATCTTGTTTTTTGGCTTTATTCAAAATAAATATTCACCGTACATAAGTTTTAAAATGAGCGAACTCAGCACTAAGATTTGTTCAGAGGTCTTAAGGTTGAGTAAAGCAAAAACTAAACGAGCGAAGAGAAGGAAGAGAACAAAAAAGACAGTGAAGACAGAGAAAGAGACTTCTCAGACAAAACCTGTTGTTCCTAAACCCGAGGAAAGCAAGGACGCTGTTTTCTTGAAGAAACCTGAAGTCTCAGATAAATCAAGTGTTACAAAGGCAGAATTACTCGCTGTTCTTAAACCAGAAAAGGCAATTCCGCTACCAAAATCTGAGAGTAGAGATATTAAATGGACCATACGTAGATTTATCCCATTGACCACAACTGTTCTGGGTTTAGGTTATATTCTGCCCAACATAGCAATTGTTCTTATTTTGAGCTATTTCCTTTCGCAAACGGATATCTCTTCACTTCAAATGGTAACTCAAATTAGCGGAATAATCCTCTTTCTCATGGCTTCAATCGTGATGATGGTTATAGGAGCCGCCCTTATAATGGGAGGAATGCGGTATAACAAGAGAAAACCTTCTCCTAAAGGAATAATATTCCTCGGCGTCATGTTCGCCTCATTCTATTTGTTATGTCTCGGCGTAGGGTCTGCGCTGTTGCTTTCACAGATAAATCTAAACGTGGGATTACTGATTGTGGGTCCAATATTTATCATGGTAAGTGCCGCCGTTTATATGGTGCCCTCCATTGCTTCTAGACTCATGGGTCACACTCTCGGAATAATTGGAGGATTCCTTTTAGCCATCGTGACATTCAACTTCCAAACCCTTGGAGTTGCCACAGGTTGGGATGTTCCATTTCCAGGACTGTTCATGTCGCTGACAGTTATGGAAGGAATTGCGATGATTTTGGGTGCCATAGCGGTTGCCATCTATTCGAGTTTTGCAGAACGAAATGAAAAACCAGTGGCATACGTGTTGCTCTCGATAGTGGGACTGATCTACGGAATCGGCGTGTTCATCGGACCACTGATTCTCTCGTTTAGTTTCTTAGACATCGTGTGGAAAGCACCGTGGCTGGGTCCCCTCTACGGATTACCAAGCTGGGTTGTCGATACAACGATTTTCTGGAGCGCGAGTCTTATTCTGTTGGAGATCGGAGGCATTCTGTTGATTCTGTCCTCTTGCTTGGGATTCGTGTTTGCAGCACAAGAGTTTTCTCGGATTTATGTTACGCTAAGTGAAACAAGCGAAGCAAGTGAAGTGCATGCGTATGTAAGTGAAGTGCCGCCAAAAAGAAGAAAGGCTGTAGTGAAAAAGAAACCTGGTGCATCAAAACCTCAATAATGCTATAATATGTTTTTGAATGGGGTTTGTTAATTGAAATCTCAAAGACTTTTTTCCGTGACTCTGAATGTTTTAGGCATAGGTTTTGTTCTTGTTAACTTAGCAGTGTTAATTCTACTAGGTTATTACCTTTCACAACACAGTATTTCCTCGCTAGAAGAGGTGACTCAGATAGGAGGAATGGCACTCTTTATCATAGCATCAGCCATGTTGATGGGAGTGGGCTGTCTACTTATAGTGGGAGGAATTCAACATTACAGAGGGAACACTACGCAGAGAGTGATACTTATGGGCGTACTGTTCACGTCATTTTATGTATTGTGCCTTGGTATAGGATCAGCACTTCTCCTCTCTCAGTCAGACATTGGCGCTGTGCTGCTCATTGTAAGCCCCGTACTTATGATGGTGGGCGCTACCGCTTACGTGGCACCCTCATCTCTCTTCAAGATCGTTGGATCCATTGTGGGAATCGCTGGTGCGATACCTTTAGCCGTTGGTATATTCACTCTTCAGCCTCTTAGCCTCGTTTTTACTGATTGGGATGTTCTGTTTCCCGGCCCATTTATGTCAATGGCTTTTCTGGAAGGAGTTGCAGTTATCTTAGGCTCTGTAGCAGTGTTCACTCATTCTCTTCTCTCGGAGCGAAAAGAAAAATCGGTGTCACAAGTCTTGCTTTCGTTGGTTGGAATTGTTTACGGAATTGACGTGTTCATTGGACCATTGGTTCTCTCATTCAGTTTGACTAATCTTTTATGGAAGGCACCGTGGCTGCCTCCTCTCAACGGCGCGCCGTATTATGTCTATGGCACCACAATCCTTTGGAGCGTGAGTCTCCTCATTTTAGCGATTGGAGGCATTCTGCTGACTTTATCCTCTTTTCTGGAATTTATGTTTGCAACGAAAGGTATGTCTAAACTCAAACTTTGATGACACTTCGTTAGGCTACAAGGTTGGTTCTAACATAGTTGTATTGAATCCGTAAACTTTTTAGGTGCGACGTGTAACGTCAAAGACCAGCATCTATAGGATGAGTATTTAATGATCACAAAGATGTTTACGGTCGGAGCTTTATACACAAACTGTTACGTTGTAGGATGCAACGAAACCAAAGAGGCTCTCATCATTGACCCCGGATTTGACACTGAACTCGTAGCTAAAAGAATATTAAGAGAAACTGTTCAACTCGAGTTGCAGATCAAATACATAGTGAACACACATGGACACTCAGATCACATAGCTGGCAATGGAATTGTGAAGAAGTTGACGGTTGCGCCCATTTTAATCCATGAGTACGACGCGCCGATGTTGACCAAAGCCAGTGAAAACTTGACCTTGCTGTCTGGGATCCGCACAGCGCCTTTGCCTCCAGCAGATAGGATGCTTCACAATGGAGATGCCATTGAAGTGGGCGAGGTCATGCTTAGGGTCCTTCACACTCCTGGGCATACCAAAGGCAGTATATCCATTTTAGGTGATGATGTTGTTTTCACTGGAGACACTCTTTTCGCCGGCTCCATAGGTCGAACAGACTTACCCGATTCGTCTCCTAAAGAAATTATTGACTCTCTTAAAATATTGATAGCGCTACCCGATCGCATAAAGGTGTATCCTGGACATGGTCCGGCTTCTACGATAGGTGAGGAAAAGAAAAGTAATCCGTTCCTGCAAAACCTGTCCGCATCATCAGATACCTTTTAACAATTCGCAACGTTTCCGCAGAGTTTAAAAGAAAAAGGGCAAATAAGAGTCGGAAACATCTTTATGATAGTGCTAAAACTTAAGACAGTTCAGTAAAGCGACTTCATAGCGTGCAGGATAAGATATTATGATGGAAATTCCTCTGAACCAATCAACTGCTCCCTTCAATTTGGAGCACACTCTTAATTGCGGACAGTTGTTTCGATGGAAAAAACTGCGAGGTTGGTGGTATGGCGTTGTTGAGGGCAAAGTTGTTAAAGTAAAGCAACTCAGTGGCAAATTGCTTTTTCAAACTTTTCCTGAAAGGGTGGAACCCGATTTTTTGGAGAAATATTTTAGACTAGACGATAACTTACCCAAAATTCTATCTAAAATAAATAAAGATGAGCACATAGGAAAAGCAATTCAACGCTTTCGCGGACTGAGAATCATTCGACAAGAGCCTTGGGAATGTTTAATCTCTTACATCTGCGCAACCAACATCAACATTCCCGCCATCAAAAACATGATTCTCAACCTCTCCAAACGGTTTGGAAGAAAAATAATCTTTGAGGGTCAAGATTTCTACGCGTTTCCTAAACCCAGCGACTTGGCTGACGTCGACATTAAACAAGTAAAAATGTGCAAACTGGGATTTAGAGCTGAGCGAATCTTAAGAACTTCCAGAATAATACACAACAAAGAGTTTGATTTAGAAACTCTAACGAAACTGAACTATAAAGAAACAAAAAACCAATTGTTGTCACTGTCGGGTGTGGGACAAAAGGTTGCTGATTGTGTCCTCCTGTTCTCTCTAGACAAACTGGAAGCGTTCCCAGTGGATGTCTGGATGAAACGTGTAATCCTTGAGTTCTATCCCAACAGCTTTGAAGAATCGTTTGTTGAAAAGCTTTCGCGCAGACACACACTTACATCAAGCGAATACCAGACGATTAGCTCGTTTGGAAGAACATATTTTGGGGAATATGCGGGGTATGCACAGGAATATTTGTTTGCTTTGGCGAGAGCGGGGAGAGCTTAACATACTCATAGATTGTCTACTACACATGTTGGACAGAGCTGGTTTCCATGAGAGATTTGGATGTTTATCAGTACATTACACTGAATGTTAGAGAAGTGCCCAAACTGAACACTAGGTTAACAACGTAGGATACTCCTTTTTGAATACATTCCTATCAAGTATGTTGTCCCTATAGATTGCCCTGCAATCAGAACCCCTTGAAGTAGGATGTTAGCCACGCCATCAACTTGAGCATCTGTGATCTTTGCATCCATAATGCCGTTGTTTTTCACAGAGGCTATTATATGGGTGCTGTTAATGTCAACCGCGTCGAGCAATAACTTCTCCATCTGAGTTTGAAAGGTGGTTTTCATATTTCCGACGTAGGCAATTGTGTAACTGTAGTAAATACTACCCGCGACGACGAAGACAATGATTATTGCTAGAAGACCTATTACTTTGGAAACGGCTTTTTTTGTTTTGAGCAGTTTTTTCATGTGCTCTCCCTCACTCTTCACGGGTTTGTTGAAGTGTTTTCTTGTTCTACTCATATACAATAGGTACTTTTTCAGACCTATCTTCAAAATTTATATCTTTTAACGGATATTTAAGGGTTTACATATCATAGTCATATATAGACATATAACGTATGTCCTCGACAATTAACGATTTCCAGCGCTCTCACTCACTCAACTTTTAAAGCCACTTTCTGTAGGTCACCCTTAACCATCTGAAACGCCGCTACGTCTCCATCAACAGACGATAGAATCAGCCAAACAGCTTCACCCCAAAGCCTCATGTACTGAAGATCAAAAACCGAAGGACGAGCAGGTGCGGGATGCGAGTGAAAAATGCCTATAAACTCCAACCCCTCCAATTCCGCTTGTTCAAAAACGTTAAAAACTGTCTGAGGATCAGCCTCAAACCTGACGGATGATCTTAAAACATTAGGTGTCACCACAACCTTCGTTACAACAGCCTCTCCATCAATCAGCTTTCCGAAAAGGAGAGCACAAGCCTCGATTGGATGAGTTTTCTTGCTTTCATCTCTCAACAAGCGCATTTGCTCGTTTGTTAATCGAAGAATCACTTCTGAAAGCCTCCCATTAGATGTCGATACCTTTTGTCTTTTCTATCTATTAATTTGTTAGGATCAAAACCTGTCTATTCAGAGGAGACCTTTCTCCTTCAACAATTGTATTGCTTGTTGACCGCCAGTTGTCACACTAGATATTGCTTCTGAAATGCGTTTAGTCGCCTCAGCATACTCATGCGAGGACACGCTTTCTATTACTTCCGCCACTTTTTCGCCTGCCTCCTTAAAGTTATGCATTTGAAGTACACTATGAGCTATTCCAATTTCACCTTGTGAACCACGTAAAAACGAAGACATTAGTCTTTTAGCGCCAACTAATTCATCATTCTTAAACTCACCTATTTCCTCCAAGAGGTCGGCTGCAATTGTTAATTCTGACTTGGTTCTTTCTGTATATTGAAAACGAATGATTGCTTTTTTCACACTAGATGAAGTTTCTTCTATAATTCTACCCTCCTTCCACCTTGCATGTTTTTGCGTGAACCAGGAGATTACTCCATATATTTCAGATTCGCTAAGCTCACGTTCAACCTTTCACTACGGAGATGGGCACCAGTCTAACCACTTTTGTGGCTATTCCGATCTTATCGCTCACTTCTGCAACTCGATCCACGTTTTTGTAGGCTGGATCTGCTTCTTCAGCTAAAACAACTTGGCTTGCAGCCCTAACAACGATTCCATGCTGTTCTAAAGCCTTTTTTATATCTCCTCCCCAGAAGCGCCTTTTTGCAGCTGTTCGGCTCATCATGCGGCCAGCTCCGTGAGCTGTGGAGCCAAATGAAACTTCCATGGCTCTCGCCGCGCCAACCAAAACCCAAGAGCCAGTGCCCATGCTTCCAGGTATCATCACTGGTTGTCCAACATTCCGATAGTCAGAGGGTATTTCAGTTCGTCCTGGACCGAACGCGCGAGTTGCACCCTTCCTGTGAATCCAAACTTTTCTATGATGTTCATTTACCTTATGTTCCTCGATTTTTGCGATGTTGTGAGCAACATCATAGACTAGACGCAGGCCTAATTCTTCTGCTGGTCTTTTGAATACTTTCTCGAAGCTTTGACGCACCCAGTGTGTAATTGCTTGGCGGTTGGCAAAGGCATAGTTGACAGCGCAGGCCATGGCTTGATAGTAATCTTTGGCTTCGTTGCTGGTGCCAGGTGCACAGGCGAGCTCCCGATCTGGCAGAACTATATTGTACTTGTGGACAGCCCGCTCCATTACGCGTAAGTAGTCTGAGCATACTTGGTGGCCATACCCGCGTGAGCCGCAATGAATCATAGCGGTGACTTGGTTTTCATGATTGATGCCGAACGCTTTGGCGACTTGGGGATTGTAAATTTTGTCAACTTTTTGAATTTCAAGAAAATGGTTTCCTGATCCTAGAGTGCCGATTTGCGATACACCTCGGTTTTTAGCGTTAGTAGAAACTTTGTCGGGGTTGGCAACTTCCATGCATCCATTTTCTTCACAGTGTAAAATATCTTCAGGCCAGCCCATTCCGTGATCCACAATCCATCGTACGCCTTCTGTGACGAGTTGGTTGAGTTCGTTAATGGTTAAGCGGAAGTCTTTACGGCGGCTGCCGAGCCCGCAAGGAACGTTATTAAAGATGATGTTTGCGAGATCGGCGAGTTTGGGTCGAATGTCCTTTTCAGTTAGATTAGTGGTTAAGAGGCGGACGCCGCAGTTAATGTCGTATCCTACTCCTCCTGGGCTGATTACTCCTTCCTCATAATCTGTGGCTGCGACACCGCCTATGGGGAAGCCGTATCCCTCATGTCCATCTGGTAGAGTGATGGCGTGTTTGTAAATGCCTGGAAGGTGAGCGACGTTAGCGCACTGTTCTAGAGTTCGGTCTGTTTTAATCTTTTCAAGTAACTCTTCATCCGCGAAGACAACTCCGGGCACTCGCATGCCTGGCTTGTATTTTTTGGGTATCCTCCAAGCGTATTTGTCAATTCTTTCCAGCGGAACCTGTGTTGAGTGCCCCCGGAATTTTTTTTCTTCGTGCATTAAATTCACCTTAAAGAAAAAATCTCAAGGAGGATATTTAAGGAATTTTGGTATAAACACCAAAGAAGTTATTTGTTCTTATGTAAAGATAGATTGTAGAGTGAAGATGTTAATCAGAGTGGTTCGTCGGTTAACCATTGAGGAAGTGCTTAAGCAAATCAAAGATTTTGAAATGAAGCACAGCATGACCTTTGATGAGTTTGAAGAACTGTTTTTGGAAAAACGGCTGAATAGACAAAATGTTGACGTGTATTTTGAGTGGGCTGACTTGGTTCACGCCTACCGCGGCTATGTGGAGAGCGGCGAACTTGATTATGTGGTGGAGGAACTAAGAGATTTAAGCCAAAGTGAGATGGCGCTCTTGACTCCAAAGCGATTGCAGCTCATCTACAGCTTAGCTAGTCTAAGGGTGGATTCTATAAACGAGTTGGCTCAAAAAACTCGTAGGAACGTGAAAAACATCTACCAAGACCTGCAGATATTGAGAAAACTAGGCTTCGTCGCTTTCAAGAAGATTGGGAAACGAAATATCATTCCAGAAACGTTAGTAGAGGAAATCACACTTATGATCCGATAAATTTGAAGTTAAATCGAAAAAGCCTTTTGCCATCTATTATCGTTGTTCATTAAAACCCGTCAGATATCAAGAATGAACTTAACGGTTACTGCTTTTGGCTTTTTCATTATCTCCATTCGATGGTAAGTTACCGCCTTTATTCCAACCTTTTGCAAGTGTCTCTCAGAATCGAAAGGCTCTCCCCAAATTTTTGCCTTCAACTTAAAGCCGGTAGGTGTTTTCTCTATGCTGGAAATATTGAAACAACAGTACAGTTTTCCAGTTGTTTCAAACCTGATTAACAGTTCCTCTATCCAGCTGTAGAGAAGAGCATGCTCGTCGTGTGCCTCAACCTCTACATTTTCTTCAACTTCTGGCTTAATCTTCTCAATTTCAGTCATCGCATTGAAGGTGGCTGAAGCTGCATTTTCAAAGGCTTCTTCTAAACTCTGTCCGTAAGCCGCTATGTACACGTCGGCAGTGTGCTCTAGAAACTCATATCGTTTTTTTACTGACACGTCTCTTCTCCTGTTTCATAGTTATGGCAACTAAAATATTTATCAGTCATTTTGGTCTCCACTTGAATTTCAAGAGTATGTTGTGAATTCATATTGTCTTTTCATAATTCTTTTAATAGTGTACATCAACTTCAAGCATAGGTGACACCACAGTGTTTCCTAGAATCAAGGAGCTGCAAAAGCTTCAAAACCTTGAAAAATCCCGCAGACGTCTTTTCAAAAAATCACCTAATGTTTCACTGAACAGTTGTAGTGACTGTAAACAGGGCATTTCCTTAGCAAAGGGAGTCTACTGTGGCGTGTGGAAAGAACAAATAAATCCCGCTATGTGTCAACATTGCCCTTACTTCGATATAGAACCGTCGGAATACAAACTGTTTAAAAGAACATGAAGTAAAACGAAGAGGTAAAAAATCAATGAAATGTCCTAACTCAAAATGTAATGGCGAAATCGAAAAGGGCAAACAGAAAAATACGGAAGGCAACTTCTACTACTGCAGAAATTGCGGAACTGTGATTTATCGAGAGTAATGTTGAAACCAAAGTTTGGAAACGACCTATTTCATTTACAATCTGAAAAAACAAAAAAGCTCCAGTGTTTTTTTATTCGTGTTGTTTGACTATTGATGACGCCGCCTTTTTTCATCAAATCAACAATCGATTTATTAGTTTGATTTGGGGTAATAAAACACTCAAAACCAACGAAACGCGAGAAGGTGACGAAAACGGAGCATTTGGATTTAATCATTATTGGTGCGGGACCAGCCGGCCTTACAGCAGGCATTTACGGAGCTCGCAGCGGGCTCAAAACGTTGGTTCTTGAAGATAAAACTCCGGGAGGACAAGTCGTCGAAACTCCGTTAGTTGAAAACTACCCTGGCTTTGAGAGCATAGGCGGACGAGACTTGATTGACAAAATGACTGAACACTGCAAAAAAGCAGGAGCGAAGGTCAATGAGCTGGAGAAGGTGGTTGAACTTGACCTTGAGGGTGAAAAGAAAATTGTGAAGACGAACAAAGCAACTTACACCGCCTCTGCATTAATCATTGCTTCTGGCAGCCATCACAGAACGTTGGGGGTGCCTGGTGAAAAAGAGTTTCGCGGAAGGGGAGTCAGCTATTGTGCAGTTTGTGACGGAGCCTTCTTCAAAGGAGGAAAAGTGCTTGTCGTAGGCGGCGGAAACTCAGCAGTTGTCTCCGCCATATACCTAGCCAACTTAGCCTCAGACGTGAAGCTGGCTCATCGTAGGTCTCAATTACGAGCCGAAGGAATCCGAGTAAAAGACCTACAAGCACAAAAGGTAGAGATTCTGTGGAATACAGAACTCAAAGAAGTTAAGGGAGATGTCAAAGTTAGGAACGTTATTCTAACAAACAACAAAACTGGTGACACTAAAGAAATTAACGTTGACGGCGTGTTCGTTCAAGTTGGCGAAATGCCGAACAGCCAATTTGCCAAGGAAGCTGGAATTGAGGTGGATGAGAGGAACTACATCGTCGTAGATGCTCGTCAAAGAACCAACATTCGCGGAGTATATGCTGCTGGTGACGTAACCAATGGACCAGTTAAACAGATTGGAACGGCTGTGGGACAAGCCGTTTTAGCGGCTACTGAAGCGTTTGGTTACATTAAAAGACCGTATTACTATGAGGGATGAGAAATTAAGGTGTTTGTTGCCCGAAATGTATAAGTAAATGGGAAACACTGATTATATGACCTATGTCATAAAGTGATGTGAAGCCTTGAGTAAAAAACTAAACCCAAAGTTTCGGAAAGAAATCCTCTCAACTCACGGAGGAGAAACCATACAGTACTGTTATCAATGCGGCTCATGCACTGGCGGTTGCCCAACCAGTTTTTACACCAGNNGACATATGGATGTGCACAGTTTGCTTCACCTGCCAAGAAAGATGCCCAACCGGAGTTGAAGTAACCGACCTTATGCTTGCTCTAAGAAACCTTGCAACCCAAGAAGGTCATGCACCCGCCCCCTTAAAAAACGTCTTGAAAGCCCTCTTCGAAACCGGACATGAATTTCCATTCACGGCATACACCAGAAAGCTCAGAAAAGAGCTGGGTCTAAATGAAACCCCACCATTGACAATAAGCAGTCCAAAGGCGCTGGGAGAGGTTCAAAAACTGATGAAAATGGCTGGTGTTGACCGTCTTTTGAAATCTGGTGAGATGAAAAATTGAAAGAATATGCATTGTTTCTAGGCTGTCTTATACCCGCCAGACTTCCAAACATTGAAGCCATATCCATTAAGGTCTTGGGTAAGCTTGGGATAAACACAAAAGACATAATAGACGCTTCTTGTTGCCCGGACCCCGTGTTGATGAAGTCCATCGATTTTAATAGTTGGTTGGCAATCGCTGCTAGAAATCTCTCTCTCGCTGAAGAGACGGGATTTGATATTTTGACATTGTGTAGCGGATGTTTCTCAACTCTCAGCAAAGCCAACCACCTTCTTAAGTACGATACCGAATTGAAAGAAGAAGTCAATAAACTTCTCTCTGAAATCAATAGAGGCTTCTCTGGCAAAATCAATGTGAAGCATGTCGCGGAGATTATTCGGGATATTGGAAAGGAAACGATAGAGCAACAAGTGAAAAAGCCTTTGAAACAGTTGAAAGTTGCTAGCCACCCTGGCTGCCATCTAGTGAGACCTAGCAACATCCTTCACGTAGACGATCCCACAGTGCCAACAATCCAAGATGAAATCGTGAGTTGGCTTGGCGCTGAACCAGTGGACTATGCTCTCAAAATGTTGTGTTGTGGGGTGGGTATAAAGATGGTTGATCCGGAAGCGAACCTCTTGCTGTTGAGGGAGAAGTTGGCGAACTTAAAGGAAACGGAAGCCAACTGCATAGTCACTCCATGCCCCTTCTGTTTCATCCAGTTTGATAAGGGACAGAGAGAGGTTAGCCGAAAGTTTGGCGAAAGCTACAATTTTCCCGTGTTCTACATAACCGAATTGCTAGGACTGGCACTAGGTTTTTCACCTGAAGAGGTAGGGCTTCACCTTCACGCAACCCCTGTTAAAGAGGTTTAATGAAAAATGTCGAAGAACAAAAAAGAAAAACGAGTTGGCGTTTTCATCTGCCACTGCGGCAAAAACATAGCTGGCGGAGTAGACATTAACGCGTTGCTTGAATACGCAAAACAACTGGAAGGCGTAGTTTTCGTAGGTGAGAGCCGATTCACTTGCTCCGAGGAAGGTCAAACTTCGATTAGAGATGCTGTTAAAGAGCATAACTTAAACAGAATAGTTGTAACTGCATGTGACCCAGCTCTGCACCTACTGACTTTTCAACGAAACGCAGAAAAAGTAGGAATTGATCCAGCGTTCACCGAGCTCATTGACATCCGAAAGTGGACGATGCACGGGAGTCCACAGAAAGTTGATCCTGAACAGGCGTTGGAGAACTCAAAGAGGCTGATTCAACAAACCGTGAAGAGAATACGACTGAAACGCATGATTCCTAAGGTGGAGGTTAAAGTTGAGCCGTTGGCTCTGGTTATTGGGGGAGGAATAGCAGGGGTGGAAGCTTCCTTAGACCTAGCAGACAAAGGCTACAAAGTGTTTTTGGTGGAACGTCTACCCACTATTGGAGGGAAGATGGCTCTGCTCTACAAAGTGTTCCCAACCAACGACTGTGCGCCTTGCATCTTGGCGCCAAAAACCGCCTATGCAAACCTGCATCAAAACATAACTCTGCTAACAAACTCTGAAGTCATCGACGTTAAGGGTCATGTGGGTAACTTTCAAGTTAAAGTTCTTAAACATCCCCGTTACGTTGACGAAAAGAAATGTAACGCCGATCGTATATGTGTTGAAAAGTGTCCAGCTAAGGCACCTAGCGAGTACTCGATGGGTTTGGGAGAACGAAAAGCCGTTTACTTCCCGTTTCCTCAAGCAATTCCCAATAAAGCAGTGATTGACTCTGAATCCTGTCTATACTTCCAGAAAGGCGTCTGCAGAGTATGCGAAAAATTTTGTCCAACAGGTGCAATAGATTTTGAACAAAAGCCAGAAACACTTGAGTTGAAGGTAGGTGCAATCGTTGTGGCAACTGGTTTTGAGGAGTACGATCCATCCGCGAAGAAGGAGTATGGATATGGTCGGTTTAGCAACGTCATCACCCAGCTTCAGTTGGGGAGACTCTTAGACATTGATGGACCTACTAAAGGAAAACTCTTGAGACCGTCAGATGGAAAGGAACCCGAGAACATTATGATGATTCAATGTGTTGGCTCGCGAGATGAGAAATCTAATGTTTACTGTTCAGCTGTATGTTGCATGTACGCGTTGAAACATGCACAAATCATCAAACACATGGTTTTGCCTGACGCTGAAATCACCATTTGTTACTTGGACATGCGAACGTCGGGGAAAGGATTTGAGGAGTACTATAGGGATACGAGAGATTTGGGTGTTGTTTTTATTCATGGTAAGCCCAACGAGATTAGGGAAGATCCTAAAACAAAGAATCTTAAAGTAGCGGTGGAGGACACTTTTCTCGGCGAATCCATCGTGTTTGACGCTGACTTGGTTGTGTTGTCCTGTGCCATGATGCCTGCTGAGGGAACTAAAAAGCTTGCTGACCTGCTACATATAGAGGTTGATGAAAGTGGGTTCCTAAAGGAGGCGCATCCCAAACTTCGACCTGTGGAAACGAATGTTCGTGGAATCTACATTTGTGGTTGTGCACAGGGACCTAAAGACATTCCTGATGCTATTGTTCAAGCTAAGGCTGCAGCTTCATGTGCAGACAGCGAATTGAGAAAAGGAAAAATCATGCTTCCCGAGTTTATTGTGAAAGCGGGAAAGACTAGTTAGAGAGGAGGTGAAGGTTGTGGGAGAGGCATACATTGAAATGTTTACTTCTCCAGGATGCGCAAACTGCCCAGCAGTGAAGAAGATGCTAAAGGAGCTATCTGATGAGATAGTGGGCGACGTCACCATTGAAGAGGTTGACATTACCGTGGATCCTACAAGAGCATCTCAGTACGGCATTATGTCTGTTCCAGCAGTTGCCATCAACGGCATTCTCAAATTTGTGGGAGTACCAAGTAGAGAAGACTTACAGAAGGCAATAGTTGAAGAGTTGGAAGCATAAAAGAAGGAAGTTTAGAAATATTTCTGAACATCCTTTATCGCTGTAACCACGAGCTTCACGGTTTTTTCCAAGTCACTGAGACTCAATAGTGAAGCTGGACTGTGAATGTAGCGGGTGGGAATGGATATCACCCCGCTGGGCACGCCTTCCCTGCTCAAAGCGATTCTAGCAGCGTCTGTGGTCCCACCCAAAACCACTTCTAATTGGTAAGGAATTTTGTTTTCCTCTGCGGCATCGATCAGCCACCTTAACACTTTTGGATGGGTGATCAAACCTGAATCTGTCACAGTTATGGAAGGACCTTTTCTCATTTTTATAGGAGCTTCCGCCTCTTGCACCCCTGGAGTGTCTCCAGCCACCGTTACGTCTAATGCCATGCCCACATCAGGGTGCAATTGAAAAGCTGCTACAGTTGCTCCTCTTAGCCCCACTTCTTCTTGTATGGTTCCCACGGCGTAGATCGTGCACTCTACTTCCTTTAGCCTTTTCAGGATTTCGATTAGAGCGGCACATCCTATGCGGTTGTCAAATGCCTTTCCTATAATCACGTCTTTTCCAACTCGAGTGAACTTGATGTCAAAACTCACAGGATCTCCGATGAGAACTCCCGTTTTTTGAGCGTGTTCCTTGCTGGTTGCTCCAATATCAATGAAGAGTTTGTCTGCCTCCATTATCTTTTTCTTCTCCTCTTCCCTAAGTATGTGGGGCGGTTTAGCTCCAATAACTCCTCTAATTGGTCCACTGCTCGTGTGAACTACAACCTTTTGTGCGATGAGAATTCGATCGTCAATTCCACCAATCTTCGTGAACTTCAAGAATCCTTCTTTAGTAATGGTTTTAACCATAAGCCCGATTTCGTCCATGTGAGCCGCCAGCATAACCGTTGGCGCGTTCTTCTTTCCCTTCTTAATTCCGATAATGTTTCCAAGCTTGTCCTCTTTGATCTCGTCCACGTTGGGCTTCAACAGCTTTTTCATCAGAACTCTGACCTCTTCTTCTCTCCCCGCCACTCCGCAAGCGTTGGAAAGTTTTTCTAAAATGTCTACTAACTTCACGAGAATTCCTCCTACCACTTAAGAGCCTCAACAAGAATTATATCAAACTAGCGGTTACGTTCGATATTGCTCATCAGCCAATGTTTTTGTCCTTTATTAAAGACAGCCGCATAGCATTCAGTATTACTGCAAGAGAAAGCCCCATATCACCGATTCCCACCGCAAGCCACAACGTTACAAATCCCAGAACCGCCAATACAGCTAGGCTTCCCTTTATCAAAATTGAAGAGTAAATGTTTTGCTTCATCACTTTGACAGTTCTTTTACTCAGACTAAACAGATAAGGCAGCTTTGAGAGGTCATCGTGCATCAAAGCAATGTCAGCAGTTTCTAGAGCCACATCGCTTCCTATAGCGCCCATGGCTATTCCCACGTTTGCCTTAGCCAAAGCAGGTGCATCATTAACTCCGTCTCCCACCATGACTACGTGTTTTTCCTCTCTCCTAAGCTCATCAATTATTTTCAGCTTATCCTCAGGTGACAGCTCTGCGAAGTACTCGTCAATTCCCAACTGTCCAGCTATGGCTTTCGCTGTCTTCTCGTTGTCTCCACTGATCATGACCACTTTCAAGCCCATTTCCTTCAGTTTCCGCACTGTCTCAACAGCATGTTCCTTCATCGTGTCTGCCATCGCTATTATGCCTTTAATCTCATCGTTTTCAGCTACTAATGTGGTTGTTTTTCCCTGAGACTCTAACTTCTTCATTTGTTCATCAATTTGAGGACTGAGATTAATCCCGATTCCCTTAACCAATCCTCTGCTGCCGCTGAGTATTATTCCTCCGTTGCACTTTGCAATACTTCCTTGCCCAGAAATGTACTGGAAGTCTTCTGAGTCGGGTATCATTTCGCCCATCTCTTCAGCTTTTCTTATTATAGCAGCTGATAAGGGATGGGTTGAATATCTTTCGCAGCCAGCTGCTAGTGCAATCAGTTCTCTTTCGGTAAGCTTGGGACTGTTGTGCCCAATAGGAATAATATCAGTAACTTCGGGTCTTCCTTTGGTTAAGGTTCCCGTCTTGTCAAAAGCGAAAACCTTCATCCTGCTCATCTCCTCAACATAGGTTCCCCCCTTAATCAGCGCTCCGTTTCGCGCGGCACTTGTTATTCCGGAAACTATGGAGACCGGGGTGGAGATGGCGAGGGCACAGGGACAAGCAACCACTAGGAGAGTAAGGGCTCGATATATCCAGTTGTCGAAGGGTGTGCTGAAGAGTATAGGTGGAACGATTGCGACCAAAGTTGCTAAAAGAATGACTGAGGGCGTATAGTATTTAGCAAACCTGTCTATGAACTTCTCTGTCGGAGACTTCTGCTCTTGCACTTTTTCAACTAACTGAACAATCTTAGAGATCATTGTTTCCTCAGCTCTCTTGGTCACCTGAATTTCCAGCAAGCCTTGTCCGTTGAGAGTCCCAGCGTAAACTTCGTCGCCGACTTGTTTGGATACAGGCATGGACTCGCCTGTGATGGGAGCTTGATTGACAAGGGAAAATCCATTCTTGACCACGCCGTCTAAAGGTATTCTTTCTCCAGGTCTCACCAAAACTGTTTCTTCAGGATCGACATCGTGAACATGAACACTGACCTCTTTTCCATCTCTTTTTACAATGGCTGATTCTGGAGCAAGTTTCATTAAAGCCCCCACAGATTTTCCAGTTTTTTCAACTGCGTAATCTTCAAGGAACTCTGCTATGTAGAAGAGAAAAATTACGGTGGCTCCCTCTTCACCGTGACCTATTAGGAAGGCACCTGCGGCGGCTATGGTCATGAGAAGGTTCATGTCTAAACGTTTTTTGAGTAGAGAAGACAATCCTTTTCTCACAATCTGGTATCCAGAAACTGCAACAACTGCCAAAAAGAGGATGGTTGCAGGCACTTGCTCATTTAACAGAAATTCTATGGATAAACCGAGCGAAAGCAATGTTGCTGATGCAATTATGATAGCAACTTTCTTTCTTTTCCATAGGGACTGTTTTTCCTCAAAAACGTCCGTGGCGCACAACGAACAACTTTTTTCATCATTATTGTGCCCCATTTTTCTTCCCTCTTAATTGCCACGAGACGTCATTAAGTTTGATATCGTTGGGAACTTTATTAATCTAGTGCTAAGAAAATGATAGTTTTTAATAAAATTTATTAAGAACTCGTAACAATGTTATTAAGGTGGTATTTATTGCCCGTCATCAGCATTTCCCTCAGCAGTGAACTGTTAAAAAAATTAGACGAAATTATGAAGAAGAAAGGTTACTCCAGCCGTTCAGAAGCCATCAGAGATGCAGTTAGAGATTCCCTATCTGAATACGAATTGAGACGGTTGGAGAAGGGGTCAGTCACAGCTACAGTAACCGTCATATCTGAACTTGAAAGACACGATGTGGACGAAAGGCTAATTCGCCTCCGACATGAGCACGACGACATAGTCTCAGGCAACCTGCACATCCACCTTGGAAAAGCCTATTGTTTAGAAATTTTCATCACTCAAGGAGAGTTTGAGCAAGTTCTTAACTTCATAGGTAGAATTCGGGCAACAAGAGGAATTCAACAGGTTAAGTACACCATGGTGCCTTTAACCGAAAGACCAGTCTAACGTCTTTCAATACACCACAACTTTTCTGCTAATTCTTCTACGTAAGCTCCTTTAAAGCCCCCAAGCCCTTCGAAGGAACTGCCTAACGCATCGCCCACAGCGCTATCAACCAAACATCCAACGAACTTTTGTTTCAGCATGATCTTTTCAATATACATTCTCTAATGATTATCAATAAACTGAGACTTTGGCTACGCCTTCTATTTTCAGGAATTTTGGAATCAGCTTTCCCGGAAGCTTTCTGTCCGCTATCAACGTTAGTTTAGGTTCGGGACTGAGCTCTGGATCGTCTGTTAAAGCTTGACGAATACTCATTTTCTCTGCTGCTATAATTGAAGCTGCTTTAGCCAGTATTCCAATCATTTTAGGGTCTTCTGGGGTGATCTCCACCACTCCGAGGTTTAGAGGTCTAGCAATCTCTTTTAGAGATAATCCTGCTGATCTCATGTGAGTGAAAATGAGTCTAAGTTCATCGTTTTTTTGAATCATCTTTATGGTTTCCACAACTGTTCTTCTGTCAACTTTTGCGACGCGCGCCACCTTCAAAACTGGAATCTCAATCTCGTTACAGTAAATTTTTCCATTTTTTATGTTCAACCCATTCTCCACGAGAACTTTAGCCACTGAAAGGCGTTCTGGATAGGCTTTAAAGTATTCTGAGGTTTTTCTCCACACTTTTCGTTCACTCTTCCATGTACAATTCTGTACACGTAAGGTTTAAATTTTAACGTCAGCCATTAATAAGGCACCTACATAAATGAAACTTTCAACAAATGGTGAAACAACATGTCATCTCGAAAAGTGTTGCTAGACGAAGAGGATATACCCAAACAATGGTACTGCATACTGTCCGACATGCCTAAACCACTGCCGCCAATAATAGAGCCGGAGACGAGAAAGCCTGGTCCGGGAATCGTTCCTCTGGTCTATCCCAAGGAGATCCTCGCTCAAGAGTTCAGCAAGGACAGATGGATAGACATCCCTGAAGAGGTAAGGGAAGTCTACCGGCTTTGGAGACCCACTCCACTCTTCAGAGCTGTTAGACTAGAGAAGGCTTTGAAGACCCCAGCCAAGATCTATTACAAGTACGAGGGCGTCAGCCCTCCTGGGAGCCACAAACCAAATACTGCCGTTGCACAAGCCTACTATAACATGAAGGAAGGAAAAGAACGTATGGCTACAGAAACGGGAGCTGGACAATGGGGTTCAGCTCTGGCCTTCGGTTGCATGACTTTCAAGCTTGATTGCACGGTATATATGGTGAGAGTAAGCTACGACCAAAAGCCTTACAGAAGAGTTATGATGGAGCTTTGGGGCGCCAAGGTGCATCCAAGTCCAAGCACCAAAACAGAGGCTGGCAGGAAGATTTTGAAAGAAGACCCCGATAGCACTGGAAGCTTAGGAATCGCCATCAGCGAGGCCGTCGAGGACGCCCTCACCCATGAAGAAGCGAACTACGGCATAGGCAGCGTTTTCAACCATGTCCTCCTGCATCAAACCGTGATAGGATTGGAGACCAAAAAGCAGTTTGAAGTAGTAGATGACTACCCAGACGTGATGGTCGGATGCATAGGTGGTGGCAGCAGTTTCTCAGGGCTTTTCTGGCCCTTTTACTATGACAAAGTTTCAGGAAAAGCCCCAAAAGATATCAAGTTCGTAGCCACTGAAGCCACGGCTTGTCCCTCTATCACCAAAGGAGCGTACATGTACGACCACGGTGACACGGCGAGACTAACTCCCTTGATCAAGATGCATACCTTAGGCCACGATTTCATCCCGCCACCAATCCATGCTGGAGGTCTTCGTTACCATGGTATAGCTCCAACCCTAAGCGTTTTGAATCGGGAGAAGAAAGTGGAAACACGAGCTTACAATCAAGTTGAAGTCTTCGATGCTGCTAGGCTCTTCGCCAAAACTGAAGGCAAAATACCGGCTCCTGAACCGTCCCACGCTATTAAGGGTGCTATCGACGAAGCGTTGAGATGCAAGAAAACGGGGGAGGAAAAGACCATAGTTTTCCTGTTGTGTGGCCATGGCTATTTTGACATGCAAGCCTTCGACGACTACATCCAAGACAAACTTCCACCCTATGCGTACCCCGAGAAAGAGGTGCAGAAGGCCATGAAGAAGCTGAGAGAACTGTATCCATGGCTTAAAGGCATGTAAATAGAATTCAGCCATTTTTCTCCTTTTTTTATTTTTCTAGTTCCTGCATGTACGAAAGCCTCTGGTTTTGCAATCTGTATTTGTGGTTCATAAGGTATTTCTAATGGATTGAAAAGAGGTATGGCTAGTATAAATTCGAAAGGAGTCTACGATATGAAAAAAGTTCCTACTGGCGTTGAAGGGCTCGATAGCATGTTGGGGGGAGGTTTGCCGTTTGGTCGCTGTACTCTAGTATGTGGCGGACCTGGGTCTGGAAAGACAACGTTTGCGGTTCAATTTCTATATAATGGTACAAAGAAGTATGGCGAAACAGGGATGTATGTGTCTCTTGGTGAAAGCCCCGCCCATCTAATAGAGAATATGGCTGGTTTTGGCTGGGATATTGAAAAATTGGAAAAGGAAGGTAAATTGATACTAGTTGATGCTTCTCCGATTCGAACTCTTCCTGGGGAGGTTAGTATCGGTAAAATCAACATTGGAAAACGAAATTTTAGTATGCTTAGTTTGATAGAAGTCATAAGGAATAGAGTTGAAGAAAAAAAAGTGAAACGTATTGTTATTGATCCCATTACTACTACGATGATTCAATATCCAGATGAAACAGAACGGCAGAATGCTATACTGGACTTAATGGAAGCTGTTACAGAGTTGGACGCTACTAGCTTAATGACAACTGAACTTCGAGCAACTAGCCTTGAGAGACAGGTGCGGACCGAAGAATTCCTATCACATGGAGTCATAATTTTCCATCGCTTTACAGAAGGTGGAAGAATTATCAGGGCTATTCAAATTGAAAAGATGCGAGGGGTTGCTCATGATCATGAACTTAGGCCATATAAAATACTGAAAAGTGGCATCGAAATATTTCCAAAGGAAAGTATAATCAGCAGAACTTAATGATTGATCGTCGTTTTGATTTCACTTTTTACTTTTCGACCAGCCTTTCGGAGGGTATAAGACTAATCCTCTTTTTGGTTTGATTTCGAATGATATCCAAGAGTCAACGAATTTTCGCCCTCTTAATTTTTTGATTCGAAGTTTTCTTGAAATTTTTCCATCTACCTCGCGAACGTACAACTGGATAATACAGTCAATGACTTCTTCTAACTTGCTCATGAGATCTGACGGGACTGTTCCCTCACCTATAGTGAAGAAGAAAGTGCCATGACCGCCCTTCACTCTTGCGCTGCGGTCTTGTAAGAATTCAACAACTGTGGAGGTTTCAAGGCGTGTGAAGAGAGGCGCTGTAGAGTCTAGGAAGACTTTGGGTGACTTCTGCTTAACTTGACCCATAGCCATGGATATTGCGATACCGAGGTCTGAAAATGAGAATGGGTGTTCAACAGAGTTTTTTTCTTTACTGGTTACACCTGCCATAGCGGAATAACCGTCTACGAATTTTAAGATACCTCGTTTTTCGTATGTTGCTGTGTCCCAGTTGAAGTTTTTCATGTTTTTCCGCACTTCATATGGGAAGGAATCATAGACAACATAAATGCATGGTTTTTCTTTACTGAGATAGGATTGGACTAATTGTTGGCAGAGCACGCTCTTTCCCGAGTTCGCGCCTCCAATGATCATTGTTGAATACCTATTAGGGATGCCTCCGCCTGTTATTTCATCAAAGAATTCGAAGCCCGCTACTTTTGTGCCTCTTTTCTTCCACGTGATTCCTGCAATTAGAGAAAATAAAGATGCGACGATTACGGGGAGAATATATGGGAATATTGGTGTCCAGTCGAACGGTTGCGAGATAGTTTCGCTTTTAACTCTTATAATGCGGTCGGCGTTTGTATTGTCATCTGTGCTGGTTTCTCCTTGAACTGTGCTTGCCTCAGCTCTTATTGTATAGTTATTATTTGATGTTACTCCCGCAGTGTTCCAACTGAAAGTTAAGGTTTTGTTCGCGCTTGGAGCAAGGTCAGTAACGGTTTGTGTTCCGATAATGTTGTTGTCGTAGTAAAGGGTGACATTGAAGGTTTCGGTGAAGTTTCCTTTATTCTTTACGACTACTGTGATGTTGACTGTTTGACCGAGGTTTACTTCGGTGTCTGAAGGGGTAACACTGATTATGCTTACGTCGTGGATGTAAACAGGAGTCGTTTGAACAATAATGGATTTGTTTTCAGTGTCGCTTAATCCTTCACTGTCGGTGATTGTTAGACTTACAGTGTAGTTTCCCGCCGTCGTGTAGGCATGGGCAACAATCGCCCCAGTATTGTTTGTTCCATCTCCAAAATTCCAGTAGTAATTGGTTATGGTTCCGCCGTTAGGTGTTGAAAGTGAGGCGTTGAAAATTATTGCCTCGGCGACAAGCGGGTTTTCAGGTGAATAGGTAAAGTAAGCTGTGGGATAGTTTATGATAGTTATAGGTTTGGTTTCAATGTCCCATAGTCCCTCGCTGTCTGTAACGTTCAGTGTCACATCAAAAATTCCATTTGTCGTGTAGTTGTGATATGCAATAGGGTCTGTTTCGGTGATTTCAGTTCCGTCTCCGAAGTTCCAGTGGTAGCTTACTATGGTTCCGCCATTCGGCGTTGAGAGGGATGCATTGAAAGTTACAGTTTCGTCGGTGAGTGGAGTTAAAGGTGAATAGGTGAAAGAGGCTGTAGGAAATTCTATTATTGGTATGATTTTAGATTCAGTATCCCACAGTCCTTCACTGTCGGTAACATTTAACGTCACGTTGTAATTTCCAATCATTGTGAAGTTATGATACGTGATCGGGTCAGTTTCTGTGGCGTTAGTTCCGTCTCCAAAGTCCCAGAAATAATTCACTATGGTTCCGCCATTAGGTGTTGAAAGTGAAGCGTTAAAAGTCACTGTCTCGCCAACGATGGGGGTTCCAGGTGAATAGATAAAGGAAGCGAATGGATGTTTCACAATTGTTATGTTTTTTGATTCGATGTCCCATAGTCCTTCGCTGTCGGTGATGTTCAAAGTTACGTTGTAAGTTCCTGGCAACGTGTAGTTATGGTAAGTGACAGAGTCAGTTTCGTTGACGTTGTTTCCGTCTCCGAAGTTCCATTGATAGCTGATTATGGTTCCGCCGTCTGGTGTTGACGATGACGCATTGAAAGTTATGTTTTGGTTGACTAAAGGAGTTGTCGGCGAGTAGGTGAAGGAGGCTATTGGATATTTGGTTACTGTAATTGATTTAGACTCGGAGTCTGTCAAGTTGTCGTTGTCGGTAACTGTTAAGGTTACGTTGTAAATTCCAATCGAGGTGTAGTTGTGGGTCGTGATGACGCCTGTTCCGTTGTTTCCATCTCCCAAATCCCAGTAGTAACTGGTAATGTTTCCGTCTGAGTCATAAGAAGGCGATGCGTTAAGAGTTATGGTTTCGTTAACTATGGGAATTTTAGGTGAGTAAGTGAAAGAGGCTAGAGGAGGCGATTTCACGGCTACATGAATGAACTGATTATCCATTGTTGTAACTGACTGTTCGCTCATTATTGATGAATTTACAGTGAAAATGTAAATGCCTGGAGTTTGAGGAGCGGTCACATTAAACTCTATGTAGTTTTGACCCATGGTTTGATTATCAGAATAAATTCGCACATCTGTGTCCAAGTCCCATTTCAACTTATCTTTCACCCCAACGAAGTATGTTATCGTCTCGCCGTAAGGATTGTAGGCTGAGGCAGGTACATAGTTCCACGCAGAAGGAAAAGTGATGTTAATAGTAGCATAATCTATACCTTTAGCATTTCTACTTGAGGTGATCGGTATTAACCTAACCCTAACAGTTGCTCCAGGATCCGTTGCTCTGTCTTCATTAAAGAGCCACTGTGGATTCGTATGAGTTTGATCTTCGTCATTAGGGTCCGTTGCCAAATTGAAGTCCGCTCGAAACACCGTGCTAACAGCATTGTCATTGCCCCCATGCGTGGAGTATAGAGGCGAAGAGACCCATCGATCTCCATCATAAGCTTCCACATAATACGTCGCCGACATGGATAGGCCACCATTATTAGATCTAGTAGGCACCTCAATCCACGTTACAACAATTTTTCCAGCGGGTACAGTAACGGAGACACTGTCAACAGGATACTCCCACTTGGTCCAAGAAGGAACTTGACCAGCAGTTCCTGATGCAGTTGGCAATCCTG
>JABAOH010100715.1_pt2 | contig 30399 bp, 27 predicted proteins | sample 7062181 | NCBI WGS metagenome assembly JABAOH01 (sample SAMN14538630, study PRJNA623070) | marine sediment metagenome | biome: marine biome [ENVO:00000428]; feature: marine pelagic biome [ENVO:01000023]; material: deep marine sediment [ENVO:00002113]; isolation source: pool of 5 deep marine...
GCGAACCCCTCTTTGGAGGCGAGGACTGTTAAAGCTTGAAGCAAGGGATCGGCATCTCGAGATCCCAAGATGGAAGAGAGCGGCATGCCCACTAACTTTCGCTCATTGGACTGCAGCAGCGCGGCACCTGCCGGATTCACGTACAGGATGCAGTGCGAAGAATCAAGGAAGAGAACCCCGTCTCCGAGATTGTGGAAGAGGGCATTAAAATGGGCGGTGTGGACGAGGAGATCGGTCACAACCCGAGGGGGCTGATTTTCTCCAAGAGCTCGGATTCGCTCCGCCCAGGGAGGAGGAGGCGTTCCTTTCTCGAATGCCTGAAGGATCTCTAAGAGATCCTGGAGAATCGTCTCGGCCTCTCGCTTGGGGACGTAGGCATCGCCCTTGACATAGCTGAGCCACTCGGTGGATTCAGGGGCTGATCCTATCAGGATAATGATGGTGATGGAGGCGAGCCTCGGATCCTCCTTCAGGTACTGACAGATCTGGATCCCGTCCCCGTTCGGTATGACGGGATCGAGGACCAGGTAATCCGGGACCTCTCGGTGGACTTGGTTAAGGGCCTGCGTCCCATTGGAGGCGGTAAAAACTTGGTACCCCTGCTTTTCGAGGTCCTTTTGGATGAGCCCGACCAGGTGCTGGTCATCAAGGGCAATGAGGATCTTCCGCGGCACTGCCGCACCCTCCAAGCGCTATACGTTTCGTCTGCTTTCTTCCAGCGGCTGCGATGGCCTCAGGGACATGGTGGAGGAGACTCATCGAGCGAGAAATCAGCTGTTGGGTCCTCCGGACCTCCGGACTACCTGAGGAGCGCGCCCATTGCCAAGGGCGAAGAGGCCCTCGAGAGATGACTCACAAGGGGAAGCTCTGCAGTACGCCACAGGCCCTCCCTGGAATTGGCTCCCATCGCGCCCTTGTCGGAAAGAAAACACGGCAGCCGTGTGCATGTTTTCTATATTTGACGGTGATTTGCAAGTATCGTGCCGTGGGTCGGAGGGGCGGCGATCGTGGACCGACGCCCGCCGACTAAGGGCGAGGACGGGGTCCGTTCCGAGACGCGCGACATGTAGATTGCGGCGGCCGGCGGCCCGCCTCGGAGCTGGGTGGTTCTTCCCAGGCAACAGCACCTGCAGGTCTCGAGCGACATTGCCGGGAGCGGCGGGGCCCCTCGGCTGGCGACGGCCTGGGAAACCGAGGCACGATCCGTGCGCATGGTCTTTGCACGGATCGTGAACACGGAGGGACCCAGCGCGTACGCCGCCGAACAGGGTCGCCGCGAGAGGCCCGGAGCGAGAGGCCAAAGGTGCTGCTCCATCAGAACCACCAACCAATCGTGTTTTCTGCAGACGAGACAGGACGTGTTGGACAGCTATTCTTGGAGGGAGAGCTGGCGAAGCTCAGCGAAAAAAGTGAGCGCTTCTTGAGTCCGGTAGTCGGGGTAGGTCCATGGGAGAGGTTGGTACGCCCCTTGCTGGTACTTCAAGTGCAAGTCGCCAAAGATCCCTTGGCCCAGATAGATCCGGTGGGCGTAATCCTTGGTGCTGGCAAGGACGATTTTCGCAGGGGTGAGGTAGCCCGGGTCAAGATTGACCCTGCGCGAAAAGCACCCCTCTTCGGACAGGCTGAATTGCCTCTCGATCCAATTGGTGCGATGCTTGATCTCGGGCAGCGCGTCCTGAGGGATCGGAGTTTTGGCAGCCACGAAGCGTCGAAAGAGGTTGGGGCCCATTTCCGTCCGATAATACTCGGTAAAAGAGAACGGGAAGGTAGGGCTCCTGAGAACGAGCGAACCGAAAGCCGCATTGAGGGAGCTCTCGGCCTCTCCGAGCAGGTTGTGAGGTGCTAAGATGGCGATGAAGAGCTTGACCATGCCTGCCGTTACAGCCTCTGCCACCACTTCCTCCACCCTTGAGTTAGGCAGCATAATATACCCCACGACGAGCCCTCAGGCAAATTGTGTTGCCTTGACAGGGCGTTACATGTGTGTTATTCATGTTTGACATGAAGGATCGCCGACAAAGGGGACAAGGTCTGATGCGTAAACTCTTTGTGATTCTTTTGGCGATGGGAGGGGTTCTCCTTCTCACCCAGTTCGCATGGACCGGCGAGATCGAGGTTCTCTACGAAGGGCGGTGGAATGTTCTCAAGACCGAGGTCATAAAAGACAAAGAGTATGTTCCCCTTCTTGAAGTGGCGAAGATCAGCCGGGGGAAAGTCCTCAGAGATGGAATCCGGGTCAACGGAGTGACGTTCCGCCTGGTGGAAGGAGAAGCAGGGGTTGTCGTGGGGGACACCACCTTTCTCCTGGCCGCCCCTCCAGTGAAACAAGGGGGGGCCTTCTGGGTTCCGATCGAGTTCCTGGTCCGGGCTCTCGAAGCCCGCTACGGCGAAGGGCGAATTTACTGGGATAAGTCTACTCGAGTCGTCTGGGTGGGAAAGAAGCGGTACAACCTTCGTCTGCTGCGGCACCACGCCTATCCCGACTACACTCGGATCGTGATTGAAGCACTCGAGCCCCTCAATTTTCGGCTTCAGGAGGACGATAACGCCCGGCTGAGCCTTCGGATCCAAGGGGGAGTTCTCTCTCCCATGATCTCTGAGGCGATTCGGATCGACGATGGATTAATCGAGAAGGTCGAGCCCACCCAAGGGAAGGGGCAGGCGATCTTTCACATCTATCGTGATGCCTTCGGGGGTCTCACGCGGGCATTTGCCCTCAGTAACCCCGATCGAATTGTGGTAGATCTGTACGGGACCAAGACGGGGAGCGTCCGACCGACCCCTGGAGCATCCCCAACCCAGCAATCGCCCCCCTCCGAGTCGGAAGCCCCTTCGGTTCCCGCCTCTGAAACGCTCAGGACGATTGTCATTGATCCCGGTCACGGCGGCCGGGATACCGGAGCCATAGGACCCAACGGTTTGCGCGAGAAAGATGTGGTTCTGGACATTGGGCTCAGACTCCGTCGTCTCATCCAGGACCGGTTGGGGATTCGAGTCGTCATGACCAGGACGGAGGATGTCTTTGTCCCGTTGGAGGAGCGGACCGCCATTGCCAACCGTGCCAAAGCCGATTTCTTCATTAGTATCCATGTCAACGCCGCTCCTGGCAGCAGGGCTCGGGGATTCGAAACCTATTTCTTGAGTCGGGAACCTTCAGATAGCGCTGCCAGGGCCTCTGCCATTCGGGAGAATCTGTCGGTGAATCTGGGGGGACTCAAGCCGGGGGAGGAAGATGCCCTGAGAGCCATCCTCTGGGACATGGCTAACACTCTGTACCTAAAAGAGTCCAGCGAGCTCGCGCAGATCCTTTTGCAAGAGCTGGATAAGATTCTCAGGGTGGCGAACAGGGGGGTCAAGTCGGCCCCCTTCTTCGTGCTGATGGGGGCGGCCATGCCGGCGGTCCTCTTGGAAGTGGCCTTCATTTCGAACGCGAGAGAGGAGAAAAAGCTCCAAGAGGAACGGTACAAAGACCGGGTTGCCGAAGCATTGTTTGCCGGTGTTGCCCGCTTCAAGGCCCGCTACGAGCGCCGTCTGGGCCTCACCCCTCGCCGTTACCGCGGTCGGTCGGCTGAGGCTGCCGAGAGGTAGATCATGCCCGAGATAGATCGAAAGACTCTCCTGGGCCTGGTCTCTGTGGTCTTGGCAGTGGGGCTCGTCGGGTTTCTGCTGGGCCGCACCTTCGCTCCGCGCGCTCCCGTGCCTAGAACCGCTCCCTTCGAAGACGAGAGCGCCGTCGATGCCACATCGCGCCGCATTCGCCTCTTCTTCGCTGTTCCGGACGCGGACAAACTTCGGGAGGAAGAGCGGGACATTCCCCGGGCGACCTACTTCGTGGAGGAAGCGAAGAAGACTGTGGCAGAGCTCATCAAAGGGCCCGAAGGCGACCTCAACCCGACCATGCCGCCCGGTGTCAAGCTTCGCCAGCTCTATATCGACGGCCGAGGGACCGCATACGTAGACTTTACTAGGGATCTCCAAACGAAACATCCGGGGGGAACCGGCGGAGAACTTTTGACCATTTACTCCATTGTGGATACGCTCGCCGCCAATTTCGAGGAAATCCAGCGGGTCAAGATCCTCGTGGAGGGATCCGAGATCCTGACGCTCGCTGGCCACATTGACACCCGACGTCCCTTCAGGCCTCGTTACTCCCTGGAAAGAGTGCGCTAGATGCGAACCGGTGGTCGCAAAGACGAGGAGATGCGCCCGGTCACCATTACCCGACGGTTTCTCAAGTACGCGGAGGGTTCGGCATTGATTGAGGTCGGGGACACGAGGGTCCTGTGCGCTGCCACGACGGAGGAACGCGTTCCCCAATTTCTCAAGGACTCTGGCCAGGGCTGGATTACCGCGGAATACGGATTGCTTCCCCGCTCCACCACAATCCGGACTCCCCGGGAGGCAATGGTGGGTCGCGTGAGCGGCCGCACCTTCGAGATCCAGAGGCTGATCGGTCGATCGCTGCGGGGCGTTGCCGATCTCAAGCGGTTGGGCGAACGGACGATCATCATCGACTGCGATGTGATCCAGGCCGACGGGGGGACTCGCGCGGCCGCGATCACCGGGGGCTTCGTGGCCTTGTCGGATTGTTTGCATCTGCTCAACGAGCAGGGGAAGATAAAAGACGATGCCCTGTTGGACCATGTGGCTGCCATCAGCGTGGGCACCGTGGAGGGTCGCATCCTTCTTGACCTGTGTTATGCTGAGGACTCCGTTGCCGACGTGGACATGAACGTGGTGATGACCGGGACAGGAAAATTCGTCGAGGTCCAGGGGACGGCGGAGGATTCTCCCTTCGGCAAGGAGCAACTTGACGCCATGCTGACCGTGGCAGCCCGGGGAATCCGAGAGCTCATTCACCTCCAGCAGCGACTGATCGCAGAGCGGCTCCAGACCGTCAAATTGCCGCTTGACAACAGCTAACCCCGCGTCTACCATGAAAATTGTCCTGGCGACGCGGAATCCTCACAAGCTCCGGGAGATCACCAAAATTCTTGGTGGCCTCGGGGTAGAATGGATTCCGTACTCCTCATTCCGGGATGCGCCTCCTCTCAAGGAGGAAGGGACGAGCCTCCGGGAAAACGCTGCCGCGAAGGCAGAAACGGGAGCCACATTTACCGGTCTCGTTACGCTCGCTGAGGACTCCGCCCTCGAGGTGGATGCCTTGGGTGGGGCGCCGGGTGTTCGCTCTTCCCGATTCCTCGGGGAGGGGGCAACCGACCAGGATCGGATCCTGGAGATCCTCAGGCAACTTCGAACCTACCCCTGGCACGGGCGGACAGCCCGTTTTCGTTGTGTAGTGGCTGTGGCCCAGCCGGGGGGAAAGGTCGAGTTTGCCGAAGGGGTCTGCGAGGGATATATTGCGTGGGAGCCCACGGGGACGGCCGGGTTCGGTTACGACCCCATTTTTTATGTCCCCGAATACCGGAAAACATTTGCGGAGATCGAACCCAGCCTGAAAAACCGAATCAGTCATCGCGCCAAGGCGCTGGAGGCATGTGGGGAGCTCCTGGCACGGCTCAGGGATGAGGGGTTGTCCTGAGGAAGGTGCTGGCGAACGGGGCGTGGCGCAGCCTGGCAGCGCACCCCGCACTGGTGCGGGAAGGTCGTCCCGGAACGCCTTGTAGTTGGATCTCGGTCGGGGCGAGGACTATTGTTGATTCGGGGCGTGGCGCAGCCTGGTAGCGCACCTGCCTTGGGCGCAGGGGGTCGGAGGTTCAAATCCTCTCGCCCCGACCAAATGATAAGAAGGTGTTGCGGGATCGCCCCGACCAGCGATGCGCAGGGAGATGTCCAGGGCAGTGACGCTTCTCCAGTGGTGATTGCTCTGCTCGAAGACACGCGTCGGGTCGGGGAATCCCAAGAGGGGAGCATTTCGGGCGAAAATTTTCGCGCCTGTAGCTCAGCCAGGATAGAGCAACGGCCTCCGGAGCCGTGTGTCAGAGGTTCAAATCCTCTCAGGCGCGCCAAAGCCGCCGCAGGCGGCTCGTTCAGCGTTCAGGGTTCATAGTTCAGGGTAGAAGTACGGAATTATATTTTTTCGGCTATGAACCATGAACGGTGAACTGTGAACAGGCCGCCTCAGGCGGCTTGATGGTGAGCGTAGCTCAGCGGTTAGAGCACTGGACTGTGGCTCCAGGGGCCGAGGGTTCGAATCCCTCCGTTCACCCCATTCTTGGAAGATAATAGCAATCAGCCGTCAGCTATCAGCTGTTTGATGAGGACTGAAGAGGACGGCATTTAAAACTCATTGGCACTGCTGACTGCCGACAACTAATTGCTGATAGCTTGTTTTTTTGCGCCCGTAGCTCAGCTGGATAGAGCGCCGGACTTCGAATCCGTAGGTCGCAGGTTCGAATCCTGCCGGGCGCGCCACATGGGAATAAAGGCGTTCACGGTTCACCGTTTACTGTTCACGGTAGGAGCTTCGGTATTCAGTTTTTTCCTGTGAACCGTGAACTGTTTACTGTTAACTGGAGAGGGCGCCTGTAGCTCAGGGGATAGAGCAACTGCCTTCTAAGCAGTGGGTCAGAGGTTCGAATCCTCTCAGGCGCGCCAAAGCCGCCGCAAAGGCGTTCACGGTTCACCGTTTACAGTTCACGGCAACGGCCTGGGCTTGACTGTTTTACTGTGAACCGTGAGCTGAAAACTGTGAACTGAGAACGGGGGCCGCTAGCTCAGTTTGGTAGAGCAGCTGACTCTTAATCAGCGGGTCCAAGGTTCGAGTCCTTGGCGGCCCACCAAATCGGTTCACAGTTCGCCGTTCACAGTGGACAGAAGAACGGAGTTTTTTTGAATCAGTGAACCGTGAACCGAGAACCGTGGACTACTAAAGCGAGAGTGGCGGAATAGGCAGACGCGCGGGACTTAGGATCCCGTGGGTAAAACCGTGGGGGTTCAACTCCCCCCTCTCGCACCAAGGACGAGTACCAAGACGATGAAGGTGAGCCTGGAAGAACTTCCGGGAAGCAAGCGAGTCCTGACCGTAGAGGTCTCGCCCGAGGGGATCGGTCCCACGGTAGAGGGGGTATATCAGAAACTGGCTCAGCGGGTGACACTCCCGGGCTTTCGACGAGGGAAGGTGCCGAGGGAGATCCTGGAGCGCCGGTTCCGGGATGAAATCCGGGAAGAGGTCCTCCAGGAGATGATCCCGACCACCTTCCGACAGGCATTGGAGCAATCCCACCTGGACCCGGTTGGTCTTCCCACGGTCGAGGAAGTTTTCTTCGAACTCGGGGAGGCTCTCCGATACCGGGCTGTCGTGGAGGTTAAGCCTTCATTGGAGGTCAAAGACTACAAGGGAATCGCGGTCTCCCGGAAGAAGCAGGAAGTGACCGATGAGGAGGTAGAGAATCAACTCAAGGTGCTCCAAGAGCGCGCGGCGGAGTATGTTCCTTTGGAGGGTTGGCCGGCCTTCGCGGGGGATCGGCTGATCGTCGATGTGCAGGGTTTCCTCGACGGAAAACCAAGGAAGGATCTTCGGGTAAAGGATTTCACCTTGGAGCTCGGAGTGGGTCAGTTCCTCCCGGGTGTGGACGAACATCTCGTGGGCGTTGAAAAGGGAGAGGTCCGGGATGTGCCGGTGACCTTTCCCGCCGACGACCACCGGAAAGATCTCCGAGAGCAGGAGGTCTTGTTTCGATTCACCGTGAAGGAAATCAAGAAGAAAAAGGTCCCGCCTCTGGACGACACGTTTGCCCGATCCGTTGGGGAAGGCGAGACATTGCGACAGCTTCGGGAGAAAGTGCGGGAAGAGCTGCTGAAACAAAAGGAGCAGACAGAGGAACAACGCCTCAAGTGGGAGGTGGTGGAAAAGATCGCGGCCGCCCATCCGTTTGAGGCTCCCGAAGGTTTGGTCCGGCGCGAAACGGAGGGGATGCTTCGAGAATTTTCTTATGCGACAGGGACCCGTCCGGAGCGGCTGGAGGGGGACGTCTCCTTCCGCTTGAAGCTGGAGGAGTCGGCGCGGAAGCGCGTCAAGCACAGGCTGGTCCTCGAGGCCGTCGCCCGGCAGGAAGGAATCGCGGTGGATCCCGAGGAGGTGGAGGCCGAGGTTCAACGATTGGCCTCGGTGTTCAACCAGAAGCCGGATGAGCTCAAGGCGCACTTGGTTCGCGAGGGGCGCATGGAGGCCGTCATGGCCGATCTCACCCAGCGGAATGCAGTGAATTTCCTCTTTACTCAGGCGAGGATTCTGGACAATTATGACGTTATTACCCTCCCGTGACGGGGAGGGGCCGGTACCATTGTGCCGGAGAAATGTAGGGGGACTATCGATGTATCTCGTGCCAATGGTTGTGGAACAGACGAACCGCGGGGAGCGGGCCTACGATATCTTCTCCCGCCTGCTCAAGGATCGAATCATTTTCCTGGGACAGCCCATCGATGATGTGGATGCCAACCTGATCATTGCTCAGATGATTTTCCTGGAGGCCGAGGACCCGGACAAGGACATCCACATGTACATCAACTGTCCGGGTGGTTCTGTGACGGCGGGGCTTGCCATCTATGATACGATGCAGTACATCAAGCCAGACGTGGAAACCATCTGCATGGGGCAGGCTAGCAGCATGGGTGCCCTGCTTCTGACGGCTGGAAAGAAGAAGAAACGGTACTCTCTCCCTCATGCCCGGATCATGATCCACCAGCCATTAGGGGGGGTGCATGGGCAGGCGACCGACATTGACATTCAGGCGCGAGAGATCCTCCGGGTCCGGGATGAAGTGAACCGGATCCTCGTCGCCCATACGGGTCAGCCCCTGGAGAAAATCCAGAAGGATACGGACCGGGATTTCTTCATGACCGCCGAGCAAGCCAGGGAGTATGGCATCATCGATGAGGTGATTATCTCCCGGGATGTGGCGAAGCTCCCACCGGAGGTGCTCGTCAAGGGGTAAAGGCAGCAGGAGGGAAAAGATGGCCAAGCCCATCAAGCAGGGCGGAAAGCTCCAGTGCTCCTTTTGCGGTAAGAGCCAGGATGATGTCCGCAAGCTCATTGCCGGACCCACCGTCTACATCTGTGATGAGTGCATCGAGCTCTGCAACGACATCATCGCCGAGGAGCTTGAGGAGGAACGCGGTAAGGACCTCGGAGATGTTCCCAAGCCGGCGGAGATCAAGGCCATCTTGGACCAGTACGTAATCGGGCAGGACCGGGCCAAGCGGATCTTATGCGTGGCGGTGTACAATCATTACAAGCGGATCAACGCCCGGGCCCGGTTCGACGATGCGGAGCTCAGCAAGTCCAATATCCTGCTCGTCGGTCCCACGGGGTCGGGAAAGACCTTACTGGCTCAGACCTTCGCCAAGATCCTGGATGTCCCTTTTACAATCGCCGATGCGACGACTCTGACCGAGGCGGGATACGTGGGGGAGGACGTCGAAAATATCATACTCCGACTTCTCCAGGTGGCCGACTACGACATCGAGCGAGCAGAGAGGGGCATTGTTTATATCGACGAGATCGACAAGATTGCGCGGAAATCCGAGAACCCCTCCATCACCCGGGATGTCTCTGGCGAAGGCGTCCAGCAGGCTCTGTTAAAGATCCTGGAGGGGACGGTGGCCAATGTGCCCCCCCAGGGGGGACGGAAACATCCCCAGCAGGAGTATCTCCAAGTGGATACGACGAATATTCTCTTCGTCTGCGGAGGTGCCTTCGTGGGCTTGGAGAAGATGGTCGAGGACCGGATTGGCCGGAAGGCGATGGGGTTCGGGGCTGCGGTCCAGGGGCGGCGAGAGAAGAAGATCGGAGAAACCTTAGCCGAAGTGCAGCCCGAGGATCTCCTCAAGTACGGTCTGATCCCCGAGCTAGTAGGACGACTCCCGGTGGTGGCCACGCTCCACGAGCTCGATGAATCGGCCCTGGTTCGCATCCTGGTGGAGCCGAAAAACGCCCTGTTAAAGCAATACCAGAAGTACTTTGGCTTTGAAGGGGTGAAGCTCACCTTTACCGATGATGCCGTGCAGGCAGTGGCCCAAGATGCCGTGCGGAGAGACACAGGGGCCCGAGGTCTGCGGTCCATCCTTGAAGACGTCATGCTGGATGTCATGTACGAGATCCCCTCTCAGACCGGCGTTGCTGAAGTCGTGATTGGTCGGGAGGTGATTGTGGAGCGGAAACGGCCCATCCTTCTGTTCCATAAGAAAAAAGCCGAATCGGCGTAGCCCTTCCTGGCACTCGCTGCTCTTGGCCAATTCCGCCCTTTTTCCTTGACACTCATTGGTGTCTTCAGTAGCTTGTGGTCGATTTGTCTTGTCCTTTTTCGGAGGCGCGGTGTGACCTCGAGACAGTTCGTGCAGATGGGGGCCCTGCTTGGGTTGGTGCCGTCCCTTATGTTGGGTGCCTGTGCCAGTGACCGTGGGCGAACATCGCAGGCTTCACCGCTGAGNNGGCGCGAGAGAAGCTGCGCCTCTTCGTCACCCAGTTTCCCGACAGCTCCGTTATTCCCGAGGTTCGCCTGGGGATTGCCCGGACGTACTTCGAAGAGGAAAGTTACGAACAGGCGCGCGTGGAGTATGAACGATTCCTCACCCTTCATCCTCGGCATGAGCGCATGGACGAAGCGCTCTACTTTATCGGCCTGAGCTATTTCCGCCAGCTGGAAAAAGTGGATCGGGATCAGACCGCTGCCCGGCAAGCGGGTGCTGCCTTTCGCAGGCTCATAACCGAGGTTCCCGATACGCCTTACAAAGAGGACGCCAAGGCGAAGATCAGCCTCGCTCGCCGCCGTCTGGCGGCTCAGGAAATCAATGTGGGTCTCTTCTATCTGAAACGGGAGAAGTTCAAAGGGGCTGTGGGCCGGTTCCAGAGGGTTGTGGATCGGTACGGCGACACGGGTCTCGAGCCGAAGGCCCTCTTTTACCTGGGAGAGACTTACGCCGAGTTGGGTGATGAGCAGAAGGCCCAGGAGATGTACCAGCTGGTCTTGAAGGAATACCCTGACTCGGTGTGGGCGGTAGAGTGTGGCGACCGGCTTGGGATCAAGGTGGTGCTCCAGTCGGGAGCGGGTGACAAGAATAATTATCTCGAAGAGTCATCAGGGGGGATTTGGGGCTTCTTCAAGGAATCCTGGGACGAGATCAAGACCGCCTTCAGAAACACACTCAAAGGTCTCCCCCAATAATTTCCAATTCAACGACATGGATACCCACCAATTAAAGCAACAGATCCAACAGGCAACAGCGCTGTTCCAGGCCGGGCGGTACGAAGAGGCGGAGCTTTTGCTCTTGGAAATTGTCAAACAAACTCCCCTCTATGCCAACATATACAATATGCTCGGATTCATCTATTCGCAACAGAACTCCCCAGACAAGGCCGTGGAACTTTTCCGTCAGGCCTTGAGCATCAACCCCGGTTACACCGAAGCACGGCTCAATCTTGCGATCACGTTAGCCGATATGGGGTCTTACAGCGAGGCTATCCGGGAGTATGGGCTGGCGAAGGAAGGGGAACAAGCCAAGGCCCGGACGCTCCCCACACATGCCCAGGCACGCCTGGCCAATGCCCATGCCGAACTGGCGAAGGCCTATCAGGAACTCGGTCTCTACCCTGAGGCGGTCCAGGAGTACGAGAAAGCTCTCGCCCTGGCCCCCCATTTTGCTGATCTCCATTGTAACCTTGCTCGCTGTTACATGGAGGCGGGAGATGGGGACCAAGCACAGACTGCCCTGGCGCGCGCGTTGGAACTTAATCCGGCCTATGCCGATGCCCTCATCCAGCTGGGACTCCTCTATTATCAACGGCGCGAGACCTCCCAGGCCATTTCCGCTTGGGAGAAGGCCTTGACCTCTGATCCCGGCAATGTCTTAGCCCAGATTTACCTGCGTATGGCCCGGGAGGGGGGCGCGGGAAATTGATGCCCGCGGTCCATGGCCTCGATCCTGACAGAGACGCGTCGGCTCTTACTCACCCACGGTCTTCGGCCCAAAAAGCGCTTGGGCCAGAGTTTCCTGGTCGACCGAATCACACTACGGAAGATCGTGGAGGGGGGGGAGCTTCAGCGAGACGATCAGGTCCTGGAGATTGGGGCTGGAGTTGGGACCCTGACGCAGGCTTTGGCCGAGCGCTGTCGTCGGATCATTGCAATTGAAATCGATCCAGGGCTCTACCGCATCCTCGAGGAGGTCCTCGGAAGCAGAGCGCGTGTGATCCTCGTCCATGGGGATGCACTGCATCTTGACTTGGGGCCCCTCTTGGGGGAGGAGGAGCGGTGGAAGGTCATCGCGAACTTGCCTTACTCCATTGCCACCCCGCTCCTCACCCGGCTGCTCAGCCTTAGCCATCGTTTTTCCATATTCCTTCTGATGATGCAAGAAGAGGTGGCGGAGCGGTTGATGGCTTCCCCAGGAGAGAAGGCCTATGGATCGCTCACGGTCTTGGCGCAGTACTACGCCGATGTACGAGTGGTGGCCCGCATCCCCCGCACCGCCTTCTACCCCAAGCCCAGAGTCGACTCGGTGCTGGCCAGGCTTGACGTCCTCCCCACCCCCCGGGTGGCCCTCGGTGATCCCACACTATTTTTCCGTCTGGTGCGATCCGCTTTCGCTTACCGACGTAAGACCCTGAAGAATGCCCTCACGCAATCGGGATGGGTTCCCCTGGACCGACAGGAAATTGAGGGAGTCTTGACGCGGGCGGGTATTGATCCTTCCCGTCGAGGTGAGACCTTGAGCTTGCAGGAGTTTCAGGTACTCGCAGATGAGCTCCTCTCCGAAATTAACGAGGTGGCGGCGTAGTTACTGAGGGCTGCCAGTCAAGCGATGAGAATTGAGAATTCAGAATTGAGACCTAAAGCTAAATGCTAAATGGTTAATGCTGAATGTTGACTGCTGGCTGCTGATAGCTGGTTGCTTTCTGTTGTATGCTAACAGCTGTTAGCTAACTGCTGACGGCTGATAAGGGGGCTGGGATGTTTCAGACGGCACGGGAAGAGGATATTAAGGCGGGACGGATTACCGACGTCTATTTCCTACGGACCCTCGAGATCCTTGAGCACGAAAAGATCGATGCTGCTGTCGGGGCAGAGGTGACCGTACAAGCCCTTCCCGAGTCCCGAACGTGGGGCATCCTGGCTGGGATTGAGGAAGTCGCGAGCCTACTGGAGGGGACGCCAGTCGATGTAGACGCGTTCCCTGAGGGGACATCATTTGGGGTAGGAGAGCCGGTCCTGACCATCGCAGGCCCGTACCGGAAATGGGGACACTTCGAAACGGCCATTCTCGGTCTTCTCTGCCAGGCCTCGGGGATCGCCTCTAAGGCAGCGCGATGTAAGAGAATAGCAGAGGGCCGTTCCGTGATCAGTTTTGGGGCACGGCGGATGCACCCCGCTGTTGCACCCATGATCGAGCGAAATGCCTTCATTGGGGGCTGCGACGGCGTGGCCGTGGTGAAATCGGCCGAACTCATCAAGGAGGAGCCGGTCGGCACAATGCCGCATGCCCTGGTCCTCATCTTGGGTGATACCGTAGAGGCGGCCAAGGCATTTGATGCGGTCATCGACCCGCAGGTGAAGCGTGTGGTTCTCATCGACACCTTCGGCGATGAGAAATTCGAGGCATTACGCGTGGCGGAAGCCTTGGGAGACCATCTGTTCGCCGTGCGACTTGACACGCCCTCCTCTCGCCGAGGCAATATACTGGAGATCCTCAGGGAGATCCGTTGGGAGCTGGATTATCGCGGCTTCTCCGGGGTGAAACTTTTCATGTCCGGGGGGCTGGATGAGGCCGAGATCCAGAAGCTCAACCCGGTGGCGGATGCCTACGGGGTGGGGACTGCCATCGCGAATGCACCGATCATAAATTTCGCCCTGGATGTGGTGGAGATTGAAGGGCGGCCTCAGGCCAAGCGAGGAAAGCGCTCCGGGAAAAAGTCAGTGTACCGTTGTCTCGCCTGCCGGCGTCGGTGGTTGCAGCCTGCCAATACGCCTGCTCCCTCTTGCCCCTGCGGTGGCTCCCTCAAATCGCTTCTCATTCCTCTCCTCCGGAACGGACGGATCGTCCGAGAACTGCCCAGCACCCAGCAGATCCGGTCTCGGGTCCTGGAGGAGCTTGAGCACCTCCCCCTGTGACGCACACGCATGCTGATGTTCCTCAGACGCCGGTAGCATGCCTTCTCTCACCCTCAAACTTATTCCTGTTCTGAAAATTCCTCTCGATCTGTATACTACCCTGAAAAGCCCTAGACAGCGAGAAGCAAGTGCGCGCGTAGGCTTATGAATTCAAGTATCCCACGAAAGAAACGGAGACGCCCTGTGAAGGCCAGGGGTCCCACCCTCCGGTCGCTGGGAGAATTCGGCCTTCTCAAAAGGCTCCGCGCAAGGACACCACGCCTGCCTCCTGATGTCTTGCTGGGCCTCGGCGATGATGCCTCTATCGTGCAGCCTTCGCCCGGCCTCGCCCAGGTGGCCACCGTCGATGTGCTGGTCGAAGGGAAGGATTTCCGCTGGGATTGGTGTCCACCCGAGGCGGTCGGGCGAAAGGGGGTTACGGTCAGCCTGAGTGACGTGGGGGCCATGGGAGCGGTCCCCAAGTACGCGCTGGTCGCCTTGGGCCTTCCACGGGCCATGCCGCTTCACCGCGTGGATCGTCTGTACCGGGGAATTTGGGACGCGGCGGAGGCGGCCAGGGTGGCGGTCGTGGGGGGAGATATCTCGGAGGCTCCCTGCTTGATCCTTGGCATTACTGTCATTGGGGAGGGGGAGGCTGATCGACTCGTTCGCCGCTCAAGGACCAAAGCTGGGGAGACGATTTGGGTGACCGGTCCCCTCGGGAGGGCGGCAGCGGGCCTTGGCGCTTTGAAGGCAGGGTACAGAATTGGGCGTTCATCGCTGAAAAATAGGCGAGGCAGGAAAATTGTGCCGAAGACTCGGAAGGCCATCCGGGAGATGATCCGGGCTCTCCTCTATCCTGTCGCTCGCTATCGAGAAGGGAGGATTCTGGCCGAACGTGAATTAGCCACCGCCATGATCGATCTCAGCGACGGGTTAGCCTCGGACCTCAACCGGCTGGCCGAGGAGAGTAACGTCGGAGCCCGAATCTTTGCGGAACGAATTCCATTGGACCTTCCCACAAAGCAGGTGGCGGAACTCCTCGGGCTGGATCCCCTCAAGCTGGCCATTGGCGGAGGGGAAGACTTCGAGCTGCTCTTTACCAGCAGTGCGAAACCGACGACGATCCAGGAGACCCTCGTCCGAAGTGGCTTCGGCAGGCCTCACCTGATCGGGGAGATCCTCTCTGCGAAAGAAGGGCTGTGCCTCATCGGTCCACGGGGCAAACAGGAGCCGATCCGGGGGGGATTTGAACATTTCCGCTAGTGCCGTTCGAATTTGATACGCCGAATGTGAGGGGCGGGATGTCTTTCAACCCTCATGAGGGGGAACAGGGAGAAAGTTGGCAGGAAGAGTTGGAATGGTACTAGAGACGTCTTCGCTCTCCGGTCTGGCGCACGGCCAGTCGAATCCTCACCTTGAGGATGCTCCGCTTATCTGACTCCGTGACCAGAAAGTGCATCCCCCCGTATTGAGCTTCCTCGCCTGTGTCAGGGATCTTCTGGAGAAGGGAGAGGAGGAACCCACCCAACGTTTCATACTCCCCCTCGGGGAGCTGGATTCCTAGCTCCTCGTTGAGGCGGTCCACCTCCACGCGCGCGTCGACGATGTAGGAGCCATCCGCGAGCCGCCTCAGGGGAGGAGGTTCCTCATCGTATTCATCCTCAATCTCGCCCACGATCTCCTCGAGAAGGTCCTCCACCGTCACGATCCCCACAACCCCACCGTACTCGTCCACCACAATGGCCATCTGGATTCGGCCTCTCTGCATCTCCTGAAGTAAATCGTCGACCAACTTCGTCTCTGGGACGTAGTAAGCCGGGCGGATGAGGGGACCGATGGATCCCTGGGGCTCGGCCGACAGGAGGTTAAAGGCGTGGACGATCCCCACGATGTGGTCAATCCGTTCCTCGTATACCGGGATACGGGAGAAGTGATGCTCGCTTACCAATGCCGCGGCATCGGCGACTGTTGCCTCCGTAGGGAGCGCCACCACCTCGATGAGAGGGATCATGGCCTCCTGCACGGTTGTTTCTCCAAAGTGGATGATCTTGTGAATCATCCGTCGCTCGTCGGTGTCTAGGTCAGCTTGGCGATTTCCCTCCCGAACCAAGAACTTGAGCTCCTCGCGGGTGATATAGGGATCCTGTTCCTCGGGTGAGATCTGGAGCGGGGTAAGGAGCAGCGTGGAGAGCCGGTGGACGATGGTCGTCAGCGGAGCAAAAAGCCGGAGGCAGAGGTGAAGTGGCCGAGCCAAAATGGGGGCCAATCGATCCGCGTGTTGCCGGAAATAGGCCTTGGGGACCATCTCGCCAAAGAGGAGAACCAAGGGCGTGAGGAGGAGTGTCGCGTAGTACTCCCGGCCTTCTCCCAGGAGAGAGACACAAATGAGGGCGGCGACCGCCGAGTTGGTCACGACACAGAGATTGGTGCCAACTAGCGTGGTCGCCAGGAACCGGTCTGGTCGCTCCAACAACTGCTGTGCTACCTGTGCCCCTTTCGATCCCTCGCCCGCTTGGTGGCGAATCTTAATCCGATCGCAGGAAACGAGCGCCATCTCCGACCCGGAGAAGAATCCCTCGAACAAGAGGAGCACGGGAATTGCCAAGAGGCCTAAGAGAATCATGCCCGAGGTTCCTCCGGGGGAGCATGAGGGATCCGGTCGAACTCGTCAGCGATCTCGCCAACCAGCTCTTCAAGGAGATCCTCGAGGGTCACGAGCCCCGAAGTGCTTCCGTATTCGTTGACCACAATCGCCATATGGCGTCGCCGCCGCTGGAACTCCTTGAGCAAGGTATCGATTCGTTTGGTTTCCGGGACGAAGAAGGGAGGATGAAGCAGGGAACTCAACGTGGGAGGGGGCGATCCCTCCGCCTTGGCCTGGAGGAGGTCCCTGGCATAGAGAATTCCCACGACCCGGTCAGTCGTCTCCTGATACACCGGGATCCGGGAAAAGGCGGCCTGCTTCACCCGTTCTACGGCCTCCCCAAAGGAGAGGTTGACATCCAGACAGAACATGTTGCTCCGGTGTGTCATCACCTGGCGGACCCGCACGTCGGCAAAGGCCAGGACGCGCTCGATCATCTTGTGCTCATTGGGCTCCACGATCCCTTCCTGGCGCCCAACATCCAGGAGAGTCTTGAACTCGTTTTCGGAGATCCCTGACGGGCCTAGGGCGCTTGGGACACCGAGGGCCCTGAGGCAGAGGTCGACCACCCTCGTGATGATGGCGCGCACGGGCGTGATGAGGAGGGAAAAGAGCGTGAGCGGGCGGGCGACGAACCGAGAGACCGTTTCTGAATAGGCGAAAGCCCCCATTTTCGGGGTGAGTTCCCCAAAGATTAGAATCAGGGGGAGCATAAAGAGAATCGACAGCCAGGCCCGTTCCGGTCCCCAAAGGTAAAGGACGAAGGAGGTCATGGTGACCGAGGCGGTCACGTTGACCAGTTCGTTGCCGATGAGGATGGTGACGATGGTCCGGGTCGGGCGCTCGAGGAGCTTGAAGACCCGCCCGCCCCATCCAGGTTCGGTCTCGGAAAGGCGCTGGAGCCGCAACCGGCTGATGGAAAAGAGGGCGGTCTCAGCGGAGGAGAAAAAGGCAGACAGGAAGAGGAGGAGAACTAACCCGATCAAATAGAGCAGTATCGTTTCGTCCAAAGATCCGATCTACCCTCTCAGGCGTGGCCCTCTCAGGCCTAAGCCGGAATCGGGACCACAAGTGTCTGGAACGCAACTTGCAAAAGTTGCCAAAAATAGTAGCATTGCAAGCGTCGCTTTAATATGATAACAACCTTGTCAGGCATTGTAAAGGCCGACTACTCCAGGGGGAGTTCGATGGGCATCGGCAACAAAATTCTGCTTGGCATCCTGGCTGTTATCCTCACCACGACGATCATGGCCACCGGCAAGATCGGGGAGCTGCTGGTACCCAGCAGATACCCGGTCATGCAAGATCTACTGACCGCCCTGGCCAGCCTCCTGGTGGGTAGTGTGGCTGCCTCGATTCTCGCCGGAATGATTGCCCGCAGGATGGAGGCCGTTGTGGCCGCCACGCGGACCATTAGCCAAGGGGACCTCACGAAGGAGGTTGCCGTCGACTCCCCAGATGAACTGGGCCAGTTGGCTTTCGCCTTTAACCAGATGGTCGACAGCCTGCAAGAGGTCGTCAGGGAGACGAAAGTGACGGCCGATAAGGTGAGCGAGGCGACGATGGAGCTCAGTGCCACGGCCGAGTCGACGAACAGGGCCGCCGACGAGATCGCCTCGAAAATGGACCAGATTTCAAAGGGGGCGGAGAGGCAGGTGGTGCTGGTTGGGGATGGTTCGGGGGTGGTGCATGACCTGGCTCACTCCACGAACGAGATCGCCGCTCGCGCACGCGCTGCCGCTCAGGCGGTGGCAGAGGCTGGGAACACCGCTGAGTCCGGCGGAAAATCGGCTCAGGAGACCATGAGGAAGCTAGGGGAGGTGTTCGTCCTCTTAGAGGGATTGGCCGAGGGAGTAAAGGGGTTCGGTGAGAAAACGCAAAAGATCGGGACCATCGTGGATCTCATTACCCGGATCGCCCATCAGACACATCTCCTTGCCCTCAATGCGACCATCGAGGCAGCTCGGGCTGGCGAGCACGGACGGGGCTTTGCGGTGGTTGCAGATGAGATCCGGAAGTTGGCTGGCGATGCAGGGTCCTCGGCAGAGCAGATCGCCAAGCTCGCGCACGAGGTCCGTGAAGAGAGCGGCCAGGTCCTGACCTCGATGGAGACGGCGGGGAAGGAGATCGCGTCCGGACGCCAAGCGCTCCGCTTTACCGAGGAAGGCCTGACTGAAATTGTTCGAACCGTGGTCCAACAAGTCAAGCGCGTGCAGGAGATCTCCCATCTCACCGAACAGCAGACCCTGGGAGCCAGGACCTTGGTGCAGACGATCGACGAGATTGCCAAGGTCGCTCAGGACCATGCTATCTCCACCCACCAGGCCTCTTCAGCGACCCAGCAACAGACCGCCTCAATGGAGCAGATGACCTTCAGCGCACACGAGCTGAACCTCTTGGCGGATAAGCTGCGGGAAAAGGTATCCCGGTTCCGAGTCAATGGATGAGTGAGAGAGTCGAGAGCCTGGCGACTACAGAGGGCCGCCTCTTCGTATTGCTTGAGGTTCGGGGGGAGTCTTTTATTCTCCCATCAGATCAGGTCCGGGCTGTCACTCCTGTGGGGCGGATCACGCGGATCTTCCATGCACCCCGGGGGATTCGGGGAGTCGCAAACTGGCGGGGGAAAGTCCTCACCCTCTACGACCTGGGAGAGGGCCTGGGGCTCCCCGGTGAGGCTGTGCTCGGGTCGTATGCGGTGGTGTTAGCCCCGGAAGACGGGGGCCTCGATGTGGCGATCCTAGCCGAACAGGTGAGAGAAGTCCGGACAATCCGCGAAGAGCTCCTCAAATCCTTCCCCTCACGAGGAGGCCTTTACCACGGGGTCATCGACCTGGAAGGGCAGCCCGTGATGGTCCTTGATCCCAAACGTCTCCTCCAGCGTCTCACCATGGTCGTCCTCTCCCCTGCCTTCTCCGAGTAAAGGGATCAATCGGTGGATCTAACGAAGTACCTGAAGATTTTTCTTAACGACTCTCAAGAACATCTTCAGCGGATGGATGAGTTTTTGCTCCGGTTGGAGCGCCAACCCGAAGACACCGAGGCAATCGACGCCCTCTTCCGGTGTGCCCACTCCCTTAAAGGAATGTCCACCACAATGGGCTTCGACGAGCTCTCCAGGATCGCGCATTCCCTGGAAAGTTTCCTGGATCCCTACCGAAGGGGAGTTCGGCGTGTCGACCGGCAGGCCGTTGAGCTTCTGCTTCAAGCAGTCGACCTGCTCCGGCAGTCGTTCGCCCAGGTGGAGGCCGAAAAGGGCTCAGGCAATTTCCCCAAAACCACGTCTCCCCCTCCTTTCCAAGGCCAGTCCACGCGACGGGAGGGGATGCTTCGGGTCGCACCGGAGCTCCTTGATGATCTCATTGACCTCACCAGCGAGCTTCTCATCGCTCAGAACGATTTGGAAAGCGAAGAGCAGGTTGTCCAATTCCAAAGCCTCATCCAGGCTGTGGGGCATCAGGCCATGCGCCTTCGCATGGTTCCTCTCCAGACGGTCGCCGATCGCTTTCCTCGGATGGTGCGCGACGTGGCGAGGGAGGGGAATAAGGAAGTGAACTTCGAGGTGCGCGGCGCGGAAGTGGAAATGGATCGGGCGCTCTTGGAAAGCCTGGCTGATCCGCTCATGCACCTGCTCCGCAATGCAGTGGATCACGGGATCGAAGAGCCGGAGGAGCGGACCCGGTCTGGCAAGCCGGCCGAGGGGAAGGTGAGTCTGGAAGCTTCAAAGAAAAAAGATGGGGTCGTGATCCAGGTCATCGATGATGGGCGGGGGATCGATCCGGACATGATCCGTCGGATGGTCGTGGCTCGGGGCCTCCTCTCGGAGGAGAAGGTGCAGACACTCTCGGAGCCTGACCTTTTCCGTCTCCTGACGCTGCCAGGCTTCAGCACCAAGGCGGACGTTTCAGAGATTTCTGGACGGGGAGTCGGGATGAATGCAGTCCAGGCCACGGTCCAATCCCTCCAGGGTACCCTTACGGTGGAATCGGTGCCTGGGCAGGGGACCACGGTCGCCCTGAATCTTCCGCTTACGCTGGTTCGATTACCGGTGCTTTTGGTCCAGGTGGCGGACGAGACCTACGCCATTCCGGTGGCCCAGGTCCGGGCCACCGTGGACTGTCCTTGGGAAAGGATCAGACGCGTCGATGGCCGGGAGGTCTTGGTCCGAGAGGAGGATCAACTGCCTCTGGTTCACCTGCGGGGTCTCCTCGACCTTCCCGAACTCCTCACCAGTTCTCTGGCGGTCCTCGTGGAATCGCGCGGCAAGGAGGTCGGGCTCGTGGTGGATCGGATCCTGGAGTATCGCGAGGTGGTGGTAAAATCATTCCGATCTCCCCTGAGGGGGTTGAAAGGATTAGGGGGGATGACCATCCTTGGGGATGGTGCGGTCGTCCCCATTTTGGATCTCGAGACCCTCTTGCCGTAGGACGAGAGAAGCTCGCCCGTCAGCCTGAAGCGTCGCCATTCCATCCCAGAACGAATACTCCTAGGTGTTCCTCTCCAGTGCCTCACCCGTGAGGACCATCGGTGGAAAAGAAGCAATCGCGGATGTGGGTGGAGCTTACAAGCGCTGATCCGGCTGTGACCTTGCGCGGCGAATGGCCCGGCCCCGAGGAACCCGAGGAGATCGTGGCATTGGCTCGGGAGAAGGCGATGGTGTTGGGGTTACCAGTGCAGCTCGAGATTCGAGGCCACGGGATCTGGAGCATCGGCCCTACGGGGAAGGTCCTCATCGGCCGGCTCTTCCGCCCCGAAAAACTTCCCCAGAGCGACGAAACAGAAGGAAAAAAAGCAGAGAAGAGACGGGTATAAGAATAGAAAGCATGAAACGCCTCCCCATATCCATTTCAGTCGCCGTTATAGCGCTCGCTCTTGGCAGTGGAGCAATAACCGGCACAGCCGACGATTTCATCAAGCCGTCAAAAGCGGTAGCGCATATAGGCCAGAATGGAACCGTGTGTGGCGAAGTGGCCAGTGCACCCTTCGCTGGCCAGAGCGGGGGGCAGCCAACGTTCCTAAATCTCGATCGTCCGTACCCCAATCACATTTTCACGATTGTAATCTGGGAGCAAAACCGCCCTAAATTCGAGACGCCGCCTGAACACCTCTATAGAGGGAAACAGATATGCGTGAGGGGTCTGATCAGCATGTACAGGGGTGTGCCACAGATTGTCGTGGATGACCCCTCCCAGATCTGGCTCCGGTGAGGGGAAAGGGGAGCTCGAGGTAGACGGCGCGGAGGCGCTTCGTGTTGGCGACCGTTTTGACCGCAAATAATATTGGTGCGGGGAGGGGTGAGGGTATCAGAGTTGCCGAGGTTCTTTCAAATTGGAAGGGCGGCCAGGGGAAGGAACGAGCCCATCTCAGTGGCGGGCGTTGCGGGCCTGGAGCGCTGTAGCCCCCGGTTCCTTCCACGAGATTGGATGAGGGTCTTGAGGAGATACTTTGCCGCGGGGGTCAACTCGAGGAATTCGACAGTGGTCTGGTAGAGAAGGCCCCCACCTGGTCGGCTAGAGGTCGTCCGACTGTGGAGCACTCGACAGCGGATGGTTGTCAGGTCCCCGTTCGTCCCGACCTGGAGCAAGCAGGGGCTTTGGGGCTCAAGCTTCCCCTGGTGCTCCACGAGCGCTCCGGTCAGGATTGGATCGAGCACCTCCGCCGGCCGCAGCGTTATCATCCCCTCCGTGATCCCGGAGATACGAAAGCGCAGAGAATTTTGGATCTGCAGGTCCTCACGATTCTCGGACATCCTGATCTCCCGTGACCTCCGATGTCCCATCGCAAAGAAGGGCCGCTGAGTGACCCGGGGGAGTGTAGCAGAAATCGTTCCATGAGCAAACTCTCTTCGGTGTAGCCCTAAAAAAGGTTTCTTTATATCGAGTTACAGCACGAAAGGACTGGCCCCGGCTGAGCGGCAAGCGCCCCTATTTGTGCATGGCAGGGCTTCGGCACGGGGGCCAGCTGCTCGAATTTGAGGCAGGGAATGAAATTCTCCCGGAACAAGAGGAGCTTGGGGTCAGAAGGAACCGTACAATTGACCTATCGGTAGGAAGTAGGGGATCCGACGAGAGTGAGTTAACGAGTCAGACGTGCAGGGGGGTGCTCCCAACTCCGTTTCAGAAATCAGCAGAGTGCATACCTCGGCGGATCTGCAAACTGTACTCCACCCCCCGGACGCCAGGGATATTTTCGACCAGGACCTTGACGGCCTGGCGGACCTGAGCGTCGGCCACCAAACCCCATAGACGCACCACCCCGTCGGCCACGGCGACCTGGAGAGTCGGCCGATCGAGCCACGGGGCGCCCTTGAGTTCCTGGGAGATACGCCGATGAATCTCCGCATCGGTGGGGGGCGCTCCCGCCGGGGGGGCCGCGACACGCATAGCGAGGGCCCTGATCAGGTCCCGGCGGCTCACGATCCCGACAAGGCGACCCTCCTGGACGACTGGAACGCGTTTGATCCCTTCCTCCTCGAGGATACTGGCAATCTCCTCGACTGGCGTCTCTTCCGTTACTGTCACCGCTGGTCGCCTCATCACGTCCCCGACGCGCCTCCCGTGGATCCGAACGAAATCGCTGGCCATCTCCTTGCTGTCTGCCAAAAGCTCCAGCCACCATTTTTTGCGGCCAGGCGTCCGGAGTCGATGGACCAAATCTGCCTCACTCACCACGCCCAGGACCTCGCCCCCATCCCCCACGACCGGGACAGCGCTTACCCCGTGGTCGAGCAGGAGCCGTGTGAGGGATTCGATGGACATCTCAGGCGTGGCCGCAACCACCTCTCTTGTCATTACGTCCCTTGCCAGCATGGCACCTCTCCTCCGACCCACTTCCTGAAGAACGTAAAACCCCTGCAAGCTGCTCCATCAGCCCTGCAGGGGCTACAGTCATCGGCCGCACGTCTCGGCCGGGTGCGCTGTGCTACCCCGGATCCATTCCTCCCCTCCCGTTCGACCATCATCCAGAGTCGGTTTGGGGGATCGGGTATCTCAAATATATGGTTGATGCGCGGCGGATGTCAACGGCGCAAAGTATAATTTTTGAGGGGAGCACCGAAACGACCTATCCGTAACCTAAAGTCACACTCTTCTGAGCGTGTTGGGATGAGCGATTTCTCAGGTTATGGGTAGAGGCCGCGAAGGCGCTTGGCGTCGGCGACCCGTTTCACCGCCAACATCATTGCCGCCGTCCGGAGATCGGTTCCTTCTTCCCGGGCGGAGTCCCACACGTGTTCGAAGGCCGCGGTCATAATGTCTTGCAGCCGCTCGTTGATCTCTCGCTCTTTCCAGAAGTAGAACTGCAGGTCTTGGACCCACTCAAAATATGAAACGGTCACGCCGCCGGCGTTGGCCAAGATGTCGGGGAGGACGGGGATCCGCTTCTCTTGAAGGATTGAGTCTGCATCTGGCGTCGTGGGAGCATTCGCTCCTTCCGCAATCAATCGGGCCCGGATTGAAGGAGCGTTTGCGGCATTAATTTGTCCCCCCAGGGCGGCCGGAATCAGGATATCGCAATCTAGGCTAAGTAGTTCTTGTTGGTTCAGCCGATCCCCCTCTCGGTGTTCGGAAACCGACCAGCCCGGCTTTTCCTTTCCTTCTTGCAGCAGGCGCGAGATGTCTAATCCATTGGGATTGTAAACCCCTCCTTGAAGGTCGCTCAGGGCGATTATCCGGCATCCTTCTTCGGCCAGCAACCGCGCAGCCACTGAGCCGACCTTTCCAAATCCCTGAATGACGATGGTTAGCTCCTTAGGATCCCGTCGCATCTTTTTCATTGCCTCCAAGACCACGAAGCACACACCGCGGCCGGTAGCCTCTCGCCGTCCCAAGGATCCTCCCAACAGGATCGGCTTTCCCGTGACCACACCGGGGGTGGTCATGCCGCGCTGCATGCTGTAGGTGTCCATCATCCAGGCCATGACCTGTTCGTCAGTGCCCATGTCGGGAGCCGGAATGTCCTGTTCTGGACCGATGATAGGGAAGATCTCGGCCGTATACCGGCGGGTTAATCGCTCGAGTTCACGAGGGGAAAGGGTTCGCGGATTGCAGCAAACCCCTCCTTTTGCCCCGCCATACGGCAAGCCCATGAGGGCACACTTCCAGGTCATGATCATCGCGAGGGCCGTGACCTCTTCGAGATTGACCTCTGGGTGGTATCGGACTCCCCCCTTGGTCGGGCCCATGGAATTGTCGTGCTGGACCCGATACCCCTCGAAGACCTCTATCCGACCGTCGTCCATCTCGACGGGAACAGACACGACGAGAGCCCGGTCCGGATGGCGCAGCCGCTTGTAAATGCCTTCGTCCAGCTTAAGCCGTTGAGCCACGACATCGACTTGCTTGGTTACTGCCTCAAGCATGCCAAAATTCATTTTTGCTCCTCATCGAAGCGCGTCAGCATCGCTCGGGCCGCCTCGGCTGCTGCTGCCATGATCTCGCTGGCGGGAATTTTTCTCATCTCGGACAGCCGTCGGCAATCCTCGTATTCGGGAGCCAAATGGATTGGACGACCCTGCAGACGGCCTACCTTGACGCGCACCTCTCCAAAGCGGGTCTGGACTGTGACAATCTCTCGTGGAAGTTTCTGCCGGTTCATTTTTCTGGATCGGACGCCAAAGGTGCTGGTGAAGCGCAAGAGGATAGGCCCGATGCTTGCCTCAAGTCCGACTGGAACGATCGCCGAGACGACCGTGGCGGGCCGCGACTTTTTCATGATGATCGGCGTGAGGAAGACATCGTGGGCCCCGGCTTCGAAGAGGGCATTCATCAGGGGCTCGTAGAGCTGGGGATTCATGTCGTCTATGTTTGCCTCTACCACTGCTATGTCATCGACTTCCAGATCGTTGATCTTTTCGCCGACGATGAGGCGAAGCAAGTTCGCGCGGCCTGGTAGATTTAGGCCTCCCGCGCCGTAGCCGATCTGATCGACCTGGAGAGGAGGGAGGCCACCGAACGCTTTGGCGACCGTCGAAATAATGGCTGCTCCCGTCGGTGTGGTCAGTTCCGCCTCAACTGGGCTTCCATAGACAGGGATGCCTTGGAGAAGGTGTGCGGTTCCCGGGGCCGGGACCGGCATCTCGCCGTGAGCCGCCTGGATCTTCCCCCCGCCCAAATTCAATGCCGAGACATAGATTTCTTTGATCCCAAGGGCGTTGAGCCCGATGATGGCCCCGGTCACGTCCACAATCGTGTCCAAGGCCCCGACCTCGTGGAAATGAATCCGTTCCACCGGAACTCCGTGGACGGCCGCTTCGGCTTCTCCAAGCCGCTCGAAAATTCGGCGGGCCGGTATCAGCACCGCCTCCGGAAGGTCGCTCTTTTCGAGGATGCTGAGGATATCCGAGAGATGGCGGTGGTGGTGGGGGTCTTGGGGCGTGATCACGTGGACTCGGGTCCCCATGAACTCACCGCGCCTCACCTTTTCCGTTGTGAGATCCACACCGGGGAGCTTGAGCTTTGCAATCTCAGAGCAGAGCGCCTCTACGGGGAGCCCGGCATCCACGAGCGCACCGAGAATCATGTCGCCGCTGATCCCGCTATAGCAATCGAAATACGCAATCTTCATGGTCAGTAATCAGATCCGACGACCGGTGACGGCTCGACTGAGCTCGCCGAAGTCCGATGACCGTAATCCGATGACTTCGCAACGACTACGGACAACGGAGAGATTCTTTGGTTCCTACGGACATCCATCATCGAAGTATCTGCCACGCGCGACGTGCTAAGAGCTACGCGCCTCGCTGTTCGCCGAGGAGATTGATCCTGTGGGCGAGCACGCCCGCGCCGAAGCCGTTATCGATGTTGACCACCGCCGTCCCGGCGGCGCACGAGTTGAGCATGGTCAAGAGTGCGGAGAGCCCCGCGAAGCTGGCTCCATACCCGACGCTCGTGGGAACGGCAATGAGCGGTCGACCCGTGAGCCCCCCCACTACGCTGGGGAGAGCCCCATCCATTCCGGCCACGACGACAAGGGCGCGGGCTGCCTGAAGTTTGCTCCACTTATCAAGCACCCGGTGGAGTCCCGCGACCCCCACGTCGTACAGCTTTTCGACCCGGCTCCCCAGAAAATCAGCAGTGACCGCTGCCTCCTCAGCCACCGGGATGTCGGCGGTCCCGGCGCTCATCACCAAAACCGTTCCGGTCGTTGACGGGGTCTGCTCTCGACGAACCACGACGGTGCGGGCGACTTTATTGTACTCGGCGGATCCTTCAATTCCCGCGATAGTGTCATAAATCTCTTCGGAGGCCCGGGTGGCGAGCAGATTGCTGTGCTGGCGGAGGAGCCGGTCGGCAATTTCAGCGATCTGCTCAATCGTCTTCCCGGGGCAGAAGAGGACTTCGGGGATGTCCTGGCGGAGGCTCCGGTGGCTGTCCAGCGTGGCGAATCCTAAGTCCTCGTAGGGCAAGAGCTTCAACCGCTCCAGGGCCTCTTCGGTCGAGAGTTTCCCCTCTTTCACCGCGTTGAGGACCGCTCGCACCTTTGTTCCATCCATGGCCGTGATCCTTATCTTCACCCATTAAAAATTTAGCACACATACGAAACCGCTCCAATGATGATTGTCATGGAATTGTGTGCCATTCTGCTCTTGTTTCCCTGGGGGACATCTTGTGGCATACTGGGCTGTGTCATGTCACGGAGGCATTGCGTGGGGGCGCGAGAGAAGCGGTCATATCTTTCCCGACGCGTGAAGCAGCTGGCGCGAGAGGTCGGTTTTGACCTGGTGGGAATCTCGCCAGTCATCCCCCCTCCGCATGGTGATTCATTTGCGGAGTATCTACGGCGGGGCTTTGCCGGAGAAATGGCCTATCTTGAGCGGGGAGCGAAGCAGCGCCTGCATCCGGGGAATTTTCTCCCGTGGGCAAAATCGATCGTATCGGTGGCGCGGAACTACTACGTTCCCCTCGAACGAGAGGACATCCCGGAAGACGGAGTCCGGGGGTGGATCTCTCGCTATGCATGGGGGGATGATTATCACGGGATCATGGAGGAGCATCTGTCGGACCTCCTGGCAAAGATCCGGGATGAAGTGGGGGCCTGTATTGAGGGGCGAGCATGCGTGGATACCGGACCGGTCCTCGAGCGGGATTTTAGTTCGCTGGCGGGGGTCGGTTGGATTGGAAAGAATACCACACTCATCCATCCCCGCCGCGGGTCCTGGTTCTTTCTTGGCGAGCTGTTCCTGAGCCTCGAACTCGAGATCGACCGGGCAATCCGAGATCGATGTGGAGGGTGCGATCTGTGCATCCAAGCCTGCCCCACAGGAGCCTTGGTTGGCCCCTACCTCTTGGATAGCCGGCGCTGCATCTCTTATCTCACCATCGAACTCAAAGGGAGCATTCCTCGGGAATTACGCCCGTTGATCGGGGATCATATCTTCGGCTGTGACATCTGCCAGGACGTCTGTCCTTACAATAAGAAGGCCAAGCTCAGTTCCGAGGAGCGCTTCTGGCCGCGAGAGGGATATTTTGCGCCTGATCTCATCCCCCTGCTCTCCTTGACCGAAGAGGAATTTCGGCGTCGTTTCAAGGGGAGTCCTGTCCGCCGGGCCAAGCGGCGGGGCTTGCTTCGAAATGTTGCGGTGGCGTTAGGCAACCTCCGCCGAACGGAGGCGGTCGCAGCGCTGACGCGGGTCCTGTTACAGGATTCGGATTCAATGGTGCGGAGCCACGTCGCGTGGGCGTTGGGGCAGATTGGAGGCGTGGCGGCTCGCGAGGGACTCAAAAAGGCCCTTGCCCAGGAAACCGAGCCAGATGTCCAGAATGAGATCCACCTCGCGCTCGAAGGCAGCAGTCAGCCAAGAGAAATCAGCAGTCAGCGGTCAGCAGACAGCAGTCAGCGATGACGAATCGGCATTCAGTTACCAGCAGTCAGCGAGGGCCAAATAGGACCTTGGTTCTCGAGCTGACAGCGGATAGCTGACTGCTAATAGCTAAGCCATGCGTGACGATCTGTACGCTAATTTTCGCCGCTACCTTTGTCCGACATCCGCTGAACCGCTCGGGCTGGCTATCGAGCGAGCGAAAGGGTGCTTCCTGCACACCCGAGATGGGCGAAGCATTTTGGACTTTATCTCAGGCATCGCGGTGAGCAACGTCGGCCACGCTTGTCCGGAAGTCCTGCAGGCTATCACGGCCCAGGCGGAGCGCCACCTCCACGTGATGGTCTATGGCGAGTTGGTGCAGGAGGCTCAAGTCGCACTGGCCAAGCGTCTCGCGGAGATCGCCCCAGGCGATCTCTCGATGAGCTTTTTCTGTAACAGTGGGGCCGAGGCGATCGAGGGGGCGCTGAAGCTCTGCCGGAAGGTGACGGGCCGCTCCCGGATCGTCGCCTTTACCGGGGGATACCACGGGGACACGTTTGGTGCCCTGTCGATCTTGGGCGAGCCCCGATACCAGAAACCCTTTGAGCCGCTTTTACCCGATGTGCGCTTGCTCCCGTTCGATTCCCTCGACGCTTTGGATGCTATCAACGAGCAGGTCGCCGGGGTCGTGGTAGAGCCGATTCAGGGCGAGGCCGGGATTCGGGTCCCGAGTCCCGACTTTCTGTCCGCAGTGAGCGCACGGTGCCGCGCGGTGGGGGCCCTGTTGATCCTGGACGAGGTGCAAACCGGAATCGGCCGCACCGGGCGGTGGTTTGCTTGTGAGCACTGGAGGCTGATTCCGGACTGCCTGGTCCTGGCCAAGGCAGTAGGAGGCGGGATGCCTTTGGGCGTCTTCGTCGCCCGCCCGGAGCTTATGTACGCTCTTTCAAGCGATCCCCCCTTTGCCCATGTCACGACGTTTGGCGGTCATCCCGTTTCGTGCGCCGCCGGGCTCGCGTCGCTCCGATTTATCGAGCGGCACGGACTCCTGGATAATGCCAAAATCATGGGAGAGCATCTCCGAAACGGGATTGCCAGCCTTGAAGGGATCAAGGAGGTCCGAGGGATGGGTCTCCTTCTCGGGGTGGTCCTAGAGGAGCCGTCCTTTACGCGAGAAGTTCTTCGCCTTGCCTTAGAACGGGATCTGCTTCTTGGAGACTTCCTGAACGCCGAGGGGGTGATCCGGATCGCGCCCCCGCTTGTGGTCTCACGGGATCTGTGCGATCGCGCAATAGAGGTCCTGGCGGAAAGCTTGAAGTGCGCAAGAAAGAAATGACCCATGACTAAAGGCTCGGAGGGACCATCCTCGGCAGCGCCATTATTCTCCGAGGACTTGATGCGGTGAGGCCACGTTACGCATGCGGAGGCGTTGTCATTCGCCAGTGCGGGCCACCCCCACCTGCGCTCCGCTCCGGCGGCGGGACCCNNTCCGGACTCCTTCGGAGACGCAAGCCAGATGTCGCCTGCCTCGGATGGAACCCCCTCCTCGCCTTCAGCGACTTCGGACATCGGACTTTGGGTCTCAAAGCTGACTGCGGACGGCTGACGGCGGGTTGTTTTTTTGGTTGCCGATTGCTGGCTGCTGACAGCTGACAGCTATTGTTGGAAGGGCACTTAAAGATGAGAGAGCCCGTGGTTGAACGGGTCCTTAATTTCATACGCGAGCCGCAGCAGCAGGAATTCAATCAGCTGGCCCTCGATGTCTTCGCGTTTCAGTATCGGAAGAATCCGACTTATCGACGCTTCTGTGACCGACGAGGGATTAGGCCGGAGTCGGTTGGTGCGTGGGAGGAGATTCCCCCTGTCCCTACCGCGGCCTTCAAGCTCGTCGACTTGACGTGCGCTCC